>ENA-ORXU01002651-ORXU01002651.1-marine-metagenome-genome-assembly--contig:-NODE-2651-length-11942-cov-2.795786_pt1 | contig 11942 bp, 8 predicted proteins | sample MGYA00237869_ERZ511484 | MGnify/ENA metagenome assembly ERZ511484 | reverse complement strand
CTCTTTTATTGGCTATAGCAGTTTAGTAGATAGCCTGATGGTGGAGCTAAAAGAATTGGGCGTGAGCATTTCACTGGACGACTTTGGTACGGGTTATTCTTCGCTGTCCTATTTGCATCGTCTTCCTATTGACTTAATCAAAATCGATCAGTCGTTCATCCAATCATTAGGCACAGACTCATCTCTAATGAGCATTACAAAAGGCATTAGCGATCTTGCGCGCCAAATTGGCATCGATGTCATCGCTGAAGGTATTGAAACTGTAGAACAACTAAAATGTCTACAAAATTTTGAGTGTCCATACGGTCAAGGATATTGGTTTTCCCATCCCGTTCCACCAGAAGCGGCAGAGAAAATTCTCGAAAATTCTCAGTTTTTAGTCAATAAGTTCTAGACAAAGTAGTCATTGAGACAGTTCCAATAGTTTTACGATATTGGTGTAACTTTCATACATGACATTCAATAGAAAGGCGATCGCCAGACAACTACAAACTCCCTATCTATAACTTTTAATTTTTCTTGAAGCCGATTCGGAAGTTAGTTTATAGAATTGACAAAAAGGGGTCAGTAAGATGAATGAAAATAGCAAGGGACAAAGCAATTACCCGCAGGGTACGCTTCACGATCGCAATTTAGCCGCAAATTCTCCAGTCGAATCTACTCCAGAGATGGGCGGCGGTTTACCCATTATCAAATATTGGGCAGAACATACTCTATCATCCGAAGGGGGGAAACTTTGGCAGACGTTACTGCATAAAAGTGCCTGTTTATCCTGTGCTTGGGGTACGGGGGGACAAAAAGGCGGTTTTACTAACGAAGATGGCGAAAAGCTACAGCGGTGCATGAAAAGCGTCGAGGCGATTTCTGCCGAGATTCAGCCAGGAATCCGTAAGAACTTTTTTGAACAGCAGACTATCTCTCAACTCCAGCAGTTAACTTCCTTAGAAGCAGATCGTTTGGGACGGTGGAGCTTTCCCGTGATTTTTAGGTCGGGCAGTACTCACTATCAAAAAATTAGCTGGGACGAAATTTATCAAATTGCCGAAACTGATTTTAAAATAGAGCCACAAAGAGTAGCGTCCTATAGTTCTGGTCGTTCTTCTAATGAAGCAGCCTTTTTACTGCAATTGATGATGCGAACCTTGGGATCGAATAATTTAGCTGACTGTTCGGATCTCTGTCATGCCCCTTCAACCTATGCCCTGAAGCAGATGTTTGGCACTGGGACTTCGATGGTCAGTTTAAAAAGTTTGAAAGCAACTGACTGTGTGGTGATAGCGGGTGCTAACGCTGCCTATAATCATCCTCGCCTGATGAACGAGCTAATTAAAATTCGGGACAAGGGAGGTAAGATAATTGTAATTAACCCAGTCAAGGAAAGAGGACTGGTCAAATTTGCTTCTCCTGCCTTTCTCACGTCCTTGTTTACGGGTTCGGATATTGCTTCGATCTATCTGCAACCCCATCCTGGCAGCGACGTGGCGCTATTTACGGGTATCCAAAAATGTTTAATCGAACAGGATCGAATCGATCGCCAGTTTTTAGAAGCATATACAGAAAACTGTTCGGCGGTTATTGATAGTGCTGTGGCGACTGACTGGTCGGAAATTGTCGATACCTGTGGTGTTTCGCAACGAGAAATTGAGGCTGCTGCGGAGATTATTGCAGATTCGCCCAAAGTTGTCTTTGCCTGGGCAATGGGCATCACTCAACAGAAAAATGGTGTAGACAACGTTGCTAGTATTGCTAACACGGCGCTGATGACGGGTAATGTTGGTCGCTTTGGTGCGGGCTTAATGCCGATACGGGGACATTCAAACGTTCAGGGTTTTGGCTCGATGGGTGTTACAGTCAGCCTGAAAAAAGAAATTCAACAGTCTTTAGAAAAGCTGTTAGGTCGCTCTCTGTCTCGCACACCAGGATATGATGCAACGGCTTTAATTACGGCTGCGGATGAAGGGAAAGTAGATACTTTGATTTGTGTTGGGGGGAATCTATATGCAGCTAGTCCCAACCTGCAAAAAGTTAAGAGAGCCTTGGGTAAAATAAAAACTATTATTTACCTAGCAACTAAACCTAATTTAGGGCATTTTCACGGTTTAGCTGCCGAAAACACGATCGTCATTCCTGTTTTCAACCGCTTTGAAAATCCCCATAAAACTACTGTCGAGTCGGGCAATAACTTTGTCCGTCTTAACGATGAGGGCAAAACTCATTTAAAAGATGCCGATCTAATTGCCGAGGTGGATTTTCTGACCGAACTCGCTCATCGTTTGTTAGGAGAATATCCTGTTAGCTGGCGCAAGCTGCAAGATACTAAATACGTGCGGGAATTGATTGCACGAACAATCCCTGGATATGAGGCAATAGCAGAGATCGATCGCACCAAAGCAGAGTTTACAATCGGCGGTCGAATTTTAAATCGTCCACACTTTTCAACGCCGTCAGGGAAAGCAGAGATGTCACCCACACCTTTACCCCAGTTGGCTCTACCTCAACCAGAAGAATTTGGCGTAAACGACTATTCTCAGGGCATTGTTTTGGCTTTAATGACGGGACGTAGCTATGCCCAACATAATACGGTAGTCTATCAAAATAGCGATCGCTATCGTCGGCTAACCCATCGCCACTGTATTCTTTTGAATGGGGAAGATGCCCAAGGTGTAAATCTACAGGAACACGATCTCGTTACGGTTAAGGGGAATGCGGGTCAATTAGATAATGTGGAAGTAATTTATGGCTCGGTGCGATCGGGGGCTGCTTTAATGTTTTATCCTGAAGTTAACGTTATCTTTGATGCTGCGATCGATTCTCGCTGCGGTACTCCTGCTTTTAAAAGAGTTCCTGTCTTCGTTTATACAGATAAATAAGCAGCCTTACTTATAATCCCAAATTCCCAATCCCCAATCCCACGCCCATAATTTGATGGAAAGGCGATCGCTAATTAGCAATGAGTTTTTGTGCTTGTTGTTCGATCTCTCTAATTAGTTTTTCGCGATCGCTTGTTTCCAATTCAGCAAACACGATATCTAGGTTTTCTTCCAAATCTTCGATAACGTCTTTGACATATAGCTGCAAAATATAATTGCGCTGCTTTTTGTTCTTTTTAATCGGTTGACCAATTTTAGAAATAAGGTTGTTTAATCGATTTAGAGTAACTAAATTTAAGGCTTCTGTTTCTAGGCGATCGCTAGTCAGAGGGAATTTCTCCGTATTGTCGTAACGGTTGTAATCCCATTTTTGTGCCTGATGAAAACGTTTATCTTCGGCAAACTGGGGAATTTTTAATTTTATAACAGGACGCAATTTACCTTTAGTAGTTTCGATAAAAAAGTTATTAGCAGGTTTAATCACAATTCCTTCAGCTAAATTTTCCCTCTCTAAAGGCGGTAAGTTTAAAATTTGGGGAATAGTAGTCGTAAATTCGGTTTTATAGGCGATCGCCTCTGCATATTTTCCGCGAAATAAGACAGGAATATATGCAAGACCGACACTTTCACAAATACTAATAAAGCGATCGCAATCTAAGTATTTTCGTACTTTGCTCTCGTCTATATAAGCCAGGTCGAAAGCCATAAATTCAACATTAGGTGAATAATACACGCCTGTTTGAATTGCGTTAACTTCTGGATTTACTTTAATCTCTGGATGAGGGTATTCTCCGCCAAAAAGCTCGCCATAAATACTAATTTGTTCTACACGGCTATTAATACTCTTAACTGCCTGAAAAATAGCTATGACTTTAGTTCTCAACTGCTCTGCTATTATTTGGTAGCCGAAAAAATCGTCTTCTGCATTTAATATTTCTTTCCTTTTAGCAAATTCGACTCTTTCACCATTACTAATCAAACAAAAATTTGCACCATGAATCTTCTCGGTAACGATCCAATCGGTTTTTTTAAAGAGACGATAATCTGCTTCTGTTAGCTTATATTTGTTAAAATCGCTGCTAATTTTTTCATAGCTAACATGATTTAATTCTTTCATTTTAATGCTCGGCAATCGATTATTCTCAAATGCTTTTTAGCATCTTTGATTTAATTCATCTGTAGAATTGGCGATCGACTATAGTCGGTTTCTTCATGCTGCTCAAATACAACTAGTAGATGGGGGCGTAAATGAAGACACAATTTAATGAACTACTCATCCTGAGTCTTGGGACTCAGAACGAGTTTCTGACGCTTCTTCGCCCCTAGTTGCTTCATGCTACATGCGGACAAAGGGCTTGCACGCATGTAGTCCTTTGTACATAAAGTAGAGCTAGGCGACTCTGCATCTGACGGGGCAAGTTCCTTACCTCGTGCGTAATTAAGCATAACAATTGCTGCTGCGACATCTCTATCTAATGACTCGATGCCACAATCACAGGTATGTACTCTCTCGCTCAGATCCTTTTTGCGTTTAACACCACAACTAGGGCAAGTTTGAGATGGAGCAACCTTACGAGTTGGTATCTCAATGTAGATGCCTCCCGCTTCGGTTACTTTGTACTTAATTAAGCTTTTTAAATTACCTATTCCAACATCTAGAAGACTACGGTTAAGACCAGTTTTCTGAGTTTTTCTTTTACTGCCTTTACGCGCCTTGCGAGTTAGGTTTTTTAAATTAAGTTTTTCTGTGGCTACGAAGCTATTACAGCGTACTATGTCTGAAGCCAATTTATGTTGCCAGTCCTTTCTTTGTCGAGCTATTTTAGCCTGAATTTTAGCTACAGCTTTGTTAGCTCTCTTCCAACGACGAGAAGCACGAATGCGTTTCTTCCCATTAGAAGCGCGCTTTCTTCTGCTTTTTTTAGCTAGTCGATTTACCTCTTCTTGAGATTGCTTGATGAATCTGGGATTATCAATAATTGTGCCGTCACTGAATGATGCTGCATGATGAGTCCCAAAATCTATACCTATCGCACCAGTATCGGTTTGAATCCTAACTGGTACGCAATCGACAGTAATCGAAGCATACCATTTGCCCTGTTTGAACATAATCGTACAGGTTTTAGGCGTCCCCCAGTCACGAGCTTGACCACGCATCTTAACGCTTCCCAAGTTAGTTAACTTAAGATAGCCATTTTTTCCCAAGGTACAAGCTTTCCATCCTGACTGACAAGGATAAGTAAAGCCTTTATAGCGTCGGGACGACTTAAATTTAGGGTAGCCAGATTTGAGTTTAAAGAAACGCTGAAATGCATAATCAACTCGCTTAACCGTTGCTTGCAATGCGTGAGATCCAAGCTCTTTGTACTCTGACCAACATTGCTTAAATGCTGGCAGACAGTTTTGCTGATCGAAGTAATCTACTGATTTGCCGAACTGCTTGTACTGAGTGGATCTATGACTAACGCAAGCATTGTAGAGCAACTTATGCAGCTTTCTCCAGTAGTGCAGTTTGTTATTCTGCGCTACGTTTGGATAAAGTCTGAACGTTACTCTACGGGTTATACTCATAGCAATATAATAACTTAGTACGCAATGCCAAACAACAGCCCAAGTAAAGCTAGAGGATGTGTTTACCGTCTTAGTGTACATGTCGTTTTTGTCACTAAGTATCGACGCAAAGTGATAACTAAAGAGATACTTGGCGACTTAGAGAAAATATTTACTCGACTGTGTGAAGCAAAAAAATGTCAGTTAATCAGTTTTAATGGGGAGAGCGATCATTGTCATTTGCTAGTAAAACTGTATCCAGACGTAGCCCCATCAAAGCTGATAAATACTCTTAAGACTGTTTCTAGTCGCTTGATACGTAGGGATTATCAGACTCACTTAAAAAAGTTTTACTACAAGCCCGTATTTTGGACTGGCGCATATTGCATAGTTTCTACGGGAGGTGCGCCGTTGGAGATAATCAAGAAGTATATAGAGTCCCAAGATGCACCTACTTAAACCCTGACTAAATCTAACTTCCTACTACATGCGGGACGGGGCTTCGCCCCCAGTGCGAAAGCGAAGCTTTCTAGTCGTGCGAACAGCGAAGCTGTTCCAGTCGTCTTGACGACGATCTGAGCGTAAGCTCTGCGACGACGATCTGAGGCGAAAGCCTCTGCGACGATCTGCGCGTATGCGCTGTCCCTTTGTTACTCCTTACTTAAACGAAGCGGTACTAGCTTATCCACTTCAATCTGACGAAATAGCCTGAGTTTCCCGCTTTATCAGTAATTTTGGTGATTTTTTGCAGCTTCAGGTTAAACGGAATCGCCGTGGTGATATATTTCTGTACGTACATACCAAGATCGGGTGCAATATAGTTTGCCGTGAGGGCAGCTAATCCCACCCCCATAATTTGATGGAAAGGCGATCGCGGTAGGGTAAAATGAGCTGTAATCGTCATTCCTGCCGTTAACATCGCCGCCACAGAAGAATTTGTTCCGCAGCGAGGATGGAGTGCCAGTCGATTTTCTCCTGACTGCAAACGAGCTAAAGCCGAATTAACTGCCTGTCTCAACTTGAGGGGGTTAATATCGCCGTACAGATAAAATCCTTTCTCTGTCGATAAACCGCCAATAGTTTCATTATCGGCAGAAAGATAGCCCGCTACTAACTTAGATCTTTTTGAATTAATCCCATCGCTTAACATCCAGACAGTAGCATGTTCGAGAGCGTGTACCTGGCGAATTATCAGAAATTCTTTCAAGCCTGGGATAAAGCCAAACTGTTCGAGTAATTCTGTATCCTGCTGGGGATTGCAGTTAAGAGAATGAAATTCTGAATTGAGAATGGCATCGTTCATAATTCCGATCGCGATCGCGCTTTAGTTGCAGTAGGTGTAATGGTTCAAAAGGCATTACATTCTATTTGAGCTATTTAACTTTTAGCTGGGTGTATTCTACCGAGATTGTCAGTCGAATTATTGGTATGTTCGGAGACTTAAAAGTCCTACCCTATATCATCTTCGCAATTTTGTAGCCCGTAGCACAATATTTATGATTTGTTCGTTATTCAAAGTCAAATTATTAAGTTAGGTATAGATATAGGCAAAGTACGGCAGGTATAAAAGGAGATGGGGAGAAAGATTAATTTCTGAGGTGAGATGGTATCCCGCAATTATTCAACATTGAAAATATGTGAGCTTTGAACGGTTAGATTAAGCTCATTCCGAACAAAAATAAGCTACTTGGCAAAGATCGATAGGTATAAATACATATGCCTTTAGTTGAGTCAAATATTATAACTTCGGGATGACTTGCCAGATTGAATTATCGGATTTAATGATAGTAACCTTCAATTTTGTGCGGATAATATCATATGGTTTCATCAAACATTGGCGAGCAGGCAATTAGTAAAGCTGCGGAATTAGGACTAGAAAGCCAATTGGACGAAGTAGAAAATCTGGATGTTGATATTCACACCAACCCCTTAGATCTGATGCAGGGAGATATAGACTCTGTCAGTATTAAGGGCGAGGGTTTGGTAATGAAAAAAGATTTACGAGCCGAAAAATTAAGGATCGAAACTAGCAGTATTTCCATTGACTCGATGAAAGCAGCAATGGGTAATATCGAACTAATGCAGTCTACCGATGCCAGAATGCTGGTAGTTTTGAACGAAGAAGATCTACAAAACGCCTTTAATTCCGAATATATCCAGCACAAGCTACAGGATATAAAGATAGACTGGCAGGGAGAAAAGGCGATCGCCAAAATCGATCGGGTCAAGTTTTCCTTACTAGATGAAGGAAAGGTAAGTTTACAGGCAAATGTTTGTCTGGTCGATCGCAACACTCAAGAACAGATTAGTCTAACTGCAATTCCCGAAGTTAATGATGCGGGCAACTGTATTAAATTAGAATCAGTTGAATATCCCGACGGTGAAAATTGTAATCCTGAAATAGCAAAAGCGATCGTTGATGCTACAGAAGAAATTTTGGACTTGCGTAACTTTGAGCTAGAGACAATGTCTCTGCAAGTAAGAAGATTAAACGTGAAACTCGGCAAGCTCTCCATTGAAGCAGATGCCGGAATTAGAGACTTTCCCTCAGATTCTTAATTTATTTCGGTCTCTAATCTGCTCTTTCTCTGCTTTGCTGCATCGCCTCATAACCTACGCCGATTGCAAAGCCTAAAGTCGAACCGACGACAATAGCTGTGGGGCGACGGGATTCTCGTTCGGCAATATGAGCGATAACCACACCCAGCATTGCACCCGCGCAGGCGGTCATAATTCCCGAAAAAATGAGCATTCTGATATTCATAATAAAAACAGAGATTAGAAAAATATAAAAGAACAAATTAAAATTAAAGCCGTTAGAAAAAATAAGCCGTTGTTCATCCAGTCATTCAAGTTCCAATTTTTGAACATTCTGCCGTTGTCTCCGAATAGGGGTTAATCGCCGTTTTCCCCAAATAGGGAAAACAGATCTGTTGAAAGCTCTAAGTCTCCAAGCTCCAATTACTGTCGTGAGTCGGGCTGTGTTTCCCTCTCATTTTGCTCTGCGTTTTCCGCATCTTCTTGCCAACCGTTTCTGACATTGCTAGACGGTTCATCGGCGAGATTGTTGCGATCGCCATTTTGAGAATTTTGTCTGCCATTGCCATTGCCATTACCATTATTGTTGTCTCCGTTTTTGTTCTGACGTTTGCTGCGATCGCTTTTTAAGTAAGAGCGTTCAAAGTCTTTGATGACGATATAGAGAATAGGAACAAAAATTAAGCTTAAAATAGTTGCTACCAACATCCCGCCAAATACCGCCGTTCCTAACGACCAGCGACTTACAGAACCCGCGCCGCTAGCTATTAACAGCGGCATGAAACCAACCAGAGTCGATACTGCCGTCATTAAGATCGCTCTAAAACGCTGTTCGGAGGCAAAGATCGCCGCTTTTTTGATGCTCATGCCTAGATCGCGATTTTGGTTGGCAAACTCAACAATCAGGATCGCGTTTTTGCTTGCCATCCCAATCAGCATTACCAGCCCTACCTGGACATAGATATTGTTGTTGAGAACGGGATAGACTCCTCCAGACTGTAGTAAAGTTGCCCTGAGCCAAATACCTCCCAATGCGCCTAAGATTGCGAGGGGAACGGTCAGCAAAATAATTAGGGGATCGATATAGCTTTCATACTGGGCAGCCAGTACGAGGAACACCATCACAAAGCTCAACCCAAAGACTAGAGGGGCTGCACCACCTGCGGTTTTTTCTTCGGCGGCGGTGTTTGTCCACTCGTAACCAAAACCAGGCTGTAAGGTAGCTTCTGCCACCTCTTCCATTGCCGTAATTACCTGTCCCGAACTAAGGCCAGAGGCGGGATTGACGTTGACTTTAATCGCAGGATAGACGTTGTAGTTAGTGACAATAGGGGGATAGGAAATACGTTTAGCATCGATTAGGTTGCTTAATTGAATTAAAGCTCCATCACGCGATCGCGCATACAAGCGGTTAATATCATCGGGATTAGTACGGTTAGCTGCTTCTGCCTGAGCGTAGACGCGGTATAGTCTACCGTCTAGAACAAACTGATTGACAAAGCTCGAACCAAGATAGGTTTGTAGGGTATTGAGGATTTCGCTCACATCGACGTTTTGAGCATTAGCCTTATTGCGATCGATATCTGCTTCCAGCATCGGACTATCAAAGGTAAAGGTGCCGATCGCCTGAGCAATTTCTTCTCTTTCGCTAGCCTTGGCAATTATTTCTTGAGTATTGGCAATCAGGGCATCCATACCCTTACCCTGGCGATCTTCGATATAGATCTCCGAGCCTCCAAAGTTGCTTAAACCGTCTACAGGGGGAGCATTTACGGCAAATACTCGCGCACCATCGATATTTTGCCCAATTTCTTGGTTAATTCGCTGGAGTAGCCCGAATACCGAGCTAGACGCTCCAGGGCGATCGCTCCAGGGATTGAGCTTAACAAACATCACCCCCTTATTACTGTTTTGACCGTCAAAAGAAAATCCCGAAACTGCCATTGCGTGTTCCACTTCTTCGTATCCCATCACAATCTTGGCTGCCTGTTCGGTAACGTTGTGGGTATAGCTCAAAGAAACTCCAGGAGGTGCTTCGATAATGGCAAAGAAAAAGCCCCGATCTTCTTCGGGAACAAATCCCTGGGGCAAACTCGTATATACCCAGCCCGTAAACACCAATCCCGCTACGAAAACGGCAATTACAATCCACTTTAAGCCCACAAGAAACTCGATTAGCCGACGATAACCGTTCTTAAGCCAGTCAAAGGCACTGTTAAACCTGGGAAACAGCCACCCCAAAGGTCCTTTTACGGGTTCGGCTGGACGCAGAAAGACCCCCGACATAGTGGGAGAAAAGGTGAGGGCGTTAAAGGTGGAAAAAATAACGGCAAAAACAATTGTCAGAGCAAACTGTTTGTAAACAATGCCCGTCGTGCCAGGAAAGAAGGTTACGGGGATAAATACCGCCATCAGCACTACCGAGGTAGATAATACCGCCCCGACTAATTCTTCCATCGCGTCTAAAGCTGCCTGGACGGGACGCATACCCTGAGCTAGTTTTGCCGATACTGCCTCGACAATTACAATCCCGTCATCGACTACTAGTCCCGTCGCTAATACGCAGGCAAATAAAGTTAGCTGATTGAGGGTAAAACCAAAAAGCTGTAGACCAATCATCGCCCCGACTAAAGATACGGGAATTGCGATCGCCGGAATTAGAGTTGTACGCCAGTCTTGTAGGAAGACGAAAATAATTAAAACTACTAAGCCAATCGCCTGCACGAGAGTCAGAATCAAATCTTGAAGGGAGGCATTAATAAAGAGAGTGTTGTCCTGAGCAATTTCGACGACTAAGCCTTTCGGAAAATCTGGCTCTAACTCCTCCATTTTTGCCTTGACCAATTCAGCAGTATTTAAGGCATTCGTGCCAGGAAGCTGATAGACCAACAAGCCCACCGCAGGATATTCGCCATCGAAAATAGCTCTGGTAAAGTAATTCTCGACTCCTAATTCTACCCGCCCCACGTCTCTAACCTTAATCAGTGTACCGTCCGTTGCCGACTGGACGACCAGATCCTCTGCTTCGGCTACCGTGGTAAATCTGCCGTTTATCTTCAACGGTAGTTCGTATTGCTGTGAATCTGGAACGGGCTGTCTGCCCACACCCCCCGCACCGACTTCAAAGTTTTGACTTTGGATCGCACCCACCACATCGCTAGCTGCCAAACCTCGCGCTGCTAGCTTATTCGGATCGAGCCAGATCCGCATTGAATAGGTAGAAGATCCAAAAATACTCAGACTACCCACCCCTTCGATCCTCTTTAACTCATTCCACAAATAGCGATCGACATAGTTATAGAGGAACACAGGATCGTAATAATATTCCCCTGCCTCGTTCTTTTCCGAATGAATCCCATAGACTAGGGTAATACTAGGAGACTGTTTCTCTGTAGTTACCCCAGTCGCAATTACGCTTTGAGGCAGATTAGACTGTGCCTGTGCGACGCGGTTTTGCACCAATACCTGAGAGATATTCGTATCTTTTTCAATCGGAAAGGAGACGTTGATAGTTGCGTTACCGTTATTATCGGTTTGAGAATTAATCCATTTCACATCCTCCGTACCGTTAATTTCTCGTTCTAATACGGTAGTCACGTTATCCACCGTCGTTCGGGCATCTGCCCCAACATAGTTCGCACTTACAGTAATTTGCTTTGGTGCAATTTGTGGAAGTTTGTCTAGGGGTAATAGGGCAATACAAATAACTCCTAATAAGACGATAACAATCGTACAAACTGTTGTTAAAACTGGACGTTTGATAAAAGGAGTTGAGATAGACATTTTTTAAAAGTAGCAAGTAGCAAGTAGCGAGTAGCGAGTAGCGAGTTTTTAAAATCGAAAGTTAGTTTTAAATAGCAAGTTTAGAATTTATAGATATGAGTAAAAATATTGTTTCTATTCAGCAAAGAACTAAAATATTTGCTGTTTGAGTAATCAAAGCCTATATGGAGATAAATAATAAACACTTTGATGATGCTGGAA
>ENA-ORXU01002649-ORXU01002649.1-marine-metagenome-genome-assembly--contig:-NODE-2649-length-11943-cov-3.298584_pt1 | contig 11943 bp, 7 predicted proteins | sample MGYA00237869_ERZ511484 | MGnify/ENA metagenome assembly ERZ511484 | reverse complement strand
CCCTTTTACTACCTTTACTCATTCATTTGTTAACGTTCTTTCACAGCTTATCGCTCAAAAATGAGCCATGCCCAAATGTCTCTTCATCGAATAGACCCACATCATCCAAACAGGTTCTTTTGATATACATACAGAAACCCATTGCGGTAGGGACATCAACAATTTTTTTTGGGTTGGTCTGCGCCGCTATCTTATCAATCTCGCTCCACGAGAAGCCATCAATAGATGGGCTATCTTCTAAAAATTTGGGGTAACTAAATATTTCGGCATTATTCGAGAAGGGGGTTGCAGTGCCGATTGATTTTGCTTGGTATGCGGAGTGTCTCATCCTATCCAACCAGTCATTAAAAACAACCGCATCAGAGTTTAGTAGGACAACATCCCGATCTGGGTGAAGCAACATACCGCGATTAACTGTGCCGACAAATCCAAGATTGATGTCATTCTCGATAAAGGTAAAGTTTCTTTGCAGCGAGTATTGCCTTAAATATTTCGCCAACTTCTCATCTGGCGATGCGTCGTTAATGACAATCAGTTCATGGGAACACACGACAGCGTTATCCAGAACACTATCAATACACTCTATTGTGTCGTCGAACCCTTTGTAAACAGGGACTATAATATCGACAGTTTCTGATAGCTGTTTACTGGATGCGGAGACTGTTGGCAGCGCGAATCTTTGTATCGCTGATCCATCAGAGATAGATAACAGATCAGGATTAGCCTTGAGCGCCATGATTGCTCTCGGAACACCAAAAAAGCCCGATCTTCCAGGCAAAGCAGATACATCGTCCGTTGCAATGTCTTCGATATTTGCAAGCATCGAAGCAATCATATGTTGCGTACGCAATAAAGATGAACGAGGAGTCAGAAGAAAAGGACTCCCCTGTAAATGGAAATCTGTGTCTTTGACTGTCACCTCGACTTTGATGCTTCTGGTACTCAACTCATGTGGGATAGAGAAATAAAATCCATGACAACCTTGAGTACCCAATACCGATTTTAAGTCGTCTCGCTGCTGATTTGCACCCACAGTCTGGGGCGCGCCATTTAGTTTGATATCTAAATCCAGAAGACAATCCGGCGCATCATGATTTATTACCCAACCAGCAAACTCTAAAGGATTCTCTGTAAAGTCAATGTATCCCTCGTATTCCATGCTATTCTTCCTGATAGTGTATTCATGCTTTCCAATATAAACCCGATGAGAGAGATTTTTCTCTGCGCGCGGCTTGTCTCAGAACGTATCAAATATTAACTAAATTATCATTATTAATATTCTTGGTTAAGCGGCCATTTCTATTTTTTCTGTTTTCATTAGCTTTTCTGCAACACTTCCTAAATCCGTTACAGATGTTGTGTCGGTTGCAGCATATGGAGTCCCGCTCCCCTGCCCTGCCACCATGACTGCCTCCGGCTTCATCCATCGCTCAAACCCATCAACCAAAGCACTCGTCAAACTCGCTTCATCCTCACACCTCGGAATATTCGCCGAACCACCAACCTGCTTATAAATCCCCTCCAAACCCACCTCATCCTGAAGCAGCGCCTGTAGCGCCGTCAGCATTTCGGTGAGCTGTGCCAACCTGTCCGTATGCTGGAAGGGCTGACCAAGACGGTTCTCAAACGAGGCCAGCTTCTCCTGCGCCGTGACTAACGCATCGCAAGTATGAACATGCGCCTCGTGAAGCTTGTCTGTCAGGCGGCTGAGATAGTCTGACAGCTTGTCGGTGTTGGGGCTGCGGAGGGCTTGCTTGTGGCGGGTCTCACCATGGAGGGCGATGTGGGTGCGCAGGTCATCATCTTTTTCCATTGTCAAGGTCAGAGGAATGCCACCATAGCTGCCAAGCGCTAGGCTTTGGGTGCTGCCTACTGGCGCATTTTGCATCTCGGTTGCAAGCTGCTCCCACGCCCGCTGCACCTGCGACTTGAGCTGGCTGGTTGGGTCGAAGATGTCGCCTGTAATTTGCCCGTTCAGCACAAGCTGCGCGCCCGCATCGTTGGTATTCTTGCCCATCATCTCCACATCTGCGTTGAGCGCAAGAAGCCTCTTGTGCAGAAAGGGTATCTCAGAGTGCTCCAACTCGCGCACGGTATGGCGTAGCTGATATTGCTCATCCTGATGCGCCCGTTGCAGTCGCTGCAAGCGCCCTTGCTCCATCTCCATTTTGGCGAGGGTCAGCATGGCGGGGTTACCAGAGGCAATGGCCTTGACCTCGGCATAGGTGAGCGCCTGCTCGTTAATATCTTCCATGCGCCGGATCGAGGCATCGCCCGTCATCACCTGATTGATAAAGCCTGCCTTGGTCTCCAATGTCTGCCACATATAGGCATCAAACGAGCCTTTGGTCACATAGCGGTAGATTGCGACTTCGTCATGCATATTGCCCTGTCGCAGAATGCGCCCTTCCCGCTGCTCCACTTCGGCAGGCTTCCATGGGGCATCGAGATGGTGCAAGGCAACCAGCCGCTCCTGCACGTTGGTGCCAGTCCCCATTTTGCTGGTGGAACCAAGCAGCACGCGCACGTCGCCTTTACGCACTTGCCCAAAGAGTTGAGCTTTCTTGGCATCGGTCTTATAGTCGCCGATATTGGCAATCTCATCTCTGGGTATGCCCCGTTCTTCCAGCTTGGCGATGATGGCTTCATAGACGCTGAATCGCCCACCTTTGCTGCTGACGCCCATATCGCAGAAGATCATCTGGGTCGCTTTGTCCTCTGCCGTTCCTGCCCAAATCGCGCAGACCTTTTCGACCACGGCTTCGATCTTGCCTTCATCAAATTCGGGCATGGTGGGAGAGACAAGCCGTGCATCGAGCGCCAGCTTGCGGCCATCGGTCGTGATTTTGAGCGCGTTATCGTCGCGTGGATCAACGCCGCCACCACGCACTCGCTCGTAACGCTCTACTAACTTTTGCTGGATAACCTGCTGCTCGATGGACATGGGGCAAGCGATGGTCTGCACTTCGCCGCCTTTAAGGGTCGGTCTGGGCAGGTCTAGCATCTCGGCGGTTTTGACATCGGCAAAGTCGTGGAAGAGTTGCAGCAGTTCGGGCAGGTTGATGAAGCGGGCAAAGCGGCGATTGCTGCGCAATGACTTGCCATCGGGCGAGAGTTCAATCGAGTCGACCACGTCGCCAAAGACAGCGGCCCATGCATCAAAATGAGCTATGCCCCGCTCTTGCAGATTATTGGGAGCCAAAAAGCGCTGCATGGTATACATCTCGACCATGCTGTTGCTAATGGGCGTACCCGTGGCAAAAGTCAGCCCTCGGTTTGGCGTGCGCTCATCCAAGTACCTTGTTTTCATCAGTAGATCGAGAGAGCGCTGAGAGCCTTGGGTTTGCACCCCTGCCACGCGATCCATCTTCGTAGGGGTCTCCAGATTCTTGAACAAATGGGCTTCGTCGATAAAGAGATGGTCCACGCCCAAATCCTCAAAGGTGAGGCCAGTGTCTTTGCTATCGGCGTTGATAAGTTTTTCCAGCCGCTCTTCTAGCGCCACCTTCTTCTTCTCGATCTGCTTAATGAGCCGTTTGCCCGCGTCGTCGTCCATGCTGCCGCGCATATCGGTGAGCAACGTCTCGTAGTCGTCAATCTGCTCTTTGAGGAAGCTGCGCTGAAACTGGGGCGACATGCCAATCTTGCTGAAGGAGCTATGGGTCATGATGACGCCATCCCACTCACCAGAGGCAACCTTGGCGGTGAAGAGCTTGCGTTTGCCTTCGGTTAAATCGTCCTTACTGGCAACCAGCAGATTGGCATTGGGGTAGAGCAGATAGAATTCATGGGCGAACTGCTCTAGCATATGGTTGGGAACAACATAGAGCGGTTTGCGCACCAGCCCCGTTTGGGTCATCTTCATGCCAGAGGCGATCATCTCGAAGGTTTTGCCCGCCCCCACCACATGGGCCAACAGCGTATTGCCGCCGCTCATGGTTCGCCAAACTGCATCGACCTGATGGGGTCTTAAGTTTATCTCTGGATTCATGCCGGGGAAGGTCAGGTGTTCGCCATCATAGCTACGCAAGCGATGGGTGTTGAAGCTGTCGTTGTAGCGACGCACCAACGCATCGGTGCGTTCGTAGTCGGCAAAGATCCAGCTACGGAATTGCTCTTTGATGGCGGTCAGCTTCTCGCGGGCGGCCAACGTCGCGGTCTGGTCTACTATCCGCTGTTCGCCGTCAACGCCCTGCACCAGCTTATAGACCGTTGGTACCCGCAGGTTGAGCGCATCATTGAGCAGGTCAACGGCGCTGCGATCCAGCGTGCCGTACGTGCTGACTGCGGCTGCGCTATGCGTGACAGATGTGGACGCTCGCACCCGCCAAAGCGCTTCTTTTCCAGCATGGGCAATTTGAATATCATCGGAGTAGCAGTCGAGCAGTTGAGCCGCAAATGCTTGAATCACTTCGGCCGGAATCCACGGTGCGCCGAGATTGGGGTCAATATCGCCCGGAGTCAGATCTTCGGGCTGGGCATCTTCTAAGGCCGCGATGTTGGCGCTGATGTCCCACTCGCCATCGTACCCCTGCGCCTGCTTCAGTTTTTGGCGCACGTTGCCAGAGAGATATTCTTCAGAAGGCACATAGGTCTCTTCTGCTGGATCATAGAAGATGCGGTTTCCCAGTTCGGCAATCACGGCTTCAGGATCTGCGCCATAGAGACGGCTGATGAAGTCGATATCGACCCTGCCCCGCTCATTGAGGCTGACCAGCAGACCATCCAGCGCGCTTTCTACATCCCGCACCTGCTCGGCTGGTCCCACCACATCCCGCAGCATAATGGGCATCTTCTCAGCCGTGTTGGTCTTTTCGTCGTAGCTTTCCAGCGCCATGACCAGATAGGCATCGGGGTCATCCCGAAACTTGGCGATATTGGGCATTCGCCGGACGGTATTGCCATCGGCACGGGTTGAGATATTGGTCTGATTGATTGGCCCCCACTGATCCACAAAGCGGTCATAAAGCTGATTGAGCCTAAGCCGTGCTGCATCCCGCTCTGTCTCATCAAGCTGTTCGTTTTGGGTCCACAAAACTTCTCTGGCTGCGTCTCTTATCTCGATGAGCGCGGCCAGTCGTTTGCCAATTGTGCCAGTTAAAGAGTGCAGCGGTGTCTGCCCATGCAGAACGGGCTGGGTCGTGCCAGCCTCATCGACCACTTGCAGAATGTGACCACCGTTGCCAATCAAAAACGCCCCCGGCGAGTAGGGACGTTGGAAAGCAGATTCAGTTGTTGGACTGGTGTGTTGGGGCAGTTCGGGCAGCGGTCTATCACGAGAAAGGTAGCAGTCGGGCGGCAGCATCTGGACGATATGGGCCAGCGCATCCTGTAGGGAGTGTTCGGGTGGCTCGACCAGTATCTCTTGATTCTGATACATGCCTCGCCCGACCGCAATGCTCCCCGCCACCATTTCGGGATGATCATGAAAATAGCGGTTATGGCGGGTGCCATCCTCATCAGGAATCAGCGTGTCGGTCTCCAGCCAGTTGCCAGCGTGCTGCGGCTCTGTGCCACTTTCACGCTTGCGCAAAAAGATGACATCTGTAACAACCGACGTCCCTTCATGCTTGAAAGCCGTACTGGGCAAACGGATAGCGCCTAGAAAGTCAGCCTGTTCGCCTAAATATTCCCGAAAGCTGCCGTCCAACTTGTCCATTGTGTAGCGGCTGGTTACCAATGCCGTGACGCCCCCTGCCCGCATCGATTCTAGCGACTTGGCAAAGAAGTAATCATGCAGGGCCAACGGCGTGCCGTGGAAGTCCATCTTGAGGTCGGCGAAGGGAACGTTGCCCACCACCACATCAATGCTCTCTGCGGGAAGCTTGGTCTCTTTGAAGTTCTGAATGCGAATATCGTGTTCTGGATAGAGCTTCTGGGCAATGCGGCCAGAGAGCGTCTCCATCTCCACGCCCACAAAGTCCATGCCCGCCGGAGCCGTGCCAATAAAGTTCCCAACGCCACAGCCCGGCTCCAGCACCCGAATCCCCTCCCCCTGCACGCCCATATGAGCCAGCGCGTCATAGATGCTCTGCATGACAATAGGCGAGGTGTAAAAGGCATTGAAGGTCGAACGTTTGGCCGAGGCATATTCATCGACCGTCAGCAGGGTTGCTAGCTCTTGACCCAGCTCCTGCCAGCCCTCTTTGAAAGTATCCGTGCCGGGTTCGGGGAAGATGTGATTGGCAACCGCACCAAAGCCGGTGAAGCCTGCTAGGATGCGCTTTTCGTCTATCGTGGCCTCGCGTTCGTCCGCTTCTAACGCTTTGAGTAGCTGGATAGCAGAAAGCAGGTCATAGGCTTTGGCTTTGAGGGTCGTAGCCGTTGTGACCTCATCCAGCGCAAAGCGTTCTTCTGCAATCGCCTCGGCCTGATCCAGTATCTGCTGCGTTTGTGCAAGTTCGGCTGCCACCGAGAAGAGGGAGGGCTGTTCGACAACTACAGCATCAGGTTTGCTTGTAGTGCGTTTCTTGGGAGGTGCATCCCCTGCCTGCTTTGGTTGATAGTCGTCATTGGCCGGAACGGTTTGCTGGTCCAGTCCAAAAAGCGGACCTAGGGCGTCAGGTATAGATCCAGCACCGTCCGCTGTGCCTCCATCTCGGCCTGCAACTGACTGAGTCCAGGTGTTCGCTCCTGAAGCTGGCTGATTATCTTGGCTTCCATCTGTTCCATTAACGTTACTTGTTCCTCCAGATAGCTCTGGAGTGTCTGCGTTTGCTGGAATTCTGCCCTCAATTCCGGCTGGTAGTGGGTCAGGTACGCTTCCAGCTTGGCCTGATAGTTCATCATCTTGTTCTACTTCCTCTTCCTGCTGAATCTGTACATTCAGGGTGGTGCTCACTTCGGATAGGTCACTGAAGAATCCCAATTGTCCGAGAGAGGGTTTTCGTTGTTTCGCCTTCATGCCCTTGTCTGTTTGCTTATAAAAAAGCTGCGTCTAGCAAAACAGAAAAGAGGATTAAACCAATATCACTTGATATAAGTCAACTGGAGGTATGGATATCATCTACTGTGGAAATTGCGCAACATTTGCTATGGAGCAGACCATCATCGCAACATCAGTCGGAAATGTCAGATAAAATTCGTGTGAATAATTCGTGTGGAAAAGAGGCGTTACGAGCAGAATTTCACCTCATGTTTCTTCGTGGGTTGGTAGTGCCTCTCCAAGCAGCTTTGGCACAAATACGGATGCAAAGAGCGAATCGACAGGCTTCATACGCTCCATCACCAATGATAGACACTCAGGGTACGCAGTCGTCTGGGTGGCTGTTCTGGCACGATCTTTCACTCGGATGCTTGGTTCATGGGCGTCTGTGGCTCTCCTTCTTGCCGTTCTGCGCAAGCAGTTTTTGATCAGGGTCCATCTTCCTTGAATACGTTGAAATGATTTCACCTGTACAGCTTCCCTCCTATGTGGCGTCGTAATCGGCTTGTGTGGCAGACCGCGGCGTAAGAGCAATGACCGGCCCGCGTAAACGTGTTGGACATTGCCAATACGCCTAATGCGGCCTGCCTCCTTCTCCTCATATACGAACCACAATCATAGGAGAGAATAGATGACCGATTCCATTAATAAGCCCGTTTTCACATACAGACTTGGAAGCCTATCCGCCACGGTTTGGCAGAACAAAACCAAGAAAGGAAACTTCTACCGTGCCGAGATTCTCCGCAGCTATCGAGATTCAAGCGGGGTGCGGCAGACAAACAGCAGCTTTGGACATGACGACCTGCTCAATGTTGCCAAGCTTGCGGAGCGCACAGAGGAGTATATCGCTCGTCTCATGCAATCCTAACAATTTGACCAAATTAGGCTGTGCTTCGGCACAGCCACCCCCCACACGAACTTATTTGAGGTACTTTATGTTTTCGATTCACAGCTTTCTAAACCACATCATCCACGGCGATTGCATCCAAGTAATGCGTAACATTCCAGATGCCAGCATAGATTTGGTCGTTACTGACCCGCCATATTTGGTCAATTACCGCTCTCGTGATGGCCGAACCATTGCAGGCGATATCGATGATAGTTGGCTACATCCTGCCTTTGCCGAGATGTATCGCTTGCTGGCACCAAACAGCTTCTGCATCTCCTTCTACGGCTGGAACAAGGTAGACCGTTTCATGGCCGCATGGCGTGCTGCTGGATTCTATCCCGTAGGTCACTTCACTTGGTCCAAGCCCTACGCTTCCAGCAAGGGGTTCACCGAAGCCAGACATGAGTGCGCCTATCTCCTAGCCAAAGGCAGACCTAACAAGCCATCCAATCCGCCACAGGATGTGCTGCCATGGGACTATTCGGGCAATCGTTTGCATCCAACGCAAAAGCCTGTCTCAGCCATCACGCCACTGATTGACGCTTACTCTACCGAGGGCGCTATCATTCTCGATCCGTTTGCAGGTTCTGGTACCACCGCCGTTGCGGCGAAAAGCCTTGACCGAGCGTTCATCGGGATTGAAATGGACGGCACCTATTATGGCAAAGCGCAAGCAAGATTAGCTGCTGGCTAAGGTTGCTACAAAACAGATCGCATTGTGCGGTACCATACCCTACAATATGGTATCGTATGATGCGATATTGACTATGGATTCGGTTTGCGCCCATATCTATTTCTGCAAAAGCCGATAAAGGCCGCATCAGGATTTTGCAGGATAGGTTTACCACTTTCTGCCCACCAGCGCTGCCATTCCTGTTCAAGCCAGTAGACATCATAGGTGGGTGCAACAGTCCGTGCATCGTGGAAGGTCTCTGGGTCAAGAACGGGGAAATCAGTAGCGGGCAGATTCACCTCTTTCATTACCGAGCGATTTGAAAAGCAGATGATATCGTTTTCAGCCAGACTCACGGAATAATCTGGCAGGTGATCTCCCTTTGCCAATACCTTCATCGCAAAACGAAAGCCTTTCATCGAGTCACGCGATCCGCATTTATTCCGCAACAATTCAAGCGAAATGCGCCACGAATCTTGCCTGCCGCAGTGCTTGCGAGCAATCTCATAGACCCGTCGTTCAATCGGTTTACGCAGGCGAAAATAGTCTCGATGCAGCGTTAAGACCTCCCGTGCTTCGATGGATCGAAAGACCCAGTCTGATAGTTTGACGGCAATCTCCGAGATTCTGCCCGTCTTCTCTGAGCGCCGAATTTCAAAGGATTCGATAAGTCCAAACCCCTTATACTCCTCCTCACCTCCAGTTTTCACGTTCGTCCGAATTCGCGTCCCGTCTAATCGGTCAAGCGCTTCTTTCAACGCCTCATAATCTTTACCGCCCGTTGTCCGATTGATGAAGACGAGTAGATCTTTTGCCACGATTTTGACATGTGGAGAGAGCCTCCCGCCTGAATTGGCTTTGGCAATCATCTGCGAGATGCAATAAATGAGGATATCTTTATCGTAAATCGTGGCTAACCCCTTGACACTCGGTACAACTTCGATCCAATAATTGCCATTCTCATACCGCCGCAGATTGGTGTCTGGCTTTTTTGATAATGAGAAAACAGGATGCTCCATAGAGGCCATATCATCTTTTAATACGGCATCGGCAATATCGCAGACAAAAAGGTCATGCTGGGTATATCGAATAGGTAAGAGATAGGTCTCTTTTTGCAGATCAGAAGTCATACCACCCTTATCGGGGGAATAGAAACCAATGTCAAGTATCGGGGGATTAGAAACTCGGCCATAGGAAACGGGGGATTAGGAACCGCTGACTTTTATCGGGGGATTAGAAACCAAATCGCGGGAATTAAAAACCATTCATCGGGGGATTAGAAACCAAGGGCTAGAAATTGATGAACAAATTCAAAACACTATAAGCGTTATCCACAGCCGTAACACTTTATTTAACATATATATTTAACACTCAGAAAAAGTCTTGTGGATAAGTCAATATTTGCACAGTAAAAAAAATGAATCCGCTCTAACGAGCGAATAGAAATGTTATATCCCTACCCTTCGCTCCCCTGCGGGTCGCTTCGCCCCGCGCCAAAGGCGCGGCCTAAAACTGAGTTTGCTTCGCAAACTGGTTAAAAATAAAAATTTGCTGATGAGAAAAAAGTCAGACTTTATCTAGCTGGCGACAGTGTCTTGCTTCTATCCATCAAATATTCATTCAGGTCTTTGAACTCTTCATACATACCAGATTCGTCTCGGACTGTCAGGCCAGATAACTGCTCTGCGAGATCCTGCGTTAGCTGGCGGCCACTCTTGTCACGGTCAAGATAGAGATGCACCGTATCGACGCCCATCTGCTCGATGGTCTCGATGGCACGGTCTCGCATTGCTGTGGAGTTCAGGATAATGCAATCCATTGCAGGCGTTCTTCTGGCAATCATACAGGCTGAAAGAAAATCCATAAAGCCCTCAAAAAGTGCAACAGAACGCTTACCCCCCTGCCCCGTTTTGATAATCGTCATCTCCTTATTGCCATAGGTTCCCTTGAAATAGGGATTGCGTAACTCATAGCCACCGCTCTCATTGGCAAATGCCAAAGCGAAATAAGGTTTGCCCTTTTGGGTATAATAAATTTCTTGGACATAGTCGGCTGCGATTTCAGCATCGATGCCTCGTTTCTTCAAATAGGCGAGCAGCGCGCGATTCTGGAGGGGCTGGACGCGCGTGACGACGATTTCGCTGTCAGTAACCTTGGGGGAAGGCTTTGGCGCTGTATGGGCATCTACGGGCGCTGGAGCCGTATCCCAAAAAGCAGATTGTGAGTCACGGTCACCTACTTTTACGTTACGATGTATGTTGAGATCATCGAGCGTTTGTAGCGCACCTCGAAAATCCACCTTGTGATAGTGCATAACAAAATCGAGAATATTGCCCCCTGCCCCTTCACCATGATCATACCAGCCACCGCCATCACGGGTAATCTTAAAAGAGGCATCGGTCTCTTGCCGAAACGGACTCAGATACCAAAGTTCGCCCTTCTGTTCCCGAAAAGGCTGATACCCTAATGCGTCTAGTAGCTCTCGCATATGAATCTCTTTGGCCTGATCTGAGCGCATCAATCTCTCCTAATCTTAAAACATCGCTTTCTTTTCATTAGCAAATTTACGCCGAAGGCGTCAAAATTTTTTAGCGTTTTACGCAGCCATTATTGTCTTTTCTGCTCTATTTTTGCTTTAGCCATTTTTGGTGTGGTACCGCGCTGTGTGGCACGGTATGGTATCAAGCCATACGGTGTGATTTATTTATACAATGCTCTTGTCTCATGCAATACGGTATGGTACCAACTTATACCATACTTAACAGTATCAATTTTGTGAGGCAGTGATGATTATCCTTATTGGCAGTGAGAAGGGTGGGACAGGAAAAACCACCTTAACAACCAACCTCGCTACATATCATAGCAACCAAGGCCGTGACGTGCTTCTGGTCGATACGGATAAGCAGGGTAGCGCCAGTGCATGGGCAGCAACGAGAGATGCGACAGATTGCAAACGGATATCGTCTATCCAAAAATTTGGAAAATCGCTCACAAGCGAACTCAAAGCACTTGAAACCAAGTATGATGATATCATCGTCGATGCAGGAGGGCGAGATAGTGTAGAATTAAGAGCCGCACTTTTGGCAGCGGACAAATTGTACATTCCGCTCATTCCATCCCAGATAGATGTCTGGACGCTAGGTGTTATGAAAACGCTCATTGAGGAAAGCCAGCTTTTTAATCAATCTCTAAAGCCTCATTTTGTCATCAGCCGTGCGTCTACAAATCCAGCAGTTACCGAAGTGGATGAAGTAAAAGAAACGTTAAGCGAGATAGATGACATTCCGCTGTGCCAGACAATTATTCGGGAGCGAATTGCATATCGTAAGGCACCTAAAAACGGAATGGGTGTGACGGAGCTGCGTCCACCAGAGCGAGATCCGAAAGCCAATGCAGAACTGGAAAGTCTATATGCGGAGATATTCAATGGCTGAAAAGAAGAAAATGCAGCTAATG
>ENA-ORXU01002647-ORXU01002647.1-marine-metagenome-genome-assembly--contig:-NODE-2647-length-11960-cov-3.951443_pt1 | contig 11960 bp, 11 predicted proteins | sample MGYA00237869_ERZ511484 | MGnify/ENA metagenome assembly ERZ511484 | reverse complement strand
CTTTCAATAGAAGTATGGCTGCATATAAGTATTTGTCTAAACCTTGCAGGTTGAGCTCATTTTTTAGAAGAACGACGTGTCTGAACCCTGAACCCTGAACTTTGAACCCCCTGAACCCTGAACTTTGAACCCCCTGAACCCTGAACTTTGAACCCCTTGAATCCCGTAAATCTCAAAATCTATGATTTTATCGATTTACGAGGATGCACGATATATAAAAAAAATTGTAAATTTTGACTATGTCGGCACTTTAAACCATTAAATATTTCCGCACATAATCTGTCGCACCATCTTCCAACGACGTAAATTTAACAGGACAGCCAGTTGCTTTTAACTTCGACATATCTGCTTCAGTAAAATACTGATACGTATCGCGAATATCTTCCGGTGTATCGATAAAGTCAATATTTTCATCTTTACCCATAGCCTTGAATACCGCTTGAGTCAAATGTAGAAAAGGACGAGCTTTACCTGTTCCTAAATTGTATATGCCGTTTTTAGCTGTGGATTGATAAAACCAATAAAGGACCTCCACAACGTCATCCACATAAATGAAATCGCGTGATTGATAGCCATCTTCAATGCCCGGTTTGTGCGAGCGAAATAGCCGCATGCCGTTTGTCTTGGATATTTGATTAAAGGCGTGGAAGACAACTGATGCCATACGGCCTTTGTGATATTCGTTGCGCCCATAGACATTAAAGAACTTAAATCCATACCATCGTGGCGGTGTTTCATTTTGCTCTAAGATCCATTCGTCAACAAGCTGTTTTGAATCACCGTAGGGGTTTAGCGGTTTTAGTTTGTCGATAGTGTCGTGGTCGTCTGAATAACCTTCTTCACCACTTCCATACGTCGCCGCGCTCGACGCATAAATCAACGGAATTTGCGCATCGGTGCATAGCTTCCAAATTGATTTAGAATATTCAATATTTAATCGTTTAAAAACCTCGAGATCGAATTCCGTTGTGTCCGTTCTTGCACCAAGATGAAAAATAGCGTTGATGTCGTCGCTATTATTTTTTATCCAGGAAATCGCATCGTCTCGATGAATACATGCCTTGATATTTTTGGCACGGATATTTTCATTTTTATCGATGCGATCAAAGGCGTCGACAGCAATAATTTCGTCGTGTCCTTTACCGATTAAATATTCGATCATTACACTCCCAATAAATCCAGCGGCTCCAGTAACGACAATCATGAGAGTGGGGTGGTCGGTTCTATTTGTTCTATATAAGCTTCCATCGGTGGACATGTGCACACCAGATTTCGGTCTCCATAAGCATTATCTACCCGTCCAACATTTACCCAAAATTTATGCCGATGATGCAAGATATCTAATGGATACGCGGCTTTCGTGCGCGGATATGGATGCTGCCAATCGTCTGCCGTGATTTCATGCAATGGATGTGGCGCATTGATCAACACATTTTTATCTTCTTCAAAATCACCTCGTGCTACTTCATCAATTTCATCTTTTATCGCGACCATCGCAGACACAAATAAATCCAATTCTGATTTACTTTCACTTTCTGTAGGCTCGATCATAAATGTACCAGCAACAGGAAAGGACAGTGTTGGAGCGTGAAAACCATAATCAATCAATCGCTTGGCGACATCTTCGGCTTGCACACCTATAGATTTAAATGGTCTGAGATCTAAAATGAACTCATGCGCACATCGCCCTTGTGCTCCAGTGTATAAAATCGAATAATAATCTTCTAAGCGACTTAACAAATAATTCGCATTTAATATAGCCATCTCCGTACACGTGCGCAAACCTTCTGAACCCAACAATCGGATGTACGCATAGCTAATAATTAAAATACTCATACTGCCGTAAGGCGCAGCAGAAACTGCATTGATTGCTTTTTCTCCACCGGTATTTTCATATGGATGTCCGGGCAAAAAAGGTGCTAATTTATCGTTGCAACAAATAGGACCCATGCCAGGGCCACCACCACCGTGCGGTATAGCAAATGTTTTGTGCAGGTTGAGGTGGCATACGTCAGCTCCAACAGTTCCAGGTGACGTATACCCAATTTGGGCATTCATATTGGCGCCGTCCAAATAAACCATCCCGCCGTTGTCATGAATGATTTTATTTATTTCAATGACACTTTCTTCAAATACACCGTGCGTCGACGGATATGTGATCATCAAAGCGGCTAAGTTATCTTTGTGTTCTTCTGCCTTGTTTTTTAATTCTTCAACAATAATATTACCCTCGTCATCACAAGGAACAACGACCACTTTCATCCCTGCCATGACCGCACTGGCAGGATTGGTCCCATGGGCGGAGGATGGAATCAAAGCGATATCGCGATGATGATCACCATTATTATGATGATAGGCCTCTATGACTTTTAAGCCGGCGTATTCTCCTTGCGCACCGCTATTTGGTTGTAATGAACATGCTGTAAAGCCTGTAATCGTGCATAAATATTCCGATAATTCTTCTGCAATTTGAATATACCCTTGACGCTGTTCGGCAGGAGCAAAGGGGTGTATCAGTGAGAACTCACTCCAGGATAATGGCATGAGTTGAACGGCCGCATTTAATTTCATAGTACAAGAACCGAGCGGAATCATGGAATGGAGTAAAGACAAGTCTTTATTTTCCAATGATTTCATATAACGCATCAACGATGTTTCGTCATGATACGAATTAAATACGCTTTGCATCAGATAGGGTGTCGTTCTCACCAAATTTATTCCCTCGATCTCAGCAAGAGTCGCTTCAGTCTTATTACCGTCATCAATAGCATCGGTAATAAATGTAATAATGTCATTTATTTCTCCAGATGTGGTTGTTTCATCGCATGAAATCGAAATACTATTTTCAGTATAATAAAAATTAAAATTATTTGCTTCTGCACTTTTCCGAATAGCGTTTAATTTAGTTTCATCAAAATTGTATGTGACGGTATCGAAGAATGATGTATTAATTGGTGAAATATTTTTTTCTAATAATCCGAGCACTAAGTTGTGCGTATGTTGATTGATAGTCGTTGCGATATTTTTCAATCCTTCGGGTCCATGATAGACCGCATAGAATCCAGCCATGACAGCCAATAGTGCTTGAGCGGTACATATGTTACTCGTGGCTTTTTCACGTTTGATATGTTGCTCACGCGTTTGTAGTGCCATACGATACGCAGGATTTCCGAACCGGTCTTTAGAAACGCCGATGATGCGTCCTGGTATGATTCGTTTGTATTTATCGTCACATGCAAAATATGCGGCATGTGGTCCACCTGACCCCATTGGTATGCCTAAGCGTTGCGTTGTGCCCACCGCGACATCCGCACCTAGTTCGCCTGGAGGCGTAAGGAGTGCCAGTGATAAAATGTCTGCGGCCATGATAGAAAGAATATCATTTTCTTTGGCTTTAGCGATTAATCTTTCGTAATTCCCTATAGCACCTTTTTTATCTGGGTATTGTATCAAAATAGCGAAGTGATCATCGGTGAATTCGACATTAGCAAGGTCAGTCACCTGAATATCGATCTCCATCGATGAAGCTCGACTTTTTAAGACATCAATCGTTTGATCAAATACTCCATCGTCAACTAAAAATACATTAGCAGGTTTTTCATCCGCCTTGACTCGTTTATTTTTTATGCTGTAGGCCATCATCATCGCTTCGGCTGCGGCCGTTCCTTCGTCTAACAAGGATGCATTTGCTAGCGGCAAACCGGTCAATTCGGTGATCACTGTTTGGAAATTTAATAATGCTTCCAAACGCCCTTGAGATATTTCTGCCTGATAAGGCGTGTACTGCGTATACCAACCGGGGTTTTCAAATATATTGCGCAAAATGGCGGGCGGTGTGATGGTGCCGTAATATCCTTGGCCGATGTAGGAATTAAATACTTTATTTTTTCGACCAATGTTTTCGAGCAATTCGAGCAAGTCAAATTCCGATAATGGCTCGGGCAATTCCATATTGTCGCTTCGCAAAATATCCTCAGGCACTGTCTCGCGCATGAGTTGAGCGATTGATGTTGTACCAATTTCTGCGAGCATGGCCATTTGATCCAATGAGGAGGGGCCTGTGTGTCGATCAATAAATTTTGTCATAATGGTATAGTATAAAAAAACAGAGAAGCGCGGACACTTCTCTGTTTCTATTTATTAATTAAATCAATATGAGTTATGAATTATCAATTATTGAGAATAAATATATTACGTGAGATTAAATGCTGATCTGATATCGTCTACGCGATTTAATTTTTCCCAAGTGAACAATTCAACTTCTACTTCTTTTTCTTCTATGCCTGCGCCGTTGGGTCGATTAAATGTTTTCGAAACCATTTTAGGTTGACGTCCCATGTGTCCGTAGGCTGCAGTTTCTCCATAAATTGGATTTCGCAATTTAAGATCACGCTCGATGGCATATGGTCGCAAATCAAATAATGTTGATATTTTTTCAGCAATTTCTGCGTCGGATAGTTCAATTTTTGACGTACCGTAGGTATTTACATATATACCCATGGGGTGTGCAACACCGATCGCGTAAGACACTTGTACTAGTATTTCATCGGCGACTCCGGCAGCAATCATATTTTTAGCAATATGACGTGAAGCATATGCCGCAGATCGATCCACTTTACTCGGATCTTTTCCGCTAAAAGCACCTCCACCGTGAGCACCCTTTCCACCGTAAGTGTCTACAATGATTTTCCGACCTGTTAAGCCCGTGTCACCATGGGGTCCGCCGATGACGAATTTACCTGTTGGATTGATATAATATTTTATTTCATCATGAAACAATCCTTGTATATCGACGCCACATCTTGCTTTTACGCGAGGTATAAGCTTGCCAACCAAATCACTATGGATTTTATCAGCCATGGCTTTTTCGGTATCAAAGTCGTCGTGTTGTGTCGATATGACAATCGAATCGATCGTAGTCGGTTTTCCATCATCTCCATACTCGATAGTGACTTGAGACTTGGCATCCGGACGCAAATAACCGATTTCATCTCCTTCCCGACGCATCGCCGAAAGTTCTTCCAAAATCAAGTGAGACAAATCTAACGCCAATGGCATGTAGTTTTCTGTCTCGTTAGTCGCATAACCGAACATCATTCCTTGATCTCCTGCACCTTGCTCCTCACGGTTCTCGCGATCGACGCCTTGGTTAATGTCCTGACTTTGCTCGTGAATGGCAGAGAAGACACCGCAAGAGTTGCCATCAAACATATATTCGCTTTTAGTGTATCCGATACGATTGATCACATCTCGAGCTACTTTTTGTACATCGATATATGTGGAGGATTTAATTTCCCCTGCAAGTACAACCTGACCTGTTGTGACGAGTGTCTCACAAGCCACCTTGGCATCCGGATCGAAGGCTAAAAAATGATCTAAAACGGCATCAGATATCTGATCGGCAACTTTGTCTGGATGACCTTCTGAAACAGATTCTGATGTAAAGTAATATGACATATAGAGTTTCTTTTTTTTGTAAAGTTTGCAAATTTAACGATTGGATGGCACTTAAACGCGTTGATCGGTGGTTTTGTTGACGATCATTGAGATTGGTGTTTTTAGCTAAACCTCAACTCGTATGTAAGAACCTCATACGACTGACTAGTTATCATAACTTGAATGCGAATCTGCTTACATTTAGGCGATCAAATAGACAATATGTGATGAAAATAATATGCATCGGTCGTAATTATCAAGCGCATGCTGCTGAATTGGGAAATAAGGTGCCTTCAAGCCCATTGATTTTTATGAAACCGCCGACAGCCTTGTTAATTAATAACAAACCGCTTTACTATCCTAAATTTACATCGAATCTGCATTATGAATGTGAACTAGTCATTAAAATCAAAAAAAATGGAAAGGCTATTCAGGAAAGATTCGCGCATCGTTATTATGATGAAATGACTTTAGGAATTGACTTTACAGCACGCGACCTCCAATCGAAACTAAAAGAAAAAGGCCATCCATGGGAAATAGCCAAGGGCTTTGACGGTTCTGCGGCAGTCGGTAAATTTATTTCTGTCACCGATCAACATCGTGAAGCAGGCATTCAATTTACACTTTCAAAAAACGACGAAATCGTCCAGCAAGGTGACACGAATCATTTAATTTTTTCAATAGATTATCTCATCCATTACATCTCCCAATTTTTTAAACTTCAAATTGGCGATTACATATTTACAGGAACTCCTGCGGGTGTAGGTCCTGTCAGGATAGGTGATAAACTAGTCGGCAATATGTACGGAAAACAATTGTTTTCTTGCTCGATAAAATAAGAATTATAGAGATAGTCTCTAAAAGGGTAGGTCATCAAAATCTTCTGCGCGCATGTCGCTGGCCTGATCTCCCATTTCGATAAAATCTGACGGCGCATCTTTCGGTGCAGCATCACCCTGAGCATTCGCAGCCACCTGCTCTATTCGCCAAGCATTAAGGTTGGTGAAGTACTTTTCTTGCCACTCGCGGCCACGCAAATCAAAATGGACATTGATCTGATCACCTTCATTATAATTATCGATTAACGCACATCGATCTTGTGTGAGTTGGAATTTAATATATTGGGTGTACTGACCATCTAATTCTATTACGAATTCACGAGCTTGAAAAGATGACGTTTTACTTTCTGTAGGAAATATTTTATGGAGTTTGCCTTGGACTTCAAATGACATATGATAATTATTTTATTGGTTCGTAATATTTATTTTCTATTAAATGTGATTAGTATGCTTTTGCGAAAAGTACGCGTTGCGAAGATGGTTTACCTGTTAATATACAAGTGCCAGAATCGGATTCCATATCGTTTGGAATACAACGAATTGTTGCTTTCGTCATTTCTTTAATTTTTAATTCGGATTCGACAGTGCCATCCCAATGTGCAAATACAAATCCTCCTTTATCTTCTAGCAAAGATTTCATCGTATCCATGTCATTGGCTTCGGTAATATGCTCGTCGCGATACGTTTTCGCTTTATTAAATATATCGTGTTGCATGGTTTCTAATAAATCTGCAATATATGGCACACCGCGATCGAGTGAGATAGATGATTTTTCTTTGGTGTCGCGTCGCGCAACTTCGATTTGATTTTTTTCAAGATCGCGTTTGCCGATGCCGACCCGGACAGGCACACCTTGCATTTCATGTTCAGCAAACTTGAACCCTGGGCGCTTTTTAGCATCTGCATCATACTTGACCGATACTCCTTTGGCTCTCAATTCGGTCATGATATTATGTGCGACTTCATCGATTTCAGGAGAAGGCTTTGGAATAGGAACGATAACTACCTGCGTTGGGGCCAACTTTGGAGGTAGGATCAAACCATCATCATCCGAGTGCGTCATGATCAATCCGCCGACCAATCTTGTAGAAACACCCCATGATGTTGCCCAGACATGTTCTTCCTTATTATTTTCAGTCATATACTTGACATCGAAAGCCTTTGCGAAGTTTTGACCTAAGAAGTGGCTGGTGCCTGCCTGCAATGCTTTTCCATCTTGCATCAGCGCCTCGATTGTATATGTTTCTTCTGCTCCGGCGAATCTTTCATTGGCTGTTTTCCGACCTTTAATCACCGGCATCGCCATGACATCTTCGGCAAACCGAGCATATATTTCATGAATCAACTCCGCTTCATTGATAGCCTCATCACGCGTCGCATGCGCTGTATGACCTTCTTGCCATAAAAATTCGGCAGTCCGAAGAAATGGTCGGGTTCGCATCTCCCATCGAACGACATTCGCCCATTGATTAATCAGCAACGGAAGATCACGATAGGATTGAATCCAGTTTTTATAGGTATCCCAAATGATGGTCTCGCTCGTAGGTCGAACGATTAATTCTTCTTCTAACTTGGCACTTGGATCTACAATGACGCCGTCACCATTCGGATCATTCATGAGTCGATGATGGGTGACAACGGCACATTCCTTGGCAAATCCCTCGACGTGTTTGGCTTCTCTACTCAAAAATGACTTGGGTATAAAAAGCGGAAAATAGGCATTCACGTGCCCTGTAGCCTTAAAATCGGCATCCAGTGCAGCCTTCATGTTTTCCCATATGGCAAACCCATTGGGCTTTATAACCATACATCCGCGCACTGCTGAATTCTCGGCCATACCTGCCTTTCGCACGATATCATTGTACCACTGACTGTAATTTTCGGATCTCGATGTGATTTCTTTTGCCATATTTCTTTAAAATACTGTTAAGAGGGAACGAATTCATAGGTTCATACGTCTTATGTATAACCGCTTTAAAGTAAGCACTTTATCATCGAATCGTTAAAAAAATCGAAATTATGATAGCGTTAACTAAAAAAGCCGGCCAAAAGTAATAATTTGCATGCAGATGTTGAGAGAGCCTCTCATGCACTAAAAACTAACAACTTATGACAAAATTAAAAATTACACTGGCCTTGTTTGTTTTTACATTCGCAAGCGCTAGTATTTTCGCACAGTACGATGACCTCTATTACAATCCAGAGGATTTCTACTCAGAAGATGACTACACGTCAGCAACAGCAATGGCTTCAGAAAGCTATGATGATGACTCGTATGATTCTGAAACGTACGAATATGATGACTATAGCTTCTACTCGCGTCGCATCAATCGGTTCAATAGACCGAGTTATGCGATAGACTATTACAGTTCAGTCAACGATCCATTTTATAACCCATATGGTAATGCCGTATATACTGGAAGCCCATGGAGATATAATCCGTGGTATCGTCCAGGAACAAGATTCTACTACAACAACTATCCGACGAATTATTACGCCGCGACATTTGGTAGTTCTTACAATCGATCTCCATGGAATAATTCACCTTACAGAAATTCTCCATACCGTAATGGATTCGGAAACTCATTTGTAACGAATAACTATTATGGCGGATTCGGTGGAGGTTCTGCTTGGAGAGGCGGAGGAGGAGGCTTTGGATCAGGCTATAATGCTTGTCTGCCAGGCAACTATAGGCCGACGACTAGAAACGCAGCCATCCAGAATCGTCCAAGTGCCGGAAACAATAACAGCAGACCGACTTATAATGGGACACGACGTTCAACATCGACGTCTAATGCAAGACCTTCGACGCGTACGACGCCTTCGAATCCAAAATATGGAAAGCAACGTTCAACCACCCCTCGCACCAATCGCGCTACAACGCCAACTAGACGTGGTCGAACAATCGATAGTGGAAGTAGTGGTCGCTCAAGTTCGCCCCGTGCGACACAGCAGCGTCCTGCATCAAGACCGAGCTATACACCTTCTTCTAACCGACGTACGACAACGCGTGCGACGTCACCAAGAAGTAGTTCATCAACGCGATCGACATCACCGTCGTCATCAAGTTCGAGATCTACGAGTAAGGGAAGAAGATTCTAAGATTATATGAATGAAAAAGAGGCAGAGATCTTACCGGTTTCTGCCTTTTTTATATCTGCTATATCCACCAAAAAATTTCTCGATATGATACGACAGTTGACCATACTCTGTTTCTCCGTGCTATGTCTTTTTACTATGGAAGCTCAAACCATTGATGATGCGATCCGCTATGGAAAGTTAAGTCGATCCGGTTCGGCGCGCGGCATGGGAATGGGTGGAGCTTTAGGCGCCATAGGCGGAGATTTTGGCGCACTGTCTACCAATCCAGCAGGCATCGGGATGTACAAATGGAACGAAGTTGAATTGTCACCTGGGCTTTTATTGAATAGTACATCATCTGAACTATTAAATAGTCAAGGAGGTGCCACAGATGAAACGCAATTTAGATTTGTCGTACCCGCTGCGAGTTATGTATATGTGAAAAAATTGCAAAGTAGCCGATGGACTCGACGAACTTTGGCCGTAGGTGTTGCGCGCGTGGCCGACTATAATAGTGCGTTCACTTTTAATGGTCGGCAAGATAATTCGATCACTAACTATTTTATCGACCGCAGCAATTTTGTAAATCCTGACAATTTGAATGCCTCAAGTCCATATGTGGGATTACCGGCCTTCGATGCATTTATTACCACATTTGATATTAATACGAGTACCTATTTCGCTGACATTGATGCAGGCGAAGTTGTGAATAAAAATCAGACCATTGTCGAAAAAGGTGGAATGGACGAAATATCCCTCACCGTAGGAGCTGATTATATGAATAAACTTCAACTCGGTGCTTCGTTATCACTTCCCGTGTTAAATTTTAATCAGAAAAAAGAATATACCGAGACGTTGGATGGACACCCGATATTCAGACAATTAGAATTCGATGAAAATTTATCGGCGCAAGGAACAGGAGTTAATATTAAATTGGGTGGTAAATATATTTTCGCGAGAAAAATACATGTGTCAGCCGCATTTCATACACCAACATGGATGAGAATTTCTGAGGAATTTGATAATCGGGCGAATTACACATATGTGTTTAGTGAATTATTTCCGAATCCAGGCCCGCAGGAAGGATTATCGCCATTGGGCGCATTTGAGTATCAATATCGAGGACCTTGGAGAGCCATTGGAGGTTTAGGAGTGATCATTGGTCGTGCAGGTGTCATCACTGCCGAAGCGGAATTTGTCAATCATAAATCTTCAAGATTTACTATTACGGATGATCCTGGCTACGAGGAGCTTTTGAATCGAGAAATAGATCAGCGATTGGGTTCGGCACTTTCAGTCCGAACAGGAATAGAACTTCGGCCAGCGGAGAAACTGCGCATTCGAGGTGGAGTTGGATTAGGGCAGAGCATATTTGCTGATGCCGATGATATTGATTTACAGTATTGGACATTGGGAGTTGGGGTATGGTTAAGTAATAGTTTTTTCATCGATGGTGCCTTCCGACATGAGCAAATTGATCAACTCTACAACCCCTATGAATTAAATAATGCTACACCTGAAATCGCTTCGGATATCGGACGCAATGCTTTAGTATTCACAGTAGGGTACAGGTTTTTTTAATAGCGGTTAAACCCTATTATAAAATACTCGTCAAAGAGATAACTAAAAACAATTATCCTATGACTAAATTATTTTTTTCTTTGACTTGTTTGTTATTCTTTGTTAGCCTCTCAGCTCAGCATAAAGACCACAAACGTGATAAAAAAGCTGCGCTGGAAGAACTCAATCTGAGCGAAGATCAAAAACAACAGTTTACTGATCTACGTAATAATCTAAAAGAAGATCTTAGCGTATTAAAATCGTCAGAAGTATCGAAAGAAGAGAAGATGTCTATGCGCGAATCCTTATTGGCCGATTACAGAGGAGAATTAGCGACATTTTTATCTGATGCCCAACTAGCGACGATAGACCGCCTTTACGAATCGCGCCGCGAAAAACATGCTGACAAAATGGAGCGACGTAAAGACAAAGCAGAAGAACTCGGATTGACGGATGCGCAGAAGGAACAGCTAGGAGCAATTAAGAAAAAAGCTGCTCATGAGTTCGAGATCATTAGAAATGCAGACTTAGAAAAAGATGAACAAAGAGAAAAATTGCGACTGGTGAAATCTCAAGTCGATGAAGACGTGAAGGCAGTTTTGACACCTAGCCAATATGAGGTTTGGGCCAGTGATCGGAAGAAACATCGGCGGTCAGGCCGTTAGTGAAAGCTCCATTAGAAAACGATTAGTGAAGTGAGTCGGGTATATTTGCCCGACTCTTTTTTCATCATGTCGATGATTATATGTTGAGACTAATACGTTAAATGTTCAATCAAGTTAAACCTATACAATCAATTCTGGTCTAATAAGCAGTGAAATATTTAATTGCCATATTCCTTGCCTTTTACATGTCCGTGGCGGCCTTCAGCCAGCGACAAGAGTTCAATGAACATAGGGCTTTCCAGATGATGGAACATCTGATACAACTGCCACACACTATACCTATACTGAAGAAGGGATTTTGATGCAGGTCAGAAAAAGAACACTTGATGGGTTTCTACAAACAGACTTTTTACATGATTCTTTGGGTCGAATTGTTCAA
>ENA-ORXU01002640-ORXU01002640.1-marine-metagenome-genome-assembly--contig:-NODE-2640-length-12003-cov-16.182626_pt1 | contig 12003 bp, 7 predicted proteins | sample MGYA00237869_ERZ511484 | MGnify/ENA metagenome assembly ERZ511484 | reverse complement strand
AGGACCACGCCGACCACGCCATGCCGCTGTGTTTCCCTCCCGCCTCGATGAGGGACGCCGGGCCATACACAGGAGTTCGCTGGGAGGGCCTGCACCCCAAACAACTGCTCATTGATCCCGTGGACTACAATTGCATGGTCAATAACGCTTTGGCCCACTGAGATGGACCCACTCTGCTGCGCATGACGCGCTGCCTTTGTCCTCCAGAGCGCTTCAGCGTCACCCGTGGTCCGTGGGGGTCACGCCTGCAAGGATGATGCCGCCATAGCGAGAGCCTGTGGCGTTGTCCTGTGCATATACAGGCTCTTGGCGGAGAAAAACTTGGACGGACAGCACACTTCTAGGCAAAGTCGATTTACCGCATTGACTTGGTGAAAATCGGAGACTCGTTGGGGAGCTGTAGGCCTACTGCTCCCGAAATACAAATTGACTTGGCCGTGATGAACAACCAAAGGGACTTGTTAAATCACACTTCAAATATATTGTAGGGCACGCACGCCGAACAAGACCCCACTGGGATAGCGCCTGAATGCCATAGAGACAACGCGCGCTGTCAAGAAACACACCAGCCGTCTGACATGCACAAACTGCAACCGTTCATGCTTCATCAACCGCAATGGATCAGAACTCTGGAAATATACTCGGCCGTGGAAGTCGACGTGGTGGCCGCCCAACAGAGGCTGTATCAGCATACCTTTCCCACTTATCCAGAGACGACGTGAGCGGCACACTGCGCTCTGCGCGCCTCCCGCTCACATGCAATGAGGACCATCCCCATGATGCCACGCAGCCACATACAACAAATGGGCATCAAAGCCTGGTAAGAACCTGTCGTCCCCGCAGCATTCGGTGGACGCTCTCGCAAGCAACTAGAGAGCGGTGACTGACTACCAACCGTTGCTTCCTTGACGCAGAAAGGCCATGCACCTGATTGTGCGTGAGGCACAATGCCATGCCCACCAGATCGATAGCGCACCGCGTGATACGCTTGCCGAATGCGAGGAATGCAACTCTGTCCTGCTCATATGCGCTTTCGCACGGCGCATTGAGCGTCTGCAGGACAACTGCTCTGCCTGTGAGCAACCAACGTGTATTCTGGGTGCCTTTTTTGTGCATGGGGACGCTCTTTGCGGAGCAAACATTGATCAGACAGCACGCTCCACGGCAAAGTCGATTGACCGCTTTGACTTGGCGAAAATCCGGAACACGCGGGGGAGCAGTAGGCCTACAGCTCCCAATTGAAAATTGACTTTTGACTTGGCCGTCAACAACCACTAAATTGACTTGCACAAATCACCAAGTATAATGTCAAGCACGCCTCCCAAGCTGCCAATGGGACTACACACGCTCTGCGCAGGACAAAGACACAGCCAGCGGACAAAGCATAAAGAGCCACCGCACATGACCCACTGAATGGTCCCACCCCCGCACTGGTACATGCGCCGAAACGTCGCTGTGTCTACTCTACGCCACAACTTTGGGGAGCAAGCCCCAACGCGCCAACAGCCGCGCCCATTCTCCAACCGCGCGATGCCCAATACGCAGCTCCCGATTGCGTCGTGACCAATCCTCCAAAGCACCCTCCCCAAACCCCGTCCCATCTGCCCCCTGCCAAAACTCATACACATAACGCCAATAATACGCGCAGTGCGACTCCTCAATCCACTCGTAACGATCACACGCAGCCATATACTCGCCCTCGTCGTTCAGCGTGTACGCCGAGCACCACGCCGCCTCCGACGAGCTGTCGGACGGCGGGGGGGTCGGGTAGTATGCCGCAACCAGCTCCTCCCGCGGGCGCACAATCGTGTCGTAGTAGTGCGCCTCTGCCGCTGCAAGACGGGCAACCCCGCTGTCGGTAGACGCCTGCGACTGGTCATCACCCGAGTCGATGTCAGGAACAGTGGAAGGACGGGAGGGCTCCTCCTGTGCGTCCCACCACTCCTGGGCAGCGTCAAAGTCCGCGTCACTCTGCCAGTCGTCGCGCTCCATCTCAAATCGGACGGATCAGAGAGAAGACCAGAAGGTGAAGATGACAATGAGAATGCCTGCGGGGGTACAGCCAGACAATGTGAGGAGGGCGGATGCCAAAGGGAAAAAGGGGGAAGAAGAGCACAAAGAGCCAGGTCGCAACATGCGCGACGCAGTGCGTGTCACCCTCAATCGTAAGCTGCCAAGAACAAGAAGAGCAGCCAGGGCGATCTTTGGCTGGAGCGTCGCGTCCCAGAGCTCATGTTGTGTGGTCGACTGTGCTTGCTGACGCGCACCTGAGGTCCTCCGGAGATTACAAACGAGGACGGATCGGTGATGGGGAGATCGGCCTGCGAGGCGTCGGCGAGATATATACAGTGACGACCAATCACAGGGCTCCACGTGTGCCGTGAACGATTGAATTGACAATACAGCAAGAGGCGCACTTGACGTTGACTGTTTTTTTTTTAAAAAAATGGCCCCCGACGGTCGTGTGAGGGGGGCTGCAACATTGAACACCAGCCGCTCTTGAGGTGGGACTGCAGTCCGACGAGATGGCGAGCTGCGACGAAGAAGACCACACACGGTCTCCATCCGCCCCGCTCTGCCCCCGCGATACAAGTGGAACACAGTCAAACCGACACGTGAAGACGGGTCGGTTGTGAGCTACTCAAACTGACATCCCATACGTATATCGCAGGTGGGTGATTGCAAACACAGCCCCTCTTCCCGACCCGCACGGTTTTACAGGCGCCTGCCTGCCTCTGCCGCAGTTTCAGGAAATGTGGCATGCGGCCGGTCGCGCACCTACTTTCCCAATCTCCATGCCGGCGCTTGCAGAAGCGCCCATCATGACCTCGCGGTCAGCATGGGGAGGGGAGGCTACCCCCGCCCTCGGCGCGGGATGGATTCAACCACCACCGCTGGCTGCACCGGCACCCCATTGCCGCAAAGTATGAGAACTGGCCTTGCTAGAGGGACGCACTGCTACCGATGAGAAGGGCGCTCCGAGCCTCCTTCTTGCCAACGTTGGACGACGGCACCAGTGCAAACCATGTCCTGTGCGGAGAGAGGGCACTTGGCGCAGAAAAAGGTTGCCGCGGAAGAACGTTCCACGGCAAAGTCGAATGACCCCAATGACTTGGAGAAAATCAGTATCATCTGGGGGAGCTGTAGGCCTACAGCTCCCGATTGAAATTTGACATCCTCAGCCGATCGCGAGACTTGCACAAATCTCACTTGCCACTGTTTCTGCGGCATACCCCATCAACACACAGAAACAGACACGCCAGCCAATCCTTTGTCACACAAGCAAGAGGAAAAAAGAGGAGAGAGAAAAGAAACAGCATCCCTAGAAAGCGACACCCAGAGCGTCTGCCAAGACAGGGGCAAACAAGGCAATGTTGGGAACCCCCTGCGTTGAGCTCGTCAACCACTCGGCCACCAGGTCGGCCGACGCGGGCGCCTGCATCGGGCCCCAGTCCAACAGCGCGGTCGGGGGCACCCGGCCAGCAGCACCACCACTCGCCGACCTTGTCCGCCACGCCACGCCGCACGCCTCTTGCAGTCCCAGCCCAAACGCGGGCCGCCGCTGTGTCATGCGCCGCCGCGCCAGCTGCACCTGGATGAGCGTCACTCGGATGCAAAACAGCCACGAGCACGCCTTGGGTCCATACCGCACAACGTCGTGGCTTGATACCGCCTTGGCCGCCCGCTCCGGCTTGTAAAAATTCTGCAGCGTACACCCAAGACAGCGCTGCCCTTGAACGCCAGTGTCCCACGCTTGACGGCGCGACTTGCAGTCAAACCAAATGTCGTGGCACCGCTCCGTGTGTGGCGAAAGCGTTTGGAGGTCTGGGCCGCCACACAAACGGCCGTTCTGCTTGAGGCAGCTGCAGCACGTGCCCAGAAAGCATGTTGCCGTCGTGTGCTCCCCAGGCGGCTGCTGCAGACCGCGCGCGCAGCACCACGCGCAGGGCAGTGGGTGGTCGTCCGCATGCCGCTCCCGGAGCGCCACCGCCGCACGACCGCCAGACCGCATCACGTCCACCATCTGCTGCGTAAAGACGAGCGACCGCTCGTCAGGGACCAAGGTGGCGGCCGCCAGGCGACTGGCGGCCGACGACCTCGCGGCACCCCCCGCCGCCGACGACGCTCGTCCTCCTCCACCACCAGCAGCCGTCGCGGGCGACGCGGCATCGGCGGCGGCTCGCTGCGACGCCGACCCGCTCTCCTCGTCCGAGGGCGCCGCCGCCGCCAACAGCGCCAACCCGTGGAGCCCCGCCGCGGACTCGTTGGCATTGGCGGGCGAGACAGGACTCCCCGCGCCCGACGCGGGGGAAGACTCGGGGCTCCCCACATACCCCCGCGCCAGTACCCAACCGGCTCTGCTGCCCCGCCTGGTGCCAATCGCAACGTCGGCTGCAGACGGCCGCGTCCGAGCCGGCGGCGGAGCGCCACTGCCGGCACCGGCGCCAGCGGCAGCAGCACCATCGACGCCGCGAGCGCCAGCGGTTGCATCCCCCGCGCCAAACAGACGCCGGCTGACACGTCGGTAGCCCCCCGGCATCTCCTCGGACACAAAGCCGGACGAAGAACCGACACTCGACGGCTCTGGCCCGCCGGGGCGCGACCGCAGCTGCTGCTGCTGCAGGTGGCCTCCCCGAGCGCGCCCGACGCCGCCGCCGCCCACCGACTGTGCTGCTCCGAGCGGGCGGACGACCGGCGCCACATCGCCGCGACGCACAAACGCCGTCGCCGCGACGCCCGTTGCAGCTGCCGCCGGCGCCGCCGCCGCCGCCGCCGCCGCCCGGCTCATGCACAGGTCACACTGCGCAGACCCGGCTTGGAGGCAGGTCTTAAACTCCGACTCAGGGACACCGTCGAGAACCGAATCGAGTCCCCATCGGCGGCACACTTGAGCCAAGCCGCCCGACGCCCCGCCGGCAGACGAGGACGACGACAAGGTGCCGTTGACCCACGCGTCAAAGTCGCCAAGACCCGCAATGTCGACAACCGGGGTGCCATTGCGGTCGACCAGCGCATCAGAGAAGTTGCGCGGGTTCCACACCTCCGCAATCGCCTGCTCCGACCATCCTCCTCCTCCTCGTCCGTCCCGCTCAAGACGGCCGGCCGCTTGCGAAAACGAAAGAATGTTGCGACCTCCGAGGAAAAGGCCCCACGTCATCTTGGGAAAGTCCGACCCCGTCGTGACGGCGGGGGACCCAACCATGATAGTCACCCCGACGCCGTCAGCAGCTGCCTCGGCAGCCACAACAGCGGCCGCGGACGCCGACGGCCGCCCCGAACGAATGGCTGGGACAGACGCGCCCGAGCCCACGCGCCTCGACCCGGAAGCGGCGGCGTCGGCTCCGCCGTCGTCGCCACACAGCAACTGCCCTTTGGCGTAAACGCGGACGCACTGGGCGACTAGCGGGTCCGCGTCGGCCCCTGCGGCCGCAGCACCACCACCACTGCTGCTGCCTGGCCGACCGCCAATACCACCACCACCACCACCACGCGAGGAGAGGGAAGATGCGGGCGGTAGAGGGGCCAGCTCTGCCGCGTCCAGCTGCGAGTGAAACTTGACAACGACCACGTCCAGCGACGCTTGGGCAGCGACAGCTACACTCTCGTCAGCCCCACCCCCAGCAGCGTCCGCCATGCCGGCCGAAACGTGGAGCTCCAGCAGGGCGCCGATAGCCGCCGCAATGCCGTCCACCTCTGCCGTCATCTCACAACACACGGCCACGCACGCAGAGCGCCCCGCAATGGTGCCGTTGGCACAGCGCATCCCGTGCACTTGCCGTACGACGCGCGCGGCTGCCGCCCGGTGGAGTTCCGCGTTGGGGTCCTCCTCGCCGGCACCGACCGAGTTGCGAGGCCGCCGAGAAAACACGTACGGGCACGGCTCCACCCGATACGCCACGTTCTCTCGCCGCACCGACTGGCGGATGCACAGAAAGGGGCGTGAAATGGTGTGCCCAACGCCCGCACACAGCTCCGTCACGGCTGTCGGCGGAACAGTCGCCGACAGCAGGATGGACGGGCACCGGAGGTCGAGCAACACATCGCGGAGCTCCAGTAGGAGGTGAAGGAAGCCAGACCACAGAGCCACCAGGTGCGCCTCGTCAATGACGACGCGCGCGAGGCGGCCCACAGCGTCCAAGGCTGCAAAAAATTGCGCAATGCCAACCTTGTCCGCCACCGCCGTGCACATGTTGACAATGAGGACAGACGCGTCGGTGGGGTAGAGCGCCGCAGACCGCCCGACCGCCGCCTTTGGCCACATGGCCACCACAAGTCCAGCCGCCTCTGCAGCTTCGCGCGCATTTGCCGCCACCGCAACCGTCGGTGTCAGGACAACCGTCACCGGCGGACCCCAGGAGAGGGGGGACCCAGACCCCCGCGACGGCGGCACGCGCGACGCGAGCGCGCCGGCCCCTCCACCAGCAGCGGCAGCACCAGCAGCGGGAGCAGCACTAGTCGTGCCGTCCCGGCGGTTCCCACTGCCAACCTCGGCCGGTGCCGACGCCAACGCTGCCGCATCAGCAGCGTGACGCTCGGCAGCGCACGGCAAGAGCCACACGTTGGTCTTTCCGCCCCCCGTCGGTAGCACCGTCAGAACCGTCTGCGGGTCCCGTGCATGGAGCACCGCATACACGGCTTGCTGCTGCTGGACCGACTTGTACTTTGCATTGACGCCGTACAGGCGCCGCAGCTCGGCGTCGGCCAGCCCCTCTGCGGCCGACCGGTCGACACGGTACGTGCGGGCGAGCTGCAGCTGCGACACCCGCTGCGCGGCGTGCTGAGGAGGCCCACTGGCCGCGGCGGGAGGAGGAGGAGGACGAGGAGGAGGGGGCCGATGAGACCCGAGCATCGTCGACACGCCGCCGTCACCGCCACCACCGCCGTTGGAGGGTGCAGGGGTTGTCGCTTGGAGGTAGGGCGGCACCGGGGACGGCGCCGCCACTGCCGCTGCGGGCGTCGTGGGGTTGGGCTCCAACGGGTGCCGCATCCCCAGGCTGCCGCCTGGGTGCCGCGAGTGGAGCCCCATGGCCCCATGGCAACGCATCGACGCGGCCCGGAACAAAAAGACGCTCGCCGTGTTGACTCGGTTGATGGACAGATTCGGGTCCCCCGCGTACTTGGACGCCGCCGTCAGCGCGCTGTGACCGCTCTGGTGCTCGAGGATGCCCCCAAAATTGGACCCAAGGTCGACGTGCCCAATGCTCGGCAACCCCGCAAAGGCCGGCGCCGACACGGTGCCGCCGCCACCACCACCACCACCACCCCCAAAGTTTGCGTCCAACACGTCCATCTTGGTCACTTGCTTGGCGGCCCCGGCTGCCCACTGTCGCCACAGCTGCACACCGACGGGGACAGCGGCAATGCCGCCCAAAAGCTTGTCCTGGAGCGCCCAATTGAGGCGGCTCACCGGCAGCGCCTTGCCGGCCCGGTCACGAAAGAGGAGAGACCGGTCGATGACCGACGGGGGAGCGGTTGCTCGCACGCCCGCACGCGACACCCTCGTCGATGCCATCGTCGTCGTCATCCCGCTCCCCTCCCCCCCCCGGCCAGGAACAGCACGCGCAAAGTACGCGTCAAGCGGCTCGACAAAGACGAGGTAGATGAGAAGCAGCGACGACGACTTGGCGTCCATCCACCGCGAAATGGGCCGCCCGACACCTTCCGACACGCTTTGCGTCTTGTTGTAGACGAGCACCGTGAAAAAGAGGCCCTCGTGGATGTGCAGCGACCGCAACGGCCGCGCCGCAGACGCACAGAGCGTCGTCTCGGCGCTCTCCGTCTGGCGGGAAGGCGCGCCAGAGACAATGTAGATGAGCGCCCAAAAGAGGGCACGCAGCTCCTCACAGCCGAGGCGGTGAGCCGCAAGCGCAGCCGCATCACGAACCGTCGGCGGCTGCACCGGGTCGACCTCACGAGCGCCCCCCCCCCCCCCCCCCCCCCCCCCCCCCCCCCGCCCCGCCGCCCCCGTCCGCGGCCTTGTACGTCGGTCGCACCGGGACGGCGTCGCCGTCGAGCGCGCCGCTGCTCAGAAAGTGGCTCAACCACCGACGCACACGCTCCTCGTTGTCTGCAATTTGCAGCAGCGAGACGCCCGGGTCGGCGTTGCTCACGCGGTCGACCAGCAACAGCGCGTCGGGCCCGAGCACCCCCGACGAAGCCGGGTCATACCCAAACAGCAGGTCCGTCATGCGACGAAACATCTCCTCCTGCATCGCCGCCACACGCTGCCCGACGGCGACGGTGCTGAGGTGGACGCCCCGGCCGAGCAGCGCGCCGCAATGGCCAACGCCAAGCGCCGGCGGGATGCCGGCGGTGTGCGACGCCTCGTTACAAGGCAGGTACACCAGTGTCTTGGCCTCGACGGCCGCCATCTTGGCCGACCGCTCGTACAGCATGACAACCGACGACGCCGCGGTCGTCTGGCTCGGGTCGCTGAGGTACCCAATCTCGGCAAACAGGTCCTCCACCGTCGGCAGCTGCCGGTGCATAAAGTGCACCGTGTTGGCAATGCGCACGGTAAACAACAAGGAAGCCGCCAAGTGCTGTGCCCCCGTCGCGTCCATAATCGACACGCCGCTGGCGCGCGCCGCGGAAGATGCGCCGCCGCCTCCATCCGCACCGCCAGCACCGCCCGCCGACAACGTAGCGGGTGACCGACACGAGTGGTGCGCATACAGCACAGAGAGAAACGGGAGCAGCATCGTCAGGTCAGACTGGAACTTGCCAGTCCCCCCATTGGCGACGCTGCGGGGGTCAAACTGCTCGTGGCAAAGGGCCACGAGGGCAATGGCGGTCGGCTCGAGAAGACGCCCCTCGCCAATCTCCTTGGCAACCGCCGCGACGGCCGCACGGGGGGTCGACTGGGCTGCACGCGGAGGCCCGCCGCCGCCGCCGCCCTCCCCCTCCTCCTCCTCCTCCACCTCCTCTTGCTCGTCGTTGACAGCGGCAGCACCAGCAGCCGGCGCCGGCGGCGGCGGTGGATACGCCGCGCAAATGTGGGCGACAGCGTCAGAGACGGCAGTGCTGAGGACGGGCACAACGGTGCCCTCCTCCATAGCTACAGCCGCCGACCGGCGTGCATCTACACCCACAATGGCGGCCGCGTACAGGACCAACGCCGCGTCGTGCTCGTACCTCTCCACGGTGCGCGGCTGCACCCGGATGTTGAACGCCGGATAGTGCCCGACGGCCAGCGCCTTCTCTACCGTCCCCGCCGTCGGAGTCGTCGGCAGCGACCCAATGGCCAGCTTGCCCAGCACCGTCGGGTCGCACTTGCGCAGGTGCTTGAGCGCCAAGTCAAACACTTTGGACACTGCGGCGCGGAGGCACAGGAAGAACAGCCACCCGCGCGGCTCAGAGGGCGTCGCGTTCGTCGGGTTGTCGTACACGCCAAAGCGCTCCAACACACTGGAGGGCGTCCAGTTCCCCTCGCGCAAGCGCCCCAGCCAGTCGTACGTGTGGAGCAAGCCGCCACACGTAGCCGGCGACGACTCGAGCTCGGCCGTCGGCAACGTCGACCAGGCACGGTTGCGGCGGCGCCCGCCGAGCATCGCCGGCGACGCGCTCAAGCCGAGGAAATCGTCTACAGAAAGCACCGCCGACGGCGGCGCTGGCGCCGGCGACGGCGCTGCAGCTTGGGGCCGAGCCCCGCCAATGCCGTGGCCGCCGCCGCGGCCGCCACCGCCAGAGTCCGAAGCGCCCCCAGCAGCCGCGCCATCCCCCCCAACGACGACGCCGGCGGCGGCAGCCAACGAGGCAGTGCCGACGACCCGCGTGAAGGCCACTGGAAAGAAGGCCGTCTTGTTCCCGCGCAGCAGTGTCTGTACAAACACGCGGTAAAACGCAGTGTTGACGCACACCGCCGGGACAGAGGGTGGCGGCGGCGGCGCCTCTGACTCCCCGTCGCCCCCGTCCTCGCCGCCGCCTCCATCTACCCCCCCACCCGCCCCGGCACCCAGCGGCTTGTGCACGCCCTTGTGCGTCAACGACGCCGACTGGCACGCGTAGCACGCGTAGGCGGGCTGGGTGTCCAACCCAACGACGGCCTCTGGGTGGCGCGCGTCAGGCGCAGACGGCCACACCTTGTCCGCCGCGTACGCAGAGCGCACCAGCAGCGCAGTCGCGGACGGGGAAGCCGCCAGGAGGTCCTTGCACGCCTCTGGCGTCGCCACAGCGGCGCCGACGTGCTTGGGCAGTGGTTTGCCGGCCTTGTTCAGGTCAAACACCAGAGACGACATGGCCGCCGCCGCCAGCTTGTGGCTACTGACGCAGGTGTGGCGCGCAAGCGCTCGGCCGCGCGTCAGAGTGGTCTGACACGGCACACACACAACGCTGGCTGCGGCAGGCCACAGCGCAAAGCCAGTGTACACCGGGGAGTCGGTCGCGGCACGGGGGGAGCCCGACGACGCTGCGGTGCCCGCAGGCGGCCCGTGCGATGAGGCTGTCGCCCCCGCAGAGGCCGCCTGCTCCACGGCAGGCGGAGCGCCCGACGGCGGTGAGGTGGCCGCCAACCCGGCCGCCGCAGCCGCTGGCACGGAGGCCGCCGACCCGGCCACCGCAACCGCTGGCACGGAGGCCGCCTGCTCCCCGGCCGGGGGAGCGCCCGACGACGGTGAGGTGGCAGCCGGCCCGGCCGCCGCAGCCGCTGGCACGGAGGCGGCCTGCTCCCCGGCAGAGGCCATACCGACCGAATGGGCTCTGGGGAGGGACGATAGGAACGCCGGGGTGTGAGTGGGTGAGGGAGAGGGTCGCGTCGCGTTCTCTGGGTAAAGGGGCGAGCCACGGGGGAGGAGGTGGTGGAGGGGGAGGTGGCTGACGACGGCGACGAGAGTCGGAGAGAGTGAAGGCAGAGTGGTTTTAAAAGCGCGCGCGCGCGGACACGATTGGGGTGCGCGCGGGCAGCGGCCTGACGATGGCGGCCAGAGTGGGGAGACTGGCCGCAGTGAGGCATGCGACCTGCGCGCGCGCGCGGGCACGAACGGGGTGCGCGTGTGGGCAGCCGCCTGACGACGGCGGGCAGAGTGGGCAGACTGGCCGCAGCCCGGCTTGCGACCTGCGTGCGCGCGCGAGCGCAACCCGTGCCACTCGGGGGCCGTTACGCGCGCTGCCTGTCAGATATGCGGCACCGCTGCGCCCCGCTCGCGGCGGGGGCGCCACAAGGGCGCCTCGTCACGACGGCTGACGACAAGAGGCGCCACGAGGGTGAACCCACCATAGCACCTGGATATGGCGGTGCTGAGGGGCCGGCAGCATGCCCCCTGCATCGGCGGTTCCGAGCGCAGGCGGGGAACAGAGAGGGACAGGGATGGAGTGTGTGGGACGCTTGGCACCAGCAGGACCTGCTTGTGCGCGCGCATGACTGTAGGGATGTGCTGCGGGGTGTCCACCTGGCAGTCATACGCGCGCGCGCACTGCCCCGTTGCCAAAAGACATCGACAGTAGGGGGGGATAGCGCAGGCCCGGCGGCACGCGGCATGGACCGCCTGCAGGGGCGGGGAAAGGTGGGGAACCTGTGAGCACAGGGGCTGCGTGTCAGCACACAGGTGCCCTCGTCCGGCAGCGGGGAAGCGGGCCAGAGGGCGCGACGTGGCGCGTAACGGGCTGGAGAGGCGGGGCGGTGGATGAGGTACTGGGTGCGGCACGAGAGGGTCGCGAGGGAGCGCCCCGCGCGATGGTAGGGCGTGCGGCACGGTGTCCCTGGGGGGGGGCGGATCAGCGGGACCGCGTCACGCGGAAAGCGCGGGATGCGATGGCGTCACCTGACACTGGGAACGATCAGACGGCGGGCACCACGGCAGGCGCGGGGGCGGGAAAGGAAATCGTTGGTGGCGAGAGGTGGGCATGTGGGATCTGGGAGGCCAAATGGACAGGGGCGGGCGGCTGGGAGCGGAGAAAGTGTGTGCAAAGGGCGATGGGGAACGACACCAAATCGACTATGTGCACACGCGAGGCGAGAAAAGGCGACAGAACTGCCCGCGGACAGCCCACAGAAGAAGGAACGGG
>ENA-ORXU01002639-ORXU01002639.1-marine-metagenome-genome-assembly--contig:-NODE-2639-length-12004-cov-3.541041_pt1 | contig 12004 bp, 10 predicted proteins | sample MGYA00237869_ERZ511484 | MGnify/ENA metagenome assembly ERZ511484 | reverse complement strand
GGGCGGCGTATGGTGCCTGCGCGAATGGGACGAATGGATCGACAACCCCGAACTGGGCAAGATCGCGTTCCAGTTCGGCACCAGGCCGCTTCTGACCGAAGAGAGCCCGATCCCGCAAATCTGGAAAGACATGCTGCGCACCGTGGAGCCGGGCGATGTGCTGTTGCACAAATTCTCGCCGACGGGCTTCTATTCCAGCGCGGTAAAGACGCCATTCCTGTATGACCTGATCCACCGCAGCGAACGCCAAATCCCGGTTTTCAAGAAGGGTGAGGAAGAGGGCACCCAGCCCCTGTCGGATACTGGCAAGGCGCGCAATTTGTGGGTCCGCCCGGACGACCGCGCGAAAGCGCTGGAATGGATCGCGAAGGGCTTTACCGAACCGCTGAAAACGCCCGACGGCACGGCGGTATTCGTCAAAGAGGCAAGCCGCGATGAAATCCGCAAGGACCAGCAGGATTGCATGGGCTGCCTCGGCCATTGCCAGTTTTCCAGCTGGAAGGACCATGGCGATTACACGACCGGTCGTCTGGCCGATCCGCGCAGTTTCTGCATCCAGAAATCGCTCCAGCAAATTGCGCATGGCGAGGATACGGACGAAAATCTGATGTTCGCCGGGCATAAAGCCTACGAATTTGGCCGTGATCCATTTTATTCAAACGGCTTCGTGCCGTCGGTGAAGCAGCTGGTTGATCGGATCCTGACGGGGGATTAGCGGCAGGCGCGGCCACATGCGGCTGCGGCTGCCCACGGCGCGATCGTTCGATTTACGTTTCATTTACCAGTTTGCGTTAGGTTTCCTTTAAATTTCAGGGAGATCAGCCATGAGCTATGTCAGTCACAGCCAGTTCCGCAAAGTCGCACCTGCAAAGGTTGATCAGCGCGAATCCCCGCGCCACGATGTGCAGTTGCAGCCCGCGCGTGCGCAGCGCAAGAATTGCGGATCGCTGAGCGCTGTTTTATCCGACCTGTCAATTTACGGATGCCGTTTGGCGGTAGCCGGTGAATATCGCGAGAATAGCCCGCTGCGCATTGCCATCAACGGCAGTGACTGGATCGATGCAGAGGTGGTCTGGTGCGCAGAGGGCAAGCTGGGTTGCCGGTTCAACGTCACCCAGAATAAGGAATGGGTGCGCCAGCTAACGCTTCATAGCATGTAAGGCCGGTCCCTGCTTTATCCCCGTCCCCGTGTTACTAGTGCCGCCTGCACCCGCGCGGGTTAATCGAGATCCCATGCGCGTTCGCCGTGATTTGCAATGTCCAACCCGTCGCGTTCCGCATCCTGCGTCACGCGCATAGGGATGACCATCGCAATCATGTAGCCGATGATAACGGTGACCACTGCTGACCATGCGGCGACAGAAAGCACGCCGACAAGCTGCGCCATAAACTGGCTGCCCATCGTGACGCCGTCTTCATAGCCAAATCCGTCGAAGCTTTCGCTTGCCAATACCGCGAGCATCAGCGTTCCCAATATGCCGCCCACGCCGTGGACTGCGAACACATCAAGCGAATCATCAATGCCCAGACGGTTTTTCACAAAGCCGACCATGTAGAAACACACAGCACCGGCGAGGATGCCAAGAATCAGAGCGCCAAGTGGGCCAACGCTGCCCGCTGCGGGCGTGATAGTGGCCAGTCCGGCAATCGCGCCTGTGGCAAAGCCGACTGCGGTGCATTTGCCGATCTTGATCTTCTCAATCAAAATCCAAACCAGCGCCGCCATTGATGCGGCAAAATGCGTGTTGATAATCGCGGTTGCAGCGCCAACGTCGCTGGCGGTGAGCGCCGATCCACCGTTGAAGCCAAACCAGCCGACCCACAGCAATGCCGCGCCCACCATAGTAAGCGCCGGGCTGTGCGGCAGTATAACTTTCTTTGGCCAGTCATCGCGCTTGCCCAGCATTGCGGCCACGACGAGCGCGGATACACCGGCGGTGGTGTGCACAACGATACCGCCAGCAAAATCAATGACGCCCCAATCGGACGCGAGCCAGCCGCCGCCCCATACCCAATAGGCAACGGGCGCATATACAAGCAGGCTCCACAATGCGCAGAAGGCTATGACCCAGCCGAAGCGCGCACGTTCGACCCATGCGCCGACAATCAGGGCGGGAGTGATAATCGCGAATGTCATCTGGAACATCGCAAATACCGGCTCACCAATCGTTTGCCCTTCGCGCACGGTGATGATGTTGCCGAACATGAAATTGGTAAGGCTGCCGATCCAGCCATTGTCGCTGGGGGCGAAGGAAAGGCTGTAGCCGACGACGATCCATAGTGCCGAGACAATCGCTGTGATCGCGCCGCATTGCAGCAGCACCGAAAGGAAATTCTTTGACCGGACCAGCCCGCCATAAAACAGCGCCAGACCTGGAAGCGTCATCATGAGAACCAAAGCGGTCGCGGTTAAAACCCATGCCGTATCGCCGCTGTCTGTGACTGCCACTTCCACCACGTCTTGCGCAGATACAGGTGCCGCCCCCATCGCAGCAAATATCATCGACGCCTTTGCCCAATTTTTCATGAATTATTCCCCGCCCGATTATCTATTTGTCATGGGGTTAGGGCAGGCGGCTGGAATGCTCAAGCCACAAAATGCGTTCGATATCGGGACGCTGCACCGGGCGGGCTAGAACTCTTCCAGCACTTGATCGGGTGGCCGGTGTCCATCGGCCCATACGCGGATGTTCGTAATCACGCGTTCACCAGACGCGCGGCGACCTTCGAATGTAGCGCTGCCCATATGCGGGATCAGCACAACATTGGCGAGCGTGAGCAGCCGCGGATCGACGGCAGGCTCCTGCGTATAGACGTCCAGCCCGGCGCCTGCGATCCGCTTATCTTCCAATGCTGTAATCAACGCATCATCATCAACCAGCTCACCGCGCGATGTGTTTATCAGATACGCCTCCGGCTTCATCAGCGCGATACGATCCTTGTTCAGCAGCCTGTTTGTCTCGCGTGTCAACGGGCAATGCAGCGAGATAATGTCACTGCGCGATACCAGCCTGTCAAGATCGGGTTCCCATGTGATACCCAGCTGTTCTTCAAGTGTGGGCGGCAGACGTTTGCGCTTGTTGTAGCTAATCTCCATGCCAAATCCGCGCGCACGGCGGGCAACCGCTTCGCCAATCCGCCCGAACCCGATAATGCCCAAGCGTTTGCCGCTGACCCGGTGGCCCAGCATCCCGCTCGGGCTCCATCCTGTCCAGTCATTCGCGCGGACCAGCTTTTGCCCTTCGGCCAGGCGGCGCGGAACCGACAGGATCAGCGCCATCGTCAGATCTGCAGTGTCATCGGTAAATACACCCGGCGTATTGGTGACCATGATGCCGCGCGCTCTGGCCGCCTTCAAATCGATATTGTTCACACCTGCACCAAATTGCGCGATCAATTTCAGTCGTGCGGGCGCAGCATCGATCAACGCTGCATCAATATTGTCCGTCACCGTGGGCACCAGAACATCGGCGTTTGCCATGACGGCGAGCAATGCATCATGCGACATCGGCGTATCGCTATCGTTAAAGCTGGCAGTGAACAGTTCGGCCATGCGCGTTTCAACCACTGGCAGCAATTTGCGCGTTACTGCGATGGCCGGTTTTTCGATGCGGGAATGATTTGTCATATCGGCTGGGTTGAAGCGATTTTTCCTGCCCGTCAAGTTTGCCCATCAAGTTTTGCGCGGGTTGGCGGGGCTGCTCCAATGCCCTTCGGTGATGCACCGATCCAATGCGCCGCGGATAGGGATGGCCTTGCGCTTACCGCCATCATTACATAAAGACTGATGTCAAAGCGCGACCCGGAATGCGAGTTATATTAAAATGACACTGAAGTTTTTAGTCGCAGCGGCCGTATTGGCTCAAATTTTTGCGCTGTCACCTGCACATGCGCAAACAAAGAAAACGCCTTATTGGGCATCGATTGATGAAAATGAAGCGCGTATGCGTACCGGGCCAAGCACCGAATTTCCAATCAAATGGGTATATAAGCGGCAGGATCTGCCGGTAAAGGTCGTCGCGGTGCACAGCGTATGGCGCAAGATTGAGGATCCTGACGGCGATCAGGGCTGGATGCATGTTCGCCTGCTCAGCCCGAACCGCACGGCTCTCATCACCCCCGGTTCCGTCGTGCCGCTGCGCGAAAGCCCGTCTGCAACCGCCACGATCAGCTGGCGCGCAGAACCCGGCGTGGTCGGCGATATCAGCGAGTGCGCAAATGGCTGGTGTCGGTTCGATAATAAAGGCCGCGCAGGCTATATCTCCATCGACCGCCTGTTTGGTGATGAGAAACCGTGATGAACAAAGCAATATTTTCTGCGTTTTTGGCGGCTGGCTTTGCTGGCTGTGCTGGCGCTGCCATCGCGCAGGATCGCGCACCGGCGCTTGAGCTGCGTACGCAAATCGGGCCCAGCCTTGATGCACCGGAGCGGCTGGACAGTATAGCAGCGCGCAAATGCACATCGCTGACTGATAGCGGCCTTGGCTACAGCATCCTGAAAAGCGGTGCGGGGCCATCACCCGGCCCGGCCGCACGGGTGCGCGTCGCCTATGCGGGATATTTCCTGTCCGATGGCGCGAAATTCGACACTGGCGACAATTCCAGCTTTGCGGTCAATGGCGTCATTCCCGGATTTCAGGAAGGGCTTCAACTGATGCAACGCGGCGCTGTGTACCGGCTATGCGTTCCATCGCGGCTTGGATATGGCGCGCGCGGCGCAGGGGCAGCGATCCCGCCCGATTCCCACCTGATCTTTCTGCTGATGCTGCGCGATTTCTGATGGGAACCGGGCTAATGGCGGTTCGCGAAAAAGCCTAAGTTCCGGATGACATTTGCAGCCGCGATGCTATCGCTTTGGCCATGTCCGAATCCGCGCTCAATGCTGCCGAATCTTCCAAACCGGCGAAGAATCATCTCTATCTCGTCGATGGTTCCGCGTTCATCTTCCGCGCCTATTACAGCCTGCCGCCGCTCACCAATCCTGATGGCGTGCCGGTCGGTGCGGTATCCGGCTACACCAATATGTTGTGGAAGCTTACGAATGATTTGAATGCCGCTGACGGGCCGACGCATTTTGCAGTGGTGCTCGATAAATCGGGGACCAGCTTTCGCAACGAGATATATTCGGAATATAAGGCCAACCGCCCCGAACCGCCAGAGGATCTGGTGCCGCAATTTCCTTTGATCCGCGATGCCACGCGCGCTTTCTCCCTGCCAATGATTGAGGAGGAGGATGTCGAGGCGGATGACATGATCGCCGCCTATACGATAGCAGCGCAGGCGCAGGGCTGGGACGTGACAATCGTTTCGTCTGACAAGGATCTGATGCAACTGATCAGCGAAGATGATGCCAGCAAAGTGGACATGCTCGACACGATGAAGGATGTCCGTATCCGCCGCGAAAATGTGGAAGAGAAATTCGGCGTCAATCCAGATAAGGTAGGCGATTTACTGGCGCTTATGGGGGATACTTCGGATAATATCCCCGGAGTAGCTGGCGTCGGCCCAAAGACAGCGGCCAAATTGCTGAATGAATATGGCGATCTGGAATCAGTGCTCAATGCTGCGCCTGACATGAAAAAATCGAAGATGCAGGAACGGTTGCTGGAACAGGCCGATATGGCGCGGCTTTCGCGTGTTCTGGTCACGCTGAAAGAAGATTGCGACCTTCCGATTGCACTTGAGGATATGGCGCTGCGCGATATTCCCGAAGAGCCGCTCATTGCTTTCCTGTCACAGCATAACTTCAAAACGATGCTACGCCGTGTCGGCAAGGTATCGGACACCGACGCTGCAAACCGGGCGCTGGCAGGCAAGCCGGGATCGCACAGCACCGCGGCGATTGAAAGCGCGGATGCAGCAACCGGGCCAGTGGCTGGCGCTGCACCGTCACCGCCCGATATGCCGCCGATTGACACTGCGAATTATGAATGCGTCACTACGCTGGATGCACTCGATGCCTGGATCGCCAAAGCGCGCGATGCCGGCCATGTCGCTTTTGATACGGAGACCGACAGCTTGGAAGCCGTCACTGCGACGCTTGTCGGGTTTAGCATGGCGACTGCGCCGGGCGCGGCCTGTTACGTGCCGCTGCAACATGGGGGCAGCGATATGTTCGCAGAAAAACCGCAGCAAATACCGATTGAAGATGCGCTCGCACGGGTAAAGGATTTGCTGGAGGATGACAGCATTCTGAAAATCGGCCAGAATTTGAAATATGATATTTCAGTATTGGCGCAGCATAATATATCCATCGCGCCGATCGACGATACGATGGTGATGAGCTTCAACCTTGATGCCGGTGAGCATGGCCATGGCATGGATGAATTGGCCAAGCTGCATCTTGAGCATGAATGTATTTCCTACAAAAGCGTCGTGGGCACCGGCAAATCGCAGATCGGTTTTGCTGAAGTCGCCTTACCCGAGGCCACGAAATATGCAGCCGAGGACGCGGATGTGACGCTGCGGCTTTGGCATCATTTACGCCTGCGTATTGCGCCGGAAAATGCAACGCGGATTTACGAAATGGTCGATCGGCCCAGCATTGCGGTGCTCAGCCGTATGGAATGCCGCGGTGTGAAGGTGGACCGCGCGGTATTGGCGCGGCTGTCCGGCGAATTTGCCAGCGAGATGGAAAGGCTGGAAACCGCCATTCACGGTGAGGCCAAAGAGGAATTTGCAATCGGCAGCCCGAAACAGCTGGGCGATATCCTGTTTGAAAAGATGGGATATAAGGGCGGGAAGAAAGGCAAATCCGGGCAATATTCTACGGATGTCACCGTGCTGGAAAAATTGGCCAATGACGGGGTAAAGATCGCGCGGCTGGTGGTGGAGTGGCGACAGCTTTCGAAACTGAAATCGACTTATACCGATGCGTTGCAGGAACAGATCAACCCGAAAACGGGCCGCGTCCATACCAGCTATAGCCTTACCGGCGCACAGACAGGGCGGCTGTCCTCCACCGATCCCAATTTGCAGAATATCCCGATCCGCACCGAGCTTGGCCGCCAGATCCGCGACGCGTTTGTCGCGGATGAAGGCAATGTCATCATGGCGGCGGATTACAGCCAGATCGAGCTACGTCTTGCCGCGCATATTGCCGATGTGCCTGAATTGCGAGAGGCGTTTGCAGCCGGAGAGGATATTCACAATCGCACGGCGCAAGAGCTGTTTGGTGAAGTGAACCGCGATACGCGGGGCCGCGCGAAAACCATCAACTTTGCTATCCTCTATGGCATATCGCGCTGGGGCCTTGCCCGGCGGCTGGAGGTTGATGCCGATGAAGCGCAGGCGATGATCGACGCCTACTACAAAAGCTTCCCCGGTATCATGAACTATATGCAGGAAACGCTCGCGGATGTGCGCGAGAAGGGGCATTCGCTTACATTATTTGGCCGCAAAACGTGGTTCCCCCGGATCAAATCGAAGAACGCAAACGAGCGGCAGGGCAGCGAACGCGCCGCGATCAACGCGCCGATACAGGGCGCGAGCGCCGACATTATCAAACGCGCAATGGCCCGCATGGAACCTGCATTGGCAGACGCAGGGCTGCATAATGTGCGAATGTTGCTGCAAGTGCATGATGAGCTGGTGTTTGAACTTCCCGAAGGCGATGTGGAGGCTGCGGGCAAAGTAATTGCCGATGTGATGGCGGGCGCTGCGGAGCCAGCGGTTACGCTTTCGGTGCCGCTGGACGTGGAGATTGGCACCGGGGCAAGCTGGGGCGCCGCGCATTAGCGGCAGCACGGCCGGCGTTCCCGGCAAATACAGTTGACTGCTGGCACAGTGTCGCGCATTATTTCAATTGTAAAATACGCAATGCCGCGTGTCGGGCGCGGGCAGGGGGGCATATGGCTTCTGACAATGGCGCTGGTCTGGATACAGCACACAGCGCAAACACCACGGGGATTTATCCGTCCGATCGGGCATGGGAGCGTTCCGGAAAAGGAGCGCCGCGCGCCGGCGTACTAATTGGCGGACGGCCCGCACGTGCCAAACAAATTGAGTATGCTCTGCTCGGCCTATTGCAAGTGGGCGGCGGTATGGCGGGTATATGGTGGGCGATTACGCAGCCAACGGGCTGGGTTGTATGGTCGTCCTTTATCATTGGCTATCTGATCATCAATTTCGGGCTGTCTGTGGGTTTCCATAGATATTTCACGCATAAGGCATTTGATACGTCGCATGCTATGCGGCTTATTCTGGGCATTACCGGGCAGATGTCATGTCAGGGTTCAGTAAAGAAATGGGCACCTGATCATCGCCGCCATCATGCCTTTGCCGATCAGCCGGGCGATTTGCACAGTCCGTTGATTGATGGGCATGGCAGACCGATGGGCGGCGTGAAGGGATTGCTGATTTCGCATATGGGCTGGTTGTGGGACAATGCACACACTGATCTTCCGGTGTATGGAAAGGGTTTGCTAGGTGATCCGATTGTCGAATTTTGCGATCGGACGCGCTGGCTTTGGGTGGCGGTTTCGCTCGTGCTGTTCCCGGCCGCGTGGGCGATAATTTTTGGCGGTGTCGATGATATTGTCGGCTGTATTTTGATCGGCGGTTTCCTGCGCACTTTCATATTTCTCAACGGGGTTATGGGCACAAACAGCGTGGCGCATGCGTTCGGGTATCAACGGTATAAAGATGTCGGGGCGGCGACCAATAACTGGCTGATCGCGCTGTTGACGCTGGGCGATGGATGGCACAACAACCATCATGCGCAGCCGCGCGCGGCATCGAACCAGATCGGATGGTGGGAACTGGATTTCAACGGCTGGACCATTTTTGCGATGGAAAAGCTGGGGCTGGTCTGGAATGTGCAGCAGCGCGGCGCACGTCCGCGGGGCGGCGGCGCAGTAGCCGATATTGCTGAACCGCATGATGCCGCAGAAAAGCATGCGGCATCGCAAAGCTGATGGCGCAGATGCATCACCATATTGCTGCGTAAATGCAGGTTCAGCCGCGTTTGCGCGCCTGCCGGTAACTGCCGAGCAGCCGTACCTTGCTGCAATGAAACGCCAGTTCCTCAAACGCCTGATCCACCGCCGGATCGCCCGGCGCGCCTTCGACATCGGCATAGAATTCGGTCGCGGCAAAGCTGCCCTGATTCTGATAGCTTTCGATTTTCGTCATGTTGACGCGGTTGGTCGCGAAGCAGCCCATCGCTTTGTATAGCGCGGCTGGCACATTTTTGACCTCGAAGATGAAGCTCGTCATCAAGTGCCCCGAAAGCTGCGCCGGATCATTTGCCTCGCGCGCCAATATCACGAAGCGGGTCATATTATGATCGGCATCCTCGATATTGGCCGCGATGACATGCAGACCATATAGCTGCGCAGATATTTCAGGCGCTATTGCTGCGCTGCCATCTTCATCGGTGCCAGCGACAAATGCTGCCGCGGCTGCGGTATCTACATAGGGAACCGGGCGCATATTGTGCGCGCGCAGATAGTTCCGGCATTGCCCCAAAGCCTGCGGATGGCTCCACACACGTTGCGGTGTCATACCTTCCTGTTTGCCCATCAGGAAATGGCGGATTGGCATGAAATATTCATCGGCAATCGAAAGCCCGCTTTCCGGCAGCAGGAAATGGATGTCGGCGACGCGGCCATGAAGCGAATTTTCAATAGGTATGATTGCACGGTCACATGTGCCGTCCTGCACAGCGGCGATCGAATCTTCAAAAGAAAAGCAGGGGTAGGGCAGGCAACCGGCATCATATTGCAGCGCCGCCAGATGCGAATTTGCGCCCGGCGCACCCTGAAACGCAATCGCGCGCGGCGCATCGGCCTTTGCGGCATCGGCCATTTGCTGCACTTTGGCGAGCGCGAGGGTAGGGTAAGCATCCATAATGAGCGCGACGAATAGGGCAGCTTTCGCGCGCTGCCAAGTCAATTGCGCGTATTGGCGGCAGTCAAAAGAACCAGTGGCTGCGGTCCGGAGTCCGGCTGTTGCAAGCCGCTTTTTCAGATACGCACTTGCGCCCCGGAAAATCGGGCTTTAAGTAACCGTCAACTTGGTAGGAAACATACGCGCGGGACATGCTATTTCTCGCGAGGCAATACAGGGCCACATTTTAATGAGCGATACGAATACAATCATGGGATGGGTCTTGGGCGCGGGCATCGTGGCGCTGGGCGGCGGCATATTGTTTGGCACGGTTATGCATGCCGAAGTGCCGGAGACTGCCGGTTTCGCAATTGAAGGCGTAACCGCGGGTGAAGGCGGTGCCGCGGCCGAGGTGCCGATTGCAACATTGCTGGCCTCTGCCGATGCGGCCAATGGCGAAGCGGTGTTTGCCAAATGTAAGGCATGCCACACGATAAATCAGGGCGGCGCGAACGGCATTGGCCCCAATCTGTGGGCTGCACTTGGCAAAAGCCATGGGCATGTGCCCGGATTTGCGTATTCCAGCGCGTTGACTTCAATCGAGGGCAATTGGACATTCGAGAACATGAGTGCATGGCTCGCCAGTCCGAAAAAATATGCGCCCGGCAATAAAATGAGTTTTCCGGGATTGAGCAAGGCGGAAGATCGCGCTGATCTGCTGCTGTATCTTAACAATCAGGGTTCAAACTTGCCATTGCCGGAAGCGCCTGCTGCACCAGCAGAGGGCGAAGCCGCAGACGGCGCAGTTGCTGTGCCGGTTGAAGGCGCTGTTCTGGATGGAGAGCCTGCCGCAGCCGGCAGCGGCACGGCCGAAGCCGTCGCTGCTCCGCAGTAAGCCAGCCAAACGTCGCGATCAGCGCGGCAATCGGCATGGCGATAATGCCGGTGTCTATCTAGATCAGCAGTCGATTTCGTAGAATCGCTGGATTGTTTCCCATGCCTCATCCGCCGTTTCGACGCGGTGAAACAGATCCAGATCCTCGGTGCTGATCGTACCTTCCAGTGCGAGTTCATCAAAATTGATCACGCGGTCCCAGAAATTCTTGCCGAACAGCAGGATAGGCAGCGGCTCCATCTTGCCGGTTTGAATTAGCGTGAGAAGTTCAAAAAATTCGTCGAAGGTTCCAAATCCGCCGGGGAACACAGCCACCGCGCGCGCGCGCATCAAAAAATGCATCTTGCGCAGCGCAAAATAATGAAACTGAAAGCTAAGATGCGGAGTGACATATTCATTTGGCGCTTGTTCATGCGGCAGAACAATATTCAGACCAATTGATTCCTGCCCGGCATCGTCCGCGCCGCGATTCGCAGCTTCCATAATCGAAGGCCCGCCGCCCGAGCATACAACAAAATGGCGCTTGCCATCCTCGTCGGTGATACCGCAATTGCTGGCCATTTCGGCGAGTTTGCGCGCCTGCGTATAATATTGCGACTTGTCTTTCAGCCGTCCGGCAATAATGCGGCCACGCTCGCCCGTCGCGGCAGCAACTATGGCATCGGCCTTGTCAGGGGAGGGGATCCGCGCCGATCCGTATATCACCAGCGTCGATGCAATATCCGCTTCATTGAGCAGCATTTCGGTCTTTAGCAATTCAAGCTGAAATCGCACAGGGCGCAATTCTTCGCGCAGCAGAAAATCGGTATCCTGAAACGCCAGCGTATAGGCCGGATCGCTGGTCTGCGGGGTTTCATGCGGTGCGGTTTCCGCGAACTTGGCTTCTTTTTCGGCAGGGTAGAAGCGGCGTTCATCTATTGGTTTTTTTGTCATAGCCCGCGTTCTAGCGCGCTCGCATTATATGGCCAGCCTAAAAGGGAATGCGATTTTGTGGCCAATGTTGAAGGGGCGGCGGCGCGGTATGGCGCGGTGCGGGCGGCGGCGTGATGCAACTAATAATGCTGCAGTGCGATAATTACCTTGTAAGAGTGTGCGCGCGCATCTATTCGCATCAGCGGGCCACGCGGTCCCAACGCCGCGCGAGCTCTCTGTAAGGAGAAGCGAATATGAGTAATGTTGAAATGCCGCAAGTGCGCCCCGCGCGCCCTTATTTTTCCTCTGGTCCCTGCGCAAAGCCGCCGGGATGGGAAGCTTCCAAATTGCAAACCGATGTGATGGGCC
>ENA-ORXU01002638-ORXU01002638.1-marine-metagenome-genome-assembly--contig:-NODE-2638-length-12004-cov-4.120148_pt1 | contig 12004 bp, 8 predicted proteins | sample MGYA00237869_ERZ511484 | MGnify/ENA metagenome assembly ERZ511484 | reverse complement strand
TCCGTCAAACTGTGCGCGATGGATAATTTATTAATTGTACCAAATCCGTCAATAGTCAGATCTTTTGACCCAGTCGGGCATATGAGATGCGAAAGGAATGCGATCTCCGTATTGACGTCTTCCTTTTGATACAACTGAATTTTTGTACCTATTTCTAAATCACTCAACCCCTCAAAAGAACGACCAGATCGCAATAATTTCAATTGTTCAACTTGATTCAAAATTCGTAGTTCGATACCGTCTGTTAAACCTAAACGAAACAAATTCGTCGGAGCTAATATATTTCGTATTCTTTCATTTCCAGCTTCTGTATATTGAATGACAACGCCACTTTCAATTTGAAGCACGCCTTTTTGAATGGTTGATGAACTCTCTGTTTGATCAGGTCGATCTGTAATAATTGTTTGGCTGATGATTTCGCCGGTGCTTACAAACAACAAAAGAAAAAGTAGAAACAAATTTAGATGTGAGATAGTAGTATTAAGCTGCATCGTTACTTTTTTTTCTGATGATAAACAGGGTTAATAGTGCCAGCAGTATTAAGGCTGGTATAATCCAAATCCATTTTGAGGAGCTAGTATTTTCGTTTGATTCTGGGGCGTCATTCGAATCAGGTTCTTGTGTCAAAGCCTTGACAATCGTTTCTGTATTGTACTTCAGCATGTCGACGTAAGTTGGAGCTTCACTGTCTGGATCTCCAATCGAATCAGAAAATAATTTTCCACCAATCTTGACATTGTTGTCATATGCAATCTGTTTTAATAATTTTGGATTGACTGTGGTCTCGATGAACACGGATGGTACTTGTGAAGATTTTATCACTTTATTTAATCGGACAATATCCGATGTTTGCGCTTGCGCATCAGTGGACGTACCCAAAATAGATTCCAATTGTAATCCATATTTCCGACCGTAATATTGAAACGCATCGTGTGATGTGATGAGCACCCGTCTTTTTTCAGGAATTGTATTGATGCTTTCTACAATGAGTTTGTGCAGATTTTGTAAGGTGCTTTTAAATGCGTTAAAATTAAATTCTAATTCTTTTTCATATTCAGGTGCTAAACGCTGCATCGCGTTTTTAATATTTTCTGCATATATTATACCATATTCAGCATCCATCCATGCATGAGGATCCGGCGCATTTTCATAAGCTAGACTGGTGATAGGTGGTATTCCTTCTGTCACCCGGACAATTTCAGCAGTTGTACCCGAATTTTCGATGAGTTCATTTAACCAACCTTCAAATGTCAACCCGTTTCTCAATACTAAATTGGCCTTGCTAGCGAGAACCGCATCTCCTGGTGTCGGTTCATAAATATGTGGATCACCTCCAATCGGAACAATGCTTTTTATTTCAAAGAACGAACCGCCAATATTTTCGGCCATATCGGCTATCATTGATGCAGTTGCAACGACCAATGGCTTTTCCTCCTGGGCATTTGCTAAATAAAAGAGACAACTAAGTAATATTATGCAAAAGTGTTTTTTCATTGTTATTTTAATTTGACAAAAATTTGAGAAGAAGCCGAAGGACTTAAATGAAGTGTAGATAAATCAGGCATTAGCACAATGATTGACTCATCAAATTCAATTTTTTTATCGATTTGAATAACGGTGCCAATACCGATCTGTATGTCAGATAAATATTTTAATAAGCGACGATTATCGACAACGGACTTGACTATTAATTTTTTCCCTATCGGTGCTTGCATTAACTGAATCGTATCTTCTTCTGCCGTTCGTCCATCTTGATCAGGAATCGGATCACCGTGTGGATCAAATTTTGGAAATCCTAGAAATTCATCCAACCGATTGATGAGTTTGACACTTTCGATATGCTCAAGCTGTTCGGCTATTTCATGTAACTCATCCCAAGAAAATCCTAATTGATTGTATAAAAAACATTCCCAAAGCCGGTGTTTTCGGAGTAGGAATAATGCTTCATCTCTACCTTCTTTTAATAGGGTGATGCCTTTATACGGAATGTGTTCCACTAGATCCTTCGCAGCCAGCTTCTTAACCATATCAGTAACCGAGGCAGCGCTATTTTCCATTCGCTCGGCGATGGAATTTGTACTCACCGGCTTATTAGAAACGGATAAGGCAAGTATACATTTTAGATAATTTTCTTCCGTCGTAGAATACATTTAGCTTAGTATAAATTTAATTTTAGACAAATCTAAAAAAGTATTTTGATCTAACCATCTTTTTTATCGATATTCAGATATTTAATCAAACTTTGACTATGGCTTACAACGAAGCATTAGAGCAGCGGATTGATCGCGTCTTGCATGAGAAAGGTGTCCGATTTGAATCAAAGAAAATGATGGGAGGTCTATGCTACATGGTAGATGACAAGATGTGCGTAGGTATCATCAAGGAAGATCTAATGGCCCGCATTGGAGAAAAAGCGTATCCCAAAGCCATTAGCCATCCAAACTGTCGACCGATGGATTTTACCAAACGACCCATGAAAGGTTATGTGTACGTAGATCCGGACGGAACGGACTTAGAAAAGGACCTGGCGGCGTGGATACAATTGGCACTGGATTTTAATCCAGAAGCAAAATCAAGTAAGAAGAAAAAGAAAAAATGATATGAGCAGTCTAGCGAATTATAGTGATATCGCCTTGAATATCTCTTATTTCGCCATCTTTGAATTGTAGAGATGCCGTGTAAACATATGTTCCACCGTCAACGTCACGATTATTCACTGTATCACTCCATAGTTCTTCGACAGTTTCCTGATTGACATTTTGAACGTCGAAAATCTTAACGCCGCCGCGATTATATACGCGGAAGTGATTTATCAATTCAACTTCATTTGCATTGTACAATCTGAAAGCGTCATTGATACCGTCATTATTTGGAGAAAACGCATTGGGTATATAAATACGCTTGGATGGCGTCATCGATATCTGTAAGGTATCGCTTGCCACGCAACCTTCAGCAGTAGTTGCATATAAAACCACTTGAATATCTTCTTCCACAGGCAGTGAAATCCTCTGGCAATCGGTGCAGTTAATAGGTTGCCCTGCTGAAACTGACCAATCGTAAATGATTATCGGATGATTTGATCTTGCTTCTACCCGCGTTTCATAAAATTCTTCAATTGTTTGAGCTTCGCCCAAGTCTACTGTAAAATCAAGTTGGTTTGCAACATATAATTCTTGATTAAATGTGCAACCGTTTATATCCTGTATACGTAAGTCGTATGACTGCTCGCCTTTCAGATCAAAAATGTCAAGATCGGCAGACCTTCCATCGATAAAAACTTCGTAAGGGGCAGTGCCTCCTGTTATTTCATCAATAAAGAGCATACCGTCGTCAGCGCCATCGCAATACGCATGGTCAATTTCTATGACTGCACCTATAGGATTCGGTTCGCGAATATTTTCGGTGAGCATCAATTCACAGCCCAACACGTCACGAACAATAACACGTTGTGCGCCTCCTCTCAAATTATCAAGGCCCTCTGTTGCGTTGAACGGTTGACCATTCCATGAATACTCGTAGCCTCCGTTTCCACCCCTTACGTTCGCAATTCTAGTGCTACCGTCAGCAAGACCATTGCAAGTCGGCGCCGTTGCGATGAGCTCAGCCTCCAGTAAGTCAGGAGTTCCAACTTCGAATTCTTCTGATATCACCGTTCCTTCACCATCAGTCAAGGTCAGTGAGTAAATGCCGGCTTCCAATGATGAAATGGACAACTGATCATCCCATTCTGGATGGTTTTCCCATCTTAGATCGAAAGGCGCTAGGCCACCTGATATTTCAATTTCGATTTGGCCATTTGATTCACCATGACAGCGAACTGGCACAATTGATCTACCAATAATAATTGGTTGAATCTCTAACTCAAGATCTATACAGTCTTCCACTGGACATCTTTCATCGGCGGTAATAGTTACGCAATAGATGTCTTCCCGTAATCCTGCATATGGGTTATCACTCGATCCATCCGCCCAACGGACTGCGGGATTACTGACGCCTGATTCATGATTGATCGTGATAGATCCATCCTGCGCGCCAGGTGCACTTTCCTCACTTACGGATCGGGTGTACTGCACATCTACATATTCTGATAAAGTGTAAGTCCCTATGGCTTCGCACCCATTGTTATCGACGACCGTGACTTGATAATCGTCCGGTTGTGAGACCATGATGGCGTCACTGTTGCCTAAGCCGTTAGCCCATTCATAGCTTGCATAATTATCTTGCAATCCTATGCGCACCCGAGTGCCAGGACAAATTCCAGTGGGTGCATCAAATGCGACTTCAGGTTTGTTTTCATCAATGACAAACGCATCGGACATCATACATCCAAATGCATTCGAAATGACACACACATAGTTTCCATTTCCCATCGGTAATGGCTCTACTGTGTAATTTACGTTTGTTTCACCTACTAGTGCGACGTTGTCTTTGTACCATTGATAAGATATATTCATATCATCAGTCAAATCCGGCACACCTAAAACCATATCATTGTTACAGGCAGATCCGCTGCTCACAACGATGAAATCCGTGCTGAATTCATCTCTTCTAGAAAGGACCAGATTGTCCAAAAAGTAGTAGTTGGCGCCAGGAGATCGCACACATGATGGACCGATAAGTATCGCTTCAAAATCAAAAGCGGGCGTAAATTCTATTCGAACTTGTTCCCATCCGTCATCATTTACATCTTCAATTCTAGAAACCAAAAGTTCTTGCCATGGATTGATTAATGTTCCAAATGAGTCGACCGTAGCATTTGTAGGGCAATCCAGTCCGTCAAATGGCACGTTGATGACATCGCCTCTAGTGTTGCCAAAAACAGCGAAGTTTGTCGTAGGTGATGTAAAACTATTGTGTGGTGTCTGTACAAATCCGACCCAAAATGAGAGGATATAATCTTCGCCAGCTTCTAAGGCTGAAGTCAGGCGTGTGCCAACATATTCTTTGCGTGTCAATGAGTTTGAAAAGATATCCGTAATCCCAAAGCATTTATCACCTTGTGGCATCGGACATGGAGCTATCGGAATTACTGAGCTTATACTGACGTCACAGCGATCATAGTAATCTGGAGAAGCTTCTGATGGATTTACCCAACCCTCTGCGCAGTTTGCTTTGCCGATACCAGGACGGCAGTTATTAATTTCAAATGAAGGGTTTGGAAATAAAGATGCGGGCACAATGATGTCAATCCCGTTGCATGCGCATTCAGGATCGTTCAAATCGATCATGCCATCACCATCGTCATCAATTCCGTTGTCACACACTTCTTGTGCGAATATCGGGCAGGCAAATAGCAACAATATTAAAGAAGCAAATACTCTATTCAGCGTCATGGGATATCAAGTCATCTCTCAAATAAGCCCTGCAAATGTAGGCCTATCTGAGTAAAGTAAGGCAATTTCATATCATATTTATTCAAATATGATGTGATTTTTTTATCCAATCTCTTAATCATTGAATATCAATGCAATAATAATGCCGAATCGCATTTCTAGAGCGCTATTATTCATTGTTGCAATTTAGATCAAACGAAGGTGCATTTTCGCTGCATGAGTCAAGTATTATTTTACAATCTTGAATGATGATGTCGGTGGATTTTGCATAAATCGAGAACTATAGCACTTCTTCATAAAATATGTGGATTCGTGCCGGTTTTGGACTTACGACACACGATATTTCAGTCCACAATACTTGCAAATGTGAATTTAGGCTAACTCTTTCATAGTGAAACTTGGAATTCACGACAAAAATGCGTATTTTCGTGACAAATGTCGCATTATGAATACAGCAGATCGGACTTCACCAGTCAATAATATCGTCGATGAGCCTCAAGCATTCTACCAGTTAGAGAGCAGATTCGATCGTATATCTAGCATTTTAGGCGGTCAGGCGTCTATGGGTTTCAATATTCATAGTGAGTTTGATTTGATCGAGATGACGCGTAAGGGTTTACCGACTGCAGTTGTTCGTCAGATCAGTGACTTGCTCAATGTATCTATGGAGAAGATGAGCGAGTTGATTCATATTTCTCATCGGACGATTCAGCGCAAGGGCGATACTGACCTACTCAATGTTTATAGCACAGAGCAGATTATTGAGATTGCTGAAGTGATTTCGAGAGGTATCGAGGTTTTAGGCACGGTAGAGGCATTTACTGCATGGTGTCATGGAGAGCTGCGACATCTCAATTACAATAAGCCTATCGATTTATTGGACACAAGTTTTGGTGCGAGTATGGTATTGGATACACTCGGTCGCATTGAACACGGAGTCTACTCATAGATTTCGCAGACCTGTGAATATCTATCGCGTTACCAAAAAGAAGTACTTGAATGATCTCAGTGGGGAAGGTGCCAAGTTATACGGCGGCCGCTGGAATGCCAAGGGAGTACCGATGCTGTATTGCTCGGAAAATATGGCAATGTGCGTGTTGGAGATTCTCGTGCATCTCGATATGAAATACTTAAATGATACATATGGCTACATGATGTTAAAGATACCCGATGAAATGGTTGAGTCGATTTCAACCTATGAAATAGATGATCCCAGATGGCGACAAAATCCACCTTCTGAATTGACTATCAGTTATGGAACCAAGTGGATTAAATCAGCGGCATCGGTAACTCTGCGAGTACCTTCTGCTGTTTTACCTCACGAGAATAACATATTAATTAACACTCAGCATCCTCGTTTCGCAGAGATTGAGGTGATGGAGACAGGAGACTTGTTGCTCGATAATCGGCTTATCTTGGAGTGAACGGCTTCGGGATTTGAAGAAGTCATGGTGGCACCTAAACTCGCCTTGCACTTAAAGTGCAAGGCGAGTTTAGATGCCACCGTCGTTGTGTTAAATAGAAAATCATACATCCCCCACAACCCTTGATACAAATACATCTCTAATTTAAAATTATCGAAAACCCTTGCCGAAATAATCTTTCACCAAAATATGGATAGCCTCTTCTATCGACACAAATCTAGATCTACGCACAAAAGTATAGAATTTTTGTGCGTATTAATGATGAAAAGGCCTTAATCGCGCATTGTTAAAACAATGAATTGCGCAGACCGCAAACCAATATCAACACGCATTTGGCTAATAATAAAATAGACGTACTTTTGCGCTCTTTCTCGAAAAACGAATTAATCTAAAACATCATATATGGAAAATCTAGTCTACATTCTACCGGTATTTGGGGTCGTTAGCCTCATTTATATGGCCTATCTTTTTGGGTGGGTTTCAAAGCAAGATACTGGGACAGATCGGATGAGTACCATTGCAGGTCATATTTCAGATGGAGCGATGGCATTTCTAAAAGCAGAATATCGGATGCTGGCCATTTTTGTAGTGATTGCAGGTAGTGCCTTAGCTTTTCTTTCTACACAAGTAGCGACTACACACTGGTTTATAGTTATAGCATTTGTAATTGGAGCTTTTTTCTCAGCGATGGCCGGTTTTATTGGAATGCGCATTGCAACAAAGGCAAATGTTAGAACGACAGAAGCAGCGCGTACCTCACTATCTAAAGCATTGAAAGTTTCTTTCGGTGGCGGAACGGTTATGGGACTTGGAGTTGCAGGTCTGGCAGTGTTAGGCTTAAGTGCCCTTTTCGCATTCTTTTACATGTATTTCATGGGAGGAGAATGGAATAACGCAATGATTAAAGGTGTCGACATGGATGCTCAAAAATCAATGACAGTTATTCTTGAAGTTTTAGCTGGATTTTCACTCGGTGCAGAATCGATCGCGTTATTTGCGCGAGTTGGAGGGGGTATCTACACGAAAGCTGCGGATGTCGGAGCCGACTTGGTGGGTAAAGTAGAAGCTGGTATTCCTGAAGATGATCCTCGAAACCCTGCGACAATTGCCGATAATGTTGGAGACAACGTTGGAGATGTTGCGGGAATGGGAGCCGACTTATTTGGATCGTATGTGGCGACAGTATTGGCTGCCATGGTTCTTGGAAACTATATCATTCGCGACATGGGTGGATCAATTAATGATGCCTTTGGCGGTCTTGGTCCTATTTTATTACCTGTTTTAATTGCAGGTGTTGGGATTATATTTTCAATCATCGGTACTTTCTTTGTCAAGGTGGGTGAGAATGCCGATTCAGAATCGAAGGTTCAAGCTGCATTAAATCTAGGTAACTGGGTGTCGATCATACTGACTGGTATTGCTTGCTTTTTCATTATCCAATGGATGCTGCCAGATTCTATCACAATGCAAAATTTTCATGCCGGTGAATTTGGTTCAAGAACTATCAGTTCAATGAATGTTTTCTATGCTGTCCTTGTCGGATTGGCAGTAGGAGCGCTGATATCTATGATCACGGAGTATTACACAAGCATGAGCAAAAAACCGGTTATGGACATTGTCCGACAATCGTCTACCGGTGCAGCGACAAATATTATTGCGGGCTTATCAGTAGGGATGATTTCTACATTCCTACCTATATTATTATTCGCTGGAGCAATATGGTCAGCGTATGCTTTTGCAGGATTCTATGGTGTAGCCATCGCGGCTTCTGCGATGATGGCAACTACGGCTATGCAATTGGCAATAGACGCATTTGGACCTATTGCTGATAACGCCGGTGGTATTGCTGAGATGAGCGAGTTGCCAAAAGAGGTACGTCAAAAAACAGATATTCTTGACTCTGTAGGTAATACGACTGCGGCTATTGGTAAAGGTTTCGCGATCGCTTCTGCGGCGCTGACCGCTTTGGCGTTATTCGCAGCATATGTCACCTTCACAGGTATAAATGGTATCAACATTTTTGACGCCAAAGTCCTTGCTGCGCTTTTCATAGGTGGTATGATCCCTGTCGTGTTCTCGGCATTGGCGATGCGTTCTGTTGGTAAGGCTGCCATGGAAATGGTCGAAGAAGTGAGACGACAATTTCGCGAAATACCTGGTATAATGGAAGGAAAGGCCACACCAGAATACGGCAAGTGCGTAGATATATCAACAAAAGCTGCACTTAAAGAAATGATGTTACCGGGCGCTATCACAATCGTATTTCCACTTTTGATTGGTTTCATTATGGGGCCAGAATCACTAGGTGCTTATATGGCTGGTGTAGCTGTCTCAGGCGTGATGTGGGCAATATTCCAAAATAATGCTGGTGGAGCATGGGATAACGCAAAAAAATCATTTGAAGCGGGGGTCGAAATCAATGGTGAAATGACGTTCAAAGGTTCCGACGCGCATAAAGCTGCCGTAACTGGTGATACAGTCGGAGATCCGTTTAAAGATACATCTGGTCCATCTATGAACATCCTGATCAAACTGACTTGCTTGATTGGATTGGCGATAGCTCCGATTTTAGGTGAGCATGCGATTGAGGGTCAAGGAATAGAAATTGAAAACCCTACTGAGGAAATGCAATTCGGACAAAACGAAGAAATGAAAGACGATATTTATCGGCTTAATCAATAAAAATCAACGAGCATTAATGAAGAAAGCGTCGAGATATTCTCTCGGCGCTTTTTTTGATTAAAGCCTGATGACATGCGTGATGAACCAAAGCTATTCAGGCTTTAACCTGTCATTAACACAACCTGCACGTTAGATTTACGTTCATAATAACGTACCTTTAATTGAGGTTATACTATATACATCTAAACTCTATTCATGAAGAAGATCATCATCTTTGCTATAGTCCCAATTGTCTTGCTTGCATTTCAATTCCCATCGCTTTACAATCAAAAAGAATCAGTCTTGATGCAGGCGGTGCAAACGCATCTCAATCGAATGCATTTTGACCCCATCGCTGTGGACGATCAATATTCGCAGCAGGTGTTTGTTGAATACCTGGAGCGATTGGATCCTAATAAGCGTATTCTTCTCACCTCGGAAATTGCTCAAATGGACGAATTTCGAACGGAAATTGACAATCAAATAAAAGTTTCGTCATTTGAATTTTTTGATAAATCGGTGGAAATTATCGATGCGGCTGACAAAAGAGCTGAAGAAATCTATTTAGAAATGATTGATTTCGATTTCGATTTTTCAAAAGAGGAATTTGTCGAGACCGATAATGATAAAATCATGCATTGTGATGATGTTGCAGATTTACGCGAGCGCTGGAGAAAAATATTAAAGCTTCAAATTTTACGTGACATTAAGAACAACGAAGAAAAACAAGCTAAAGAAGACTTTGATGAAGAAGTATTAGACTTTGAAGGATTGACAGAAGCTGCGCGTGATCGATTGCAAAAAAGAATGGAGCGATGGTTTAATCAACGTTTAAAAAGTCGCCGTGTTGATCGTCTGACTTCATACATGAATTCTATTACTTCACTTTATGATCCGCACACCAACTATTTAAAACCAAAAGATAAAGAGGATTTTAATCTCAGGATGTCCAATCGGTTGGAAGGTATCGGTGCACGTTTAACACAAGATGGTGATTATGTAAAAATTGTTGATGTCATACCAGGCGGTCCAGCTTGGAAACAGGGAGATTTGGGTGTGGACGATATGATCACGAAAGTAGCCCAAGAAAAAGACGAGCCTATTGATGTAGTCGGATGGCACATTGACGATGTGATTGGAAAAATTCGCGGTAAAAAAGGTACCAACGTCAGATTGTATGTGAAAAAAGTAGATGGACGCGAAATTGAAATTCCGATAACAAGAGATATTATCGTTTTCGATGAAGGTCATGTGCGTTCTTATATTATTGATAACTCGGATTATAAGGATAAGATCGGTTACATCATGTTACCTAGTTTTTATTTTGACACTGGCAGTCTCGGTGGACGGTCGAGTGGTGATGATGTCAAAAAAGAATTAAGAAAATTAAAAAAAGAAGGAGTGGATGGGATCGTTCTCGATCTACGTAATAATGGTGGTGGATCCCTCCGTGACGTGGTGGAAATGTCTGGTTTGTTTATTGAAAAAGGACCGATAGTACAAGTAAAATCTCGAGATGTCGACCCGCGTGTATTATTAGATCGCGATGCTTCGGTCGAATATGATGGCCCATTAGTGGTGATGGTAAACCAAGGTTCTGCCTCTGCATCAGAAATCCTAGCGGCGGCCATGCAAGATTATAATAGAGCTGTTGTCATGGGAAATAAAACCTTCGGAAAAGGGACAGTACAGAGATTTTATAATCTAGACAGATCACTAAAAGGTAATGATGAATTAAAACCTTTGGGTGAATTAAAAATTACCACACAAAAGTTTTTTAGAATTAACGGTGGGGCGACACAACTTGAAGGTGTTACTCCTGATATTGAAATTCCAGACCCATACCAATACTTTAGTAGAGGGGAGCGCGACTATGATCACGCTATGCCTTGGTCAAAAATCGAAAAAGCGGATTATAGTCAGAATGTCTATTCGATAGATAATTTGGCTGACCTGGCTGGAAGAAGTTATGAACGTATTGAAAATAACGAGACATTTAATCGTGTCAATGATTATGCTCAGCTACTCAAAGAAAATAAAGACAGAACTATTTATACGTTGAACTACGATGCATTTGTGGCTCAAGAGAAAGAAATTGATGCGGAATTTGATAAGTATGAAAAATTATATCCTAAGATTGAAAAATATAATATCAATTATATTCCTGAGGACTGGGAAATGATCCAGTCCGATTCCACTAAAATGGAGCGCAATGAGCGATTTGTGAAACAACTTGTGAAAGACGTGGAATTGGAGGAAGCAACAGCCGTCATTCACGATATGATCCACTGGAAACAGTAGAATTTTATTACTGACAAAAAAAATTTGAAGCCGTAATCATGCGATATTGATTACGGCTTCTTGCGTATACGGATCAATACGATCCATTTATCGTTAAGGAGGATAATGGGGTGCATTTCATTTTGTCGTCAAAAGACAATTTCTGCTCTACAATTAATGTGTTATGTCTGAGAGACCAAATGGGCAGTGAATACACCAACCATATCAAGATTTAATTAACCGTTAGGACAAAAGCGGTTTTGAGAAAATGAGATCATTTTCTTGTACAGTACGTTTTTGGATTGT
>ENA-ORXU01002637-ORXU01002637.1-marine-metagenome-genome-assembly--contig:-NODE-2637-length-12010-cov-2.383558_pt1 | contig 12010 bp, 11 predicted proteins | sample MGYA00237869_ERZ511484 | MGnify/ENA metagenome assembly ERZ511484 | reverse complement strand
TGCTCCCACAACGACGCGCTTTGGCGTGTTTGTAGAGTAGTAGTCATTAGTTATTATTCCGTTAGTTAGGTACGTATGCAGCTGGAACGAGTTGCTTCAAAAGAAAGCGGTGTGTTTCAGCCGATGTAATCAACATAACAAATGTAACGGAATATTACAAGCTCTCATCAACCTTTCTTAAGGATTTATACCTAAAGACATAGCTCCTGAAAGCCGTACATTCTCTAGCGCATAGCGCCCATTGTGCTCTTCCAGGAGAGTTCTTTCCGTAGCACCTGAAGGACTCGCTGATCGGATCCTGAGAATAATTCAGTCGCAATCAACTCATCTAGAACTTGTTGAGTGAGCTGATCTGCAAAGCCCCCGCCAGAACGTAGAAGATGTCCGTAGTAGGCAAACTGCGGCTTCCCATCGGCGGATAAATGAAAGTTGTGAACCTCGTTTGTGCTCATTTGACAAACAGGTGTGCTTGCAGGGATGACAACGCGAGGAATGCCGTGCAGCCCATAGTTATGAGAGTTTTCCTTTTGCAGACTACCGACGAGCACTACATTCAGTAAGATGCAGGTGTCTTGAACCAAATCAGGCGTAAAGATAGGATCGGGGGCGCTGGTGAGCCGAGGGCCGCTGTTCATGAAAGCAGAGTTGAATAGCTGTGTGTCATATACGATGCCGACAGCCCAGTGACGGTTGCTATCAAACTTTACAAATTGTCCGAAGCCGTAGTCTTCTACTTGAGGTGGAGACTCGACGTCATTAGGCGTATCGAGCTGGACGACGTAATCGCAGTGAGAGTTAGACTTTACGACTTTACCTAGACAGGTTGATGTTGTTGGCTTCGGGACAATTCGGGAGGAAAAAACCATAAAGCTATCAGAGCTACTAGCGATGTAACCAACTATGTAAGAGTGCCTGATTGCTTCATCTCAGGCAATAGCTCAAGAATATATTAAATATCGGTACAGGTGTATTAACTAAAGCAAAGGGAAAGGGAATGAGCCTCATTCCCTTTCCCTAATTCAATCCAGATATCAGTCTTAGCGGCTGCGATCCTAAGAAGACATCGCCTGAATAATGTAGTCGAAGTAAGGAGCCGCTTCTGCTGCGTCTGCATCGCTCATTAGTGGCAGTGCGGCATTCTTAAGACAGCGAATTGCTTCCACCATACCGGGGACAGGTACGTCGAGAGCGTTGTACATCTCACGTACGCCAATAAGGCCAATGTTTTCGATAGGATCTTTATCACCAGCAAGGACGCTGTAGGTAATGAGGCGCAGGTACCAACCATAGTCACGCAGGCAAAGGGCACGTTGCTTCTGACCATAAGCGTTGCCACCTTTTGCAATAAAGTCGGGGCGGAGCTTCCAGAGGTTGCCACTGGCCTGATCTACAATTTTCTTTTCGTTATTTGCGAGCGTTTCGGCAATCCGCATGCGCTGATCGCCAGTCTTTAGAAAGTTTTCGATACCTTTGAGTTCGCCGCTAGTGGGGTAGCGCAACTCATCATCTGCATTGAGGATTACTTGGCTGACAACAGACATAGTTTTTCTTGCGTTCTCTTACTTGCGGTAACTCTACTGAATATAGACAGTTTAGCGACTTCTGGGGCACCAAGGAAAGTGCCACCTCGCTGTTTGACAGTAATTTGTTCGCCGTAGATAAAGGTAAGCGCTGTAAGGCCCTGAACTGAGAAAAACCTTAAGAAATGTTAAGCCATGTCCAAGCAGTCTAGCTGAGCGTGAGTTGGCTGAAGAAACCTATGCAAATGCGCCATACTAAAAGGCTGAATTACAAGAGCGATCATGACTCCTCCAACGCCTGCCCCTAAAAAGCTTATAGAGACGGCTGACAAAAGCCTATGGCCGAGTGAGCCACCTGCGCCGAAGTGGCAGCGAGACGAAGTGCTAAAAATTGAAATTACCGATCTGAGTAATACCGGAGAAGGGGTCGGGCGCTGGGAAGATAGAGTTGTTTTTGTCCCAAACACGGTACCTGGCGACGTGATGCGGGTAAAAATGACCAAAGTAAAAGCGACACACGGCTTTGGTATTCCCGCAGGGATCATTACACCTTCTCCAGAGCGCGTTCGACCTGCCTGCATCGTGGCAGATAAATGCGGTGGATGTCAGTGGCAGCAAGTAAGCTACAGCAAACAGCTGGAAGCAAAGCAGCGTCTAGTCACAGATACGCTTGCTAGAATCGGGAAGTTGACGGTGGGCGAGCCTGATGGAATTCGAGTTGATCCGGTGCTGCCAGCACCTGAGCAGCTGAGCTATCGAAATAAGGCGACCTATCCGCTGGGCTTTTCTCAAATTAAGGCAGTACAGGCGGGCTACTACCGTCAGGGCACTCACCGTTTAGTCAATCTCAATCAGTGCCCAGTGCAGGACGATAGGCTTGATCCTTTGCTGGCTGAAGTGAAGCTGGATATTCAGGAGCGCAAGTGGAAGATATACAACGAAAAGTTTCATAAAGGACATCTGAAGCATTTGTCGGTGCGCGTTGGGCGTCGAACGGGGCAGATTCTGCTGACGCTAGTGAGCCGTTCGGTGAAGCTTAAAGGCATTCATGAGCAGGCTGAGCAGTGGATGACGCGCTATCCGAATGTGGTTGGGGTGCTGGTGAATTTGAATTGGAAGAAAACGAATTCTATTTTTGGGCCAGATACCTACTGCATTGCAGGAGAAGACCACTTGGAGGAAGAATTTGCTGGGCTGACCTATCACATTCAGCCGACCACCTTTTTCCAGGTGAATACGGATCAGGCTGAACGGTTGTTGGAAGAGATTCAGTCAGAGCTGACGCTAACTGGCGAGGAGACGCTGGTGGATGCATACTGCGGAGTAGGGACATTTACGCTGCCGTTGGCGAAGAACGTGAAGCGCTGTATTGGGTTGGAGTCGTTTACGGAATCGGTGACGCAGGCGGAGAAGAATGCGGTGCTGAACGGGATTGAGAATGCTGAGTTTAAGATTGGCGATGTGGGTGAGCTGATACCTCAGCTGGATGTGAAGCCAGATATTGTGATGATGGATCCGCCTCGGAAGGGGTGTGAGCCCGCGGTGTTGGAGGCTTTGATTGCGCTAAAGCCTGAGCGAATTGTATATGTGAGCTGTAACCCGGCAACGCTGGCACGTGATTTGAAAGTGCTGTGTGAGGGTGGCTATAGAGTGAATAGAGTGCAGCCCGCGGACTTTTTCCCGCAGACATCTCATGTAGAATGTGCAGCCTTTCTGGTAGCTTAATTTTCAAAGGTTAGGTGAACGATTCACGTGTGCCTTTTAAGTTAAGGGGAGTCGGAAGGAAAGCCATGAGATTCAGCAATATTGTTGCGGCATTGGGCGATGAGGTTGTCGCGTCGAGCTTAGGCGTAGCAGGCGATGATGGGGCTTTGGAGCTGACGGAACTGGCGGCTGTTCAGGAGGCAGGTTCTAGCGCGCTGAGCTATATAGAAGGGTCTAAGTTTGCTGAATATATTGCAACGACAGGCGCTGGAGCTTTAATTCTGCCTAACGATGAGAATTTGCAGCGTCAGGCGCTCGCACAGCAGATCCCCTGGGTCAGCGTCAAACATCCACGTCTGGTTTTCGCTCGGGCGATCGCCCTGTTCTACCAACCCTTTCAACAGCCACCCGGCATTCATCCCAGCGCAGTGATTGACTCTACCGCTGAGGTCGGTAAAGGCGCTGCGATTGGGGCACACGTGGTGATCCAGGCCAATACGAAAGTGGGCGATCGCGTCTGCATCCACCCCAACGTCGTCTTATACCCTGATGTATCCGTAGGTGAAGGTACCGTACTCCATGCTAACTGCACCATTCACGAGCGCACTCAAGTTGGTGCAAACTGCGTGGTTCATAGCGGCGCAGTGATCGGGGCAGAAGGCTTTGGCTTTGTCCCGACAGCAGAAGGCTGGGAAAAAATGCACCAGTCAGGGCGGACAGTGCTTGAAGACGGTGTGGAGATTGGCTGTAACTCTGCGGTAGATAGGCCCGCTGTTGGAGAAACTAGAGTGGGCAAAGACACTAAAATCGACAACATGGTGCATATTGCCCATGGCTGTAAGGTTGGGCGTGCCGTAGCGATGGCGGCCCAAGTAGGGATGGCAGGCGGTGTCACCATTGGCAATCGGGTCATTTTAGCGGGACAGGTAGGCATAGCGAATCAGGCAGTGGTGGGCGATCGCGTTGTCGCCTCGGCCAAGTCAGGCATCCATCACGACATCGCTTCTGGAGAAACTGTCTCCGGAATGCCTGCGATTCCTCACCGGCTCTATCTGAGATGCGCCATCCTTTTTAGCCGGCTGCCTGAGATGGCTAAGTCCATTAAGCACTTACAAAAGAAAGCCAGCGATTAAATGCATTATTCGATTCCAGAAAATCGGCTGAAGGGCATTCGTTGAAGGGCATTCATAGATAACGTGACTGCACAAAAAATGATCGTCTTTTATAACAAAAAGTAAACTTAGCAATAACTTCCGTAGCACTTCATTAAAATCGGCATCAGTTGCTGTGGTTGCCTGGTGAAGATGCTAACTTGGAAATTAAGAGAAACAACTGAATAACAAACGTTTGGTTGCCTTCTGAAAGCTCTTAAGAAAGCGTCCTTTCTCTGATTAGAAATTAGATGAAAGACTTATCGCTAACTGAAAAGTTGACAAAGGGAATCAGGCAGACTGAACGGACTTCATTAGTTTTGCTTAGCTCTTGTTTCAAGCCTGGGTTGAAAGCCTTATTTTTGTAGGCTATAACCAAATCGAACTGGATAACGCACCAAGGCCAAGCAAACGTTGTACAAACCTCTCGTAGGAAATTTCTGCAAAAGGAATTTTGTGTGGCGAGCTTAAGTCTCTTAGACTTGCTCTGGTTGTAATTTTTAGGAGGATATTAGCTGTTTTTTCGAGCTGATAAACCCATTTAGGGCTGACCCCTTGGTCGGCCCTTACTCTTTTTAAAGAGATCTCATTTGTACAAGCATGTCGATTGCACTGAATAGTCTTGAGAATACGTCGCTTCAGACGGAGCGATGGCTGGCGTTGGTGATAGGGAACACGCGCTTGCACTGGGGTTGCTTTCATCGCAACAATCTTGAAGGTGTTTGGCATACGCCGCATCTCACCGCTGAAACGGCTCGTCGGCTCGTCGCTCATCATTTTATAGATGAGTCCTGGCAGGATATTGCTGGGCTGACGTTGGATAGTCAGCAGAACCAATTGCCGAAACAACGTATTGAGGCTTCAGCCGTGTGGATGGCTTCGGCTGTTTCGGCACAAACAGATCTTTGGGTATCGTGTTCTAATTTGGCGATTCAAGCGGTAGCGCGATCGCACATTCCCTTATTTAACCTTTATCCCACCCTTGGCATTGATCGCGCGATCAATTTACTGGGTGCAGGTAGCACGATCGGATGGCCGATCTTAGTGGTTGATGCAGGAACGGCACTCACATTTACAGCAAGCGTAGAGAAAGAAAATAGAGGCAGCGTTTACGGCGGTGCGATTTTGCCAGGACTGCGGTTGCAAGGACAGATGCTGAGACAAAATACATCGGCTTTAGCGGTAGCTGGCGAAATAGGACAGTCTTTGTCTAGTGGGCAGACAGGAGAGCTGATGCCTGAGCGGTGGGCGCGCAATACGGGAGGGGCGATCGCGAGCGGCTTAGTGTATGGAGCGATCGCCATCGTCATCGACTATCTCACCGACTGGTGGCAGCGCTTCCCGACCGGAAAAGTTGTTTTCACAGGTGGCGACGGCCCCCGCCTCTACACCTGGCTAAAACAAAGAACCCCGGAGATAGCCTCCAGGGTTCACGTTGACAGCTGCCTTATGTTTCGAGGAATGCAGGTTTACCGCAGGGCACTGACTCTAGCGTCATAGTCAGCCTCGCTCAGCCCAAACGTAGCCTGCGGAAGCGCTGAATCCTCTAGTCTGTCTTGAAGCGCATCGACTCGGTTGCGAGCATCGGGGTGCGTGCTCAAAAACTCAGGCTGAGAGCGTCCACGAACCAGCTTTTGCATAAAGGACACCATTCCTGACTGGTCGTAGCCCGCTCGACCCATAGACTCGAATCCGTGAACATCTGCTTCGTATTCATCGTTACGGCTAGCGGGAAGCTGAAGCGCAATTTGAGTCCCTATATTAACCAGGCGATCGCGGTTCACGCCCAGCGCGCTCGTAATCCCTTGCGTGATCGCGGCCTTCCGCATTTGCTGAACAGCATGGCGACCCGCAATGTGGCCAATTTCATGTCCCACGACGCCTGCTAGCTCAGCTTCGTTATCGGCTGCGGCCATAAGTCCCGTTGTGATGTACACATAGCCGCCCATTGTGGCAAAGGCGTTGACCGCATCGTCTTCTACGATTTGGAACGTGTAGGGAATGTCAGGGCGATCGCTCACCTTTGCCAGCGTTTGACCAATATCATCTACATAGTTATTGAGCGCCGCGCCCTGATACCGCTTAACCTGACCACTGTTTACGAGCTGAGAATTAATGCCAGCTCCTAAGTCCACCTCCTGAGCATCCGTCATGCTAGAAAGCTGATAGGCCCGAACGCCGTGAACGGCCCCTCTTAAAAGAATGTCCATTAAGCCAGCTTGCGACGGCTGAGCTGTCGTAATACCAATGCCTAAAACCACTGCCATCGCAGTGAGTCCATAGACAAGACGACGATAGGCTCTGTGCTTAAAGTTCAAGAGGTTAAACATAGGTTGAGTAGTGGCTAGTCAGTGAAAGGACAGCAGGGCAGGGTGATAAAAGATACAATTTCTACATATTAAACTTAGCAAAATAGTCTTTAAACGTTGGCCAAATTGTGACACTTCTCCAGTTGATACTGTGGTTAAATACTGGGGTCAAGATGGCGATGGGATTGGGATAGAACGATGGCAATTTTAGATTCTAAAGGGCGGCTCTTTGGCAAACTGAGCCTGCTAGATATCGGCGCAGCTCTGGCCATTGTAATGGTTGTTTTTGGCATATTTTTCTATCCTGGTGCGACGGGTTCGGTGGCGCAAGTCGGCACAAACGCAAAAGCATTTGAGGTGGATTTGATTGCTAGAGGCCTGACGGTGCTCAACCCTGAAGCGTTCGTGGCTGAACTGGGCGAAACGGAATCTACGCGTATCGTGGTACGCAATCAGCCCTACGGTGAGCCCATCAATATCAAATCAGTCATTCCGCTGCCTCGTAGCGTGGCGGTTCCTCAGCCAGATGGGAGCGTGAAGTCATTTCCCGATCCGCGTCCTGAGTTGGGATATACCGCTGATATGCTAATTACGCTTGAAGGGAAGGCGGAGCTATCAAATGATGGTGGCCCTATCTTAGGTGTGCCGGTCAAGATTGGGACGCCGATTGAGATTGAAGGCGGCAACTACAACTTTAAGGTGTCTACGATTGCCGTTAGAATCCTTGATGATTCTGCCGAAGCTGAAGCGGCTGAGTAGTCTTTTAATTTAGGCGGTCGTCGCATTGGTCGCTGCCCTACTGCCTAGCAAGCGATCAAGACTGTCGCCTACTTTATTTGCGATGCCTGAAATCCAAGCTTCGTCTTGCTGTGTGTAGCTGCGGGGAGCGTCGGCGCCAAGGATTAAAACGCCGTGATTGCCCAGTGGCTGACAGATCACACCCTGCGTATTCTGTGGCAGATAGTCGAACTCAATGCGACCTGGATAGATGCTGAGATTAACCAAGTAAACCGGCTTTTGCTTATCCAAAACGCGCTGGACAATCACACCCGGTGAAAGGGTATCGGCAGGGCCAAGAACGCCCCGCCTCAGCAATACGCGGCCATCGTAATAAACCATCACGCTGCGTGTCACCGTATTTGTCAACAGCAGGTGAGAGACCCAGGCCAGCTCTGTTCGTGCAGCCTCTGGCAAATCATCGGCCAAATCGAATCCTTCTTCACCTTCTAGCACAACCGTTTCAGGTGGCTTTGGTTGGATTTGCTGCCACAGCAGCCCGATGAGAATGAGCACCGCGCTTAAAATTACGCCTAAAGCATCGGCTCGTGACTGCGAGCTGCTGAGTTCAGGCGTGAGTACGCGGTTAATAAAAAGCAGCGTGCCGCCCAGCGCGCCTACGACAATCGGCAGACGCCTGAGCACTTGGTTCTGATCGGGTCTGGCCATTGCGCAATCAAATAAGTGAAGTAGATATAGTGTATCTTTGGCGGGAACCAGCCAGCCAGAGAACCGGAACTGGATCGCAAGCAATAGGCGAGGAATTATAAAACTTAGTGCAAAAGTTGTTAGGGCTAGGGGTATCAGTTGGACTGCTTGCGAGCGGATGCGGAGCGCTTGGGCTTAGCCCTCGGCAGCTCTCTGAAGGATTAAAACTGGGCAAGGTCGATATTCGGCCGCAGTGGGAGTCGGCCTGGATAAGAGAGACGATTGCCAACGATCCGGCGGCTGAGGCCATTGTGGCAGGCTATGTGTCTGGGCTTTCGGCGGCAGGATATCAGGCAGGCGATCAGGGCGTGTGGGTCGCGGCTGGGCAGTTTCCGGTGGCGCAGTACCAAGGTGAGATTCGACGGTCGGCAGCCTCAATTACTAAGGTGGCGACGACACTGGCGGCGTTGGCTACGTGGGGCGCGGAGCACCGGTTTGAAACTTTGGTGGGCTGGCAGGGGACGATTGAGAATGGCGTGTTGATAGGCGACTTGATTGTTGAAGGGGGCGACGATCCGCTGTTCGTATGGGAAGAGGCGATCGCACTGGGTAACACGCTAGAGCAAATGGGCATTAGCCAGGTCACAGGTGACTTGGTTGTGACCAACGGCTTCAACATGAACTTTGAGAGCAACAGCCAGCAGTCAGGGCAGTGGCTCAAAGAAGCGCTGAACTCAGAAAGCTGGGGCTACCCGGTAGAGCGCGCTTATTTGGAAATGCCGTCTGGAACACCTTCGCCAACGCTTCAAATCGACGGACAGGTGAGAGCTGAAATCGACAGCTGGAGAAATCGAACGAGCTGCTGGCTCATCAGCCATCAGTCACTGCCGCTGGTTGCGGTTCTTAAAGCGATGAATATCTATAGCAACAACGCGATGGCCGAACAGGTTGCTAACACTGTCGGGGGCTCGCAAGGTGTGATGATTACAGTTCAAGAAGTCACCGGCGTTGCCCCCGAAGAAATTTCGCTAATCAATGGCTCGGGGCTCGGTGAAGAAAACCAAATTTCTCCGCGTGCGGCCGTTGTGATGATGCAAAAGATTCAAGACTTGCTGAGATCTTCAGGAAGTTCTGCTTCGACACAGAGCTACACTATCTCCGATATTTTCCCAATTGTGGGCGCAGATGGGGGCACCGTGACCGACCGCGGCATTCCTAACAATGCGGTGGTAAAAACTGGGAGCCTTGCGGTGGTCAGTGCCTTAGCGGGGGCGCTGCCGACACAGAATAAGGGCGTGGTGTGGTTTTCGCTGCTGAACTATGGATCGGGGCTGGATAATTTGCGATCGCGCCAAGATCAAGTCCTCACTGCCCTAGAGCGTCAGTGGGGCAAAGCCACTGAAATCCCACCTGAGCTACAAACCACCGTCCAAATTGGCATAGATCCCTATCGATTTGGAGATGCCCGCCGCAATCTCCCTATAAAGTCAGTAGGATCCGTAAACTAGAATCCGTTCGGCACAATCTCAATTACTACCTCACCCGAACGGCTGTCAGTCACGACCACTGTGCCCTGCTCAATGTTGCCAACGGCTCTTTCCCCCGTCATTGAAACTTCAGGATCAACAGCCTGCTGATAGCTTACGTTCCCCTCAGCTTCTACATCCTGACTCCCTGTTCTCCATGTGAGGCTATCTGCGTTTAGCTGAGACCCCTTTTCCTCACCATTTGCCTGCACGTTGCCCGTCAGATAAATGACCTCTTGCCCTAAGTCCAAACGAGCCTGGTTAGCAGATGCCGTAATCTTTTGCTCTGGCTGCTCAAGCTTCACAGGATTATCGAGCGCGACCGTTTGGTTCTCCACATCCCACACGGCGCTTTTACTCTCAGCTTTTAGCGGTTGAGCTGAAGATTGAGAAAGTGACGTGAGCTGTACCGATTCATCAAGCGTGACGATGCTATCAGTGAGATTGACTTCGCCTTTAGCGCCAAGAATGCGATCGCTCACCACCCGATAATCCTTACTCGCATACTGCTCTACCTTTAGCAGCTGCTGCGCCTCTACCTGTTCGAGTTCGGTAAACCAAACTAGACTATCTGACTCAAACGTCAGCCAGGGCGTCTCCTTGCTTTTCGCAATGACTCCACCGCTCAAATCTACTCGGTCTTCCTGATTGATCACCGTGACAACTTGAGCAGTGGTTTCTATCTGAGGACTAAACCCCTTAACCGCTGGTTTGTCTGAATTTTCAGTTGGGAACCGATTGGCCGTCGGCTCATCAGAAGACGGATTGACTAGCGGCCTCGTTTCCACTGCCAAAGCCCCATCTGCCCGGTTCCCGTCGCCTGCATCTGTATCGTCTACGTCACTATTTTCAGAACCACTAGTAGATAGCGCGTCATCTTCAAAGTCGCCCATGATTAGCCGATCTTGTTTAGGCTGCCACTTGAGGCGATCGCTCTCTAACGTCAGCTCGTTTTCAGCGCCCTTGGCAACTAAGTTTCCTGTCAAATAGAGCGTCTCACCGTTTTGACGAACCTCTCCCTCATCTGCCACAACGGTATAAATCGTCTCACCCGCTTGAAAAAACTCACCCTCAAGCTCTTTTAGTTTGGCCCGCTGATTGTTCGGACTGTAGTTCACCGACTTGGCCTTTAACCGCCACAGCAAGCTGCCGTTCTCATCTGGCTGCTCAAGCGTCACCGTTTGCAGCGTTAGCTCTGGCTCTATCTGCTCAACTGGTTCCGGCGCTGCGATTTTTTGACCAATACCGCAGGTTCGTAGGGCCACTATCAGCACTGCAATGGCTGCGGCAATCGCTGTCCATCGATACCACCGGGTTATCTTCAAATTTTCTATGCTCCTGGCGATCGCAGATGATAGAACCGGCTCTAAGGATGAACCTCTGCCTCATCTAGCATAGAAATACTGGTCAGCGGGCGATACGTATAGTTGTGCTGAGGGTGATTGTCAGACCCACTACGAGAGCTTTTGCGAATATCTTCTTTGACACTATCCAAATCAATGTAGCGATCTGACACGTTGATCAAACTATCGCTGGTCATCGAACGCAGGCTTACCACTTCAACCCGAACACCCTTGTAGCTGGCTGCATCAACTGCGTAAGCCAAATCACCATCGCCACTCACCAGTACAGCCGTGTCATAACAATCGACCAGCGCCATCATATCGACTGCAATTTCAACGTCCAAGTTCGCCTTTTTCGAGCCATCTGGAAGCTGAACCAAATCTTTAGCAATGACTCGATAGCCATTACGGCGCATCCAGAGCAGAAAACCCTGCTGCTTTTCATTCGCGCGATCTACCCCTGTGTAAAAGAACGATCGAAACAGCCGCGAGCCTGCTGTCAGCCGACACAAAAGCTTTGTGTAATCAATCTCAATCCCTAGCTGTAAAGCCGCATAAAAAAGGTTAGAGCCGTCTATAAAAATGGCAACACGACCACGGTTTTCTAACACCTGCTCAGGCGTGAAAACAGAATCATGGCCTAAAATTCGATGGTTATTCAACATGTATTTTTCCAGCTTGAAAAAGGGCTAATTTTGTAAGGCTATCTTTCTACGACTTCTAGCTAGATTTTGAGGAGATTCAGACAGGTCTACACAAGCACACATGTCATACAACCCCACTAAAATGTGTAGGCTCTGGCAGCTGCTAGAGGAACGAGTCTAACTCAGAGGCCGTAACGTAAAATCAGGTGCGCAGCCATCTTCAGCGTTGCGCTTTTTAGTACGAAAGTTTTCTCTAGTGCTAAACTTCTAAACGAATGTGTCTGACTCAGAACCAACGTTTATCTGCTCGCTTAGGGTACTTGCTCTTAACCAATCGCTTTCTAATAGTTGTTTTGTAATGGGATTTCAGGCACTGGCGTGCCCTATT
>ENA-ORXU01002635-ORXU01002635.1-marine-metagenome-genome-assembly--contig:-NODE-2635-length-12020-cov-2.667085_pt1 | contig 12020 bp, 3 predicted proteins | sample MGYA00237869_ERZ511484 | MGnify/ENA metagenome assembly ERZ511484 | reverse complement strand
GATTATTGAGGTAAAGAAGTCTTTAAGCTATTACTATAGGAATCTATTAATCTTTTAAATAAGAATCTATATTATCACTGGTCAATCTACCCTGAAGATTTTCTGCTTCAGATTTAGATGAAAATCGTTTAACAATAATGTGAAACTGGCTACCGACAGATTGTATTTCTGTGCCATTATATCCTTTATCTAATAGACGATTCATTTTTCTTTCTGCATTTTCGTAATTGGAGTAAACTCCAGCAATGACGGTAAAATTACCGGATGAAGAGCTGGTATAACTACCTGTAGTCGAAGGAGTATTATTTTCAGTAAAGCTACCTCCGTCATAATCTTCTGCACTATCCGTATAAGAAGGTGGACTAGTATCATTTATAAATTCTATGTTAATTTCCTTACTCATGCTCATAATCTTTACCTCTGTTCTACGATTGTATTGATGTTCATCCTCTGTACAATCTTTTCCATTGGTACAATGATTACGAATAGCCTCTTCCCCATATCCTCTTGGTACCATTCTGTTGGCTGCGATTCCTTTTCTGACGAGATAACCTACTGCATTTTCTGCTCTTTTCTGACTCAATTTTTTATTATATCGGCTACCGCCTCTTGAATCGGTATGAGAAGAAAGTTCAATTTCTACATCTGGATACTGATTTAGGAAATCAGCTAATGCATCCAGGTCTATTATGGCATCCTGACGGATACTGGCATCATTGAAATTATAATAGATATTTGGCAATTGAAAAACAGTTCCTTCTCGAATAGTAGAAGTAAAGCCACCTCCAGGAATTGTGGTGGTGGAAGGGTTAGAAGGGCTTGTGTTAGTAGTAATTGGATTGCCGTTGATACCGCCGGTAGTACCTGTATTTTCGGTGTAGGTGGTTCCGTTATTAGAGGCCATCAGTCTTTCTTTATCTAACGAAACAAAAATTTCGGCATCAGACTTTTCGGTATCTATAATAATCTGGCGAGACTCATAACCCGCTTTTTCTATGACAAAGGCATAATTACCCGTGGTAAGATCAACAGGAAATTTTCCAAAGTTATCAGTAACTCCATTTTTTCCAATATCTTCCATCGGAACTCTAAGCAGTAAATCTGAATTATCGGGCTCGTCAACTTCTTCCAACATATCCGATTTTGCGCCACTGGATATGGCTTTAGTAATACTCAGGTTATCTAGATTGGTATAAGTAATGGTCGCGCCTTCTATCATTTCAGCACTTACGTTATCTGCCACCGCTAGCATAAAACTACGGGTGACCTTGGGACGATTATCTTCGTCAAATAATTCATCAAGATTTCCACTTACGTAAAAGCTATAAATATCATCTGCTCCATAACCTCCGGTACGACTAGAGGAAAAGTATCCATTCTTTTTATCTCTATCAATGATAAAACCAAAGTCATCATTTTCTGTGTTAAATGGACCTCCCAAATTGGTTGGACTGCTCCATTCTACTCCCGGACGGCTAAAAAATAAATCCAATCCTCCAAAGCCAGGATGACCATTGGACGCAAAATACAAAGTACCATCTGCATGGATAAATGGAAAAATTTCATCAGAATCTGTATTGACGGTAGGACCTAAATTTTGAGGTTCTCCCCAGGAGTCACCTTCTCTTTTTACCGACCAGATATCCATTCCTCCAGCGCCTCCTTCTCGATCACTGGCAAAGTACAAAACATCACCATCGACAGAAATAGAGGGATGTGCTGTATTAAACTGATCATCATTAAAAGGCATATCCTTTACATTAGTCCATTTACCACTAACGGATTCTGCCTGATATATTTTTAGTTTAACGATACCATCTTTCGCTTTTTTCTTTTTACCATTCTTGAGATTGTTTCTGGTAAAAAATAATTTTTCACCAGTTCGATCAAATGTCAATGGTCCTTCGTGTACCGTACTTAGCAATTCCATAGCAAATGGAGTAGGAGGGAGTAATAATCCATTTTCTTCCCGACGACTCTGGAAAATAGACATTACATTTTTATCGATTCGACGGTCTTTTACTTTGTATCGTTTGGTAGATACTTTTGAAGAAATAAAAACAATACCATCTTCAAAAAAAGCAGGACTATAATCTAGTTTATCTGAATTGATAGTCGCTTCATTATTAATAAAAACACGTTTTTCTTCTTCGGTTTCCTGGGCGGATATTACATTGACCAGCAATCCTAAAAGAAGGACTGAAAACAAACGGTGAAAATTGGTCATACTATTTTAGTTTGTGAAGGTTGTTAAATAATTAAGTTAGGATTATCATTTTACAACTCTAGTTTCTTTAATCAGTTTTTGTTGGCATCAAACATTACTACAAGGTTAAAAGAAAAACCTCGGATTAGCGATGTCATTATTTTCTTTAATAAAATCATAACGTATCAATCCTTCAATACTTCCACTATTATAATCACTTAATTGACTCAACCCTAAATCATACGCTGCTCCAAATCCAAAGCTACCATATTGATACATTGCTACTAAGTCGACGGACTCTCCAGAACCATCTCCACCATATCGATAGGAAATACCAGCCGTAAGCGTCTTATTATAAACGAAGCTAAAATTGAAATCGAGATCAAGCGGCGCATTTTTAACACGTTTTAACAATATAGCAGGTTTGATATCAACTTTACTGGATACAGGAATCAATGTTCCAGCCATTGCGTAAAGGTGTGGAGCTTCTTCAGCCGTTTTTCGACTTACTGGATTGATACCAATTTCGTTAGGATATACAGTAGGGACTGAAACACCAAAATACATATTTTTATAGGTGAAATAAATACCAGCTCCAAAGTTTCCAGTTATCTTAGTTTGCGCATCCGTATCGCTAAAGGAAGGATCATTGCCGTCTCGTGCAATAACAGACGGATCAGTAAAGTCAATATTAAAATGACGGAGATTACCCTGAATTCCAAATCGGAAGGAGGTCTCTTTATTGATTTTGATGTTATAAGCATATGCCATGTGTCCACTCCATATTTTGTGAATACCATGAGTATGATTAGCTACTGTTAAGCCCAGACCTACCCGGTCATCAAACAAGGGCGCATTAAAGCTAAGTAGTTTAGAAGTTGGTGCTTTGTCAAAACCTAACCACTGACCACGGTAGAAAGCTTGAAAAGAAGTCATTCCTCTTGCTCCTGCATATGCCGGATTAAGCACCAGTTGATTGTACATAAACTGTGTATACTGGTTCTCCTGTTGCGCCTGTACAGCTATACTGCAGCATAAAATCAGCACTATTAAAATATTTTTCATCATTTAAATATTTAGTAAACTAAAGTCTAATGTATTAAATACTAACAACACTATCGGTAAACCGTAATATATCCTCTTGAGGGATCGTCGTTATTGGTTTTCTTAAAAATATAATAGAAAGTACCATCCGTTACGGGATTACCATTGTAGGTACCATCCCACCACACACCATTTCCATAAGGCTTGCGGCGATAAACTTCATCTCCCCATTGATTATATATTGTCATTTCTGCATCTGGAAAATCTTCTCCCCTCAAGCAACTGATAATTAGTTCATCATTAAATCCATCATTATTAGGTGTGATGATCGTTGGAACTACGCAACTGGTATCCTGTACTTCAATCGTTACAATTGCAGTACTACATAAATCTGCTCCATTACATTCGTAACATACTTGGTATTGGAACTGGTTTAAATCCGGGAAATTGTCGCCTACTTGAAAAGTAAATACACCATTGCCGTCATAAGTAAGCGTACCATTATTGGGTTGGGTTACTGCTTCGACAATAGGAATTGCGCCCATTGTGATTACATCGTTACTCAAAACGTTAAATGCAATTTCAGTAGTTTGTTCATTTATTGCTACAAAATCATCATTGGCTTCTGGTGCTCCTACGGTGTTGATCGTAATTCTAGCAGTGTCAGAAGAACAGCCATCGAGTGTTAACCAGAATAATACCTCGCATGTACCTGGGTCAACTGGAGTTATAGAAGCCAAATTATCATTTGGATCAAGTATGATAGTACATCCATCAGAGACTGCCCAGTTATAGGCGATATCAGGATTAGTAACTGAAGTTCCAATTAAATTACAATTGTCACCAACACAGATTACCTCATTACTACAATCTGAAAATATACTTACATTCGGAACAGCAACAGAGTTGATTTCTATTGATTGTGAACTTGAACATCCGCCATTAAATGCAGTTACCGTGTAAACACCCGCTATTGGATTGTTTAATAAAGGTTCCATATCAGCACTTGAAAAACCATTTGGTCCTGTCCATCGTACACTATCTACTGATGGTGAATCTGGTGCCAGATTGAAGAAGAATTGTACAGGCTGGTTACAGGCTGCATCATTGGTTCCTGCGTCAAACGTAGGACTTTCTCTCAAAGAATTAATCGTAAACTCATCAGTAAGCACACAATTATTACCCAATCTACAAGCCACCTGATACGTACCAACGTGTGCACCAGCATTAAGATCATTGATGGTTAATACACTTCCAGAAATAGTCGTCCCTAATGGTAAAGTCCATTCATAAGTAGCACCAGGAATAGAGTCCACACTAAGCATCAAGGTTTCTCCACTACAGTATTCTCCATCTCCTGCCTCCATAATGGTTACATTATCCGAAGATGCATTGACGGTTATATTGAACCTGCAGGTATCACTGGTGTTGACTCCGTCACTTAGGACAAAGGCAAATTCATTTATTTCTCCAATAGCTATGGTTGCTCCACTAGCTGGTCCTTCAACCTGCATGGGCATTCCGATGGGGCAGTTATCTATTCCCATTGGAATATTAAATGTCAGTAGTACACTATCGCAACTATTATTTGCCGTTATTTGATCAACGATTCCAGGTGTTCCGCTTTCCAGTGTTCCGTCGAGATTGACTAAAATGTCATCCGGGCAGCTAATGGAAGGTACAAACTGATCTTCAACAATAACATTGAAAATACAACTATCTCTATTGTCGCTGTCATCAATGGCGGTACAAACTACAGTGGTTGTTCCTACATTGAAAAAGTCTCCCGGGTTATGTGTACATATGACCATTACATTATCATCGCAGTTATCTTGTGCGTCAGGTAGATCAAATGAATTAACAATTACACCACAATCATCTACCTCTGTAGCGAAAGCTAATACGGTTGCTGGGCAGGTGAGTGTTGGAGCTAATGTATCTCTTACGGTTATAGTGAATGTACAAGTTGCCTGATTTCCCTGCGAGTCAAATCCTTGATAACCTACCACGGTTTGGCCTAGTGGAAAAGTATCACCAGGTGAGAAAATTGGACTATCAATAAATGCATTTGAGCAGGCATCTGTAATAGTTGGTAATTCCCACTCATAAGGAACACCACACATATCCTGACCAGAATATAATGTAGTATCCACTGGGCAATTCATGATAACAGGTGGATCAGTATCTGCATTATCAACCTCTACGATAAAGGAACAAAAAGCATTATTCCCGGAGAAGTCTGTAAACGTATATACAACTGTCGTTGTTACAAAGAAGGTATCACCTGGGCTATGTGAGGTTACAGTGGTAGGCGAAGAACAATTATCTGTTACTGTAGGAGCCGTCCAGGTCGCAATCGCACCACAAGAGCCTGTAAGCTGTGTAATTTCTAAATCTCCAGGAGGGCAATCAGCAACAACTGGCGCGATGGTATCTCGTACTTCAATGTTGAAAGTACAGACCGCCTGATTTCCTGCACTATCCAAAGCTGCATAACTAATGATGTGATTTCCTACACCAAAAAATTCTCCAGGCATATTACTGGGAATCAGTGTTTCAATGCCACACTCATCGGTTGCATCTGGAACATCCCATGATACAGTAGTACCACAGACATCTGCATCGGAAAAAGCGACGATATCCATTGGACAATTATTAATAACAGGTGCGATACTATCAACGGTTACTGTAAAAGTACATTCGTCTGTCGCTCCTAGCCCAGTTGCCATATATGTGACCAGCGTGGTACCTGACATAAACATTTCTCCACTCGCAGAACCATTTCCACTCGTAGTCATTCCGTTATTTAGGAGTGTGTATGTTACGGTTACATCATTTTGATTTGCCAAATAGATTGGATCAATTCCATTCACTGTAGTAGTACAAGAAAACTGATCTTGAGGACATTCGATTAAATCTTCTGGTCCTGATCCATTCACGGTTACTGTAAAGGTACATTCCGCAGAGGCAAAACCATCTGAAACGGTACCAGTAACAATAGTTTCTCCTATCGGAAAAGAAATATCAACCGGATCATCAACCGGAAATTCTATTCCATCAATTTCGTAAGTATAAATAAGATTATCATTACAATTATCCATTCCTACAGGTAAGTTAAGCTGTAAAGTAGCCGATGTATCTCCAGGAGGAATAGTAGTTACAATATCATCAGGACACATGACGGTTGGCGATTCTATATCACCTACTTCGACTGTAATTTGACAAGAAGCACTATTACCAGCTTCATCTGTAATGGTGTATGTAATGATGGATACGCCTACTGGAAAATCCATAGGTTGAACTAGTCCTATCCCTGCAGAGATGTTTCCATCATTGGATATTTGAAAGCTAATATCATCAACTCCACAATTGTCTTCCATTGAAGTAGGTTCCAAATCCAGATTTACAAAAGCGCTACATTTTTCGGGATCATTGGGATAAACATCTGTATTGGGGCAGGTGATGGTTGGTGGTTGCGTGTCCTGTACAATTACATCCAAACCACAAGAACTCACATTTCCATTTCCATCATAGGCATTAAATCGAACGGTAGTTAGTCCTACTGGAAAGTCATCATTAAATGAAGTTTGACCAGGTAAGAATAAAGTTGTGACTCCATCTACAGTATAAGTAATAGAATCTACTCCAGAACAAAAGTCTTGTGCTGTGGGAGCTGGAACGTCCACATTAGCACTACATTCATCCGGATCGTTTGGAACAACTAATTCCAGACAACCACTCAAAAACATAGGCCCTTCTGTATCAGGCGTGATCGTTCCCATTTCTGGAAAAAATACGAAATCATCTCCCTGAGTAAGTGGACCATTGGCATCATCGACCATGATCATTAAACCACTATTGATGTCTTCAATAGAAGTCAATGGAAGATTGACCTCGCCAATTAAAGTAAAGTTGATGGTTAATATTTTTGTGCCATTAGCTAAAGATAATGGATTGGGACGACTCCAGGCGTACCAGATATGATTGGGAGAAAGGTTAGGAGTGGGATTTCCGCCTGCTCCAGGAACATCTTTAACAGCACTAACAAATTGTAAGGAGCTAGTATCATACCTGATTCCCATCTGCATTCTTGTAATGTCTGTAAAGTTGTCAACGAACAGACAGTAAGTAACCATGTTGGTAGCACAATCTACGGTAATGGTTGGCGTGAACTCCAGCTTTTCAGGAGCATTAAGTTGATTAATGGTAACGGTAAAAGAACAGTTTGATTCATTACCGCTAGCATCTGTTATCAGGTAGGTAACGGTAGTAGTTCCCACTGGAAAGCTCAGTCCGCTGGCGTCATCATTTCCTGCATCTCCGTTATCAGTAGTATAAGTAATTTCGGCGCCGGGGCAGTTTTCAGTAAAACCAAGGGGAGCAATATTATTAACGATCACACTATTCTGTCCAGCAGGAGCATCTATTTCTACATTTTCAGGACAAGCAACAGAAGGTAATTCATTATCACTAACGATTACATTAAAGGTACAACTTGATGCATTTGCGTTGCCATCTAATGCTGTAATTGTTACAGGAGTTGACCCAACAGAAAATACCTCAAGAAATTCAGTATCACCCATATTCAGGGTAGTGGTATTCCCATCAATGGTGTAGCTAAGAGATTGTATACCAGAACAAGCATCTGCTACGGCAGGTAAGGGAATTAAAACTCTGGCACTACATACTCCTTGATCTGTGTCCGCCATAATATCTGTGCAGGCACCTGTTAAGATCGGACCTTCGTTATCTATTATATTAATAACATCAGGTAATAAAACATATTCTACATCTCTCTGCATTACACCATCTTCATTACTCACCTGAACAGGAGTGATAGGCGAAAAGTCGTCAATAAATACTAATGGAGATACTAAATCTCCAACGATATTAAAGTTAACCGTTAAAATTTTTGAACCATTGGGCAGGGTAGTACTAATTGGACCACCGGGTTGAGAAGGATGTGCCCAAGTATAAAAGGCACCATTTGGTATTATATTAGGATTAAAGGTTCCTGTTCCAGATAAGTCTCGATTAAAGCTTACATATTCCAGCGCAGAAGTATCCCAGAAAATCCCCATTTGATGACTGGTGATTGAATCAAAATTATTGACAATCAAACACATAACGGCTGTATTATTATTACAGTCAAAATTTATAGTGGGAATATATTCCAATACACCAGGAGGCGTATTGTCCATTTCGATAATTACGTCAAAAGAACAGGAAATACTATTATTGTTGTTATCAGTTGCAGTATAAGTTACTGTGGTAGTACCGGGGTTGAAAAAAGTACCACTGGCATCATCCATTCCGCTACCAATCATATTACCACCCGTTTCCAGAATATAAGTAACGATAGCATCACCACAATCGTCCATAGCCGTGGGAGCAATATTATTTACTACAGTACCATTGCTGACAATAGTGGTATCATTAGGACAGATCAGTGTAGGTGCATTTGTATCTTCGATCGTAACAGTACCACTATTAAATTCAGAAGGTACATTTTGTACTAGCATACCGTTTCTAAAGCCGGATACTTCAATTAAACTACCAGCAATAAGTGGCTCAATGAAGTCGATAGAAGAAGTGCCTCCTCCATTAGGTGTAAAACACATTTCTATAATAGAGGTACCATCAGGCAAATCCAACGAATTGCCTCCCCACAAAAAGCCCAATCTGCCGTCTTGAGTTTGGCTATTATTGAAAAATACAGAGGGCGGAAGATCAGAGGACCAATTATCTATAGCAATGACAGTCGTATCCCATTCCATTGCCCATTGCATGTTGGTAATGGAATCGAAATTGGTGACATCTACCGTGACGCAGAGCTCGTCGGCAGCGCAGCTAAAGTTACCTCCAGTGATGTTAAAAATAGTCGTTTGGGCATTTATAGAAATACCAAAGCAGAACAGTAAGCAGGCTATGCTGGTAATTATCTTATGCATAATTATTTTTTTTAAAAAGCAGAAAGGCAGTGATAGACATAGGGTCTATACTGCAATCAGAAAAATTGCAAAATGGAGTAAATAGTGTGGAAATGATAATTCCGGTTTTTGGCATAAACAGGTGATTGTTCAAGTCAAAATTGTGTTTAGAAAACTCGCACAAAATTACATTAATTTACAACGTTCTCACGTTGAAAAATGCTGTTTTATTTGTTACTGGGCGACCTACTAAGTACAAAAACCGGATCGAAAGGTAGTTAAAAGTATAAAATCGCTGTTCAGGTAGTATTACCAATAATTGGTGTAAATGTTTCATTCTAATACCTGAAAATCAACGTTTAATGTGCTGTTCTGTGCTTTTGAAATACGTTCCCCGGGATTTTTGTAGATGGTACAAGTAAAACTAGAAAATATAGCCGGATGGCTGATTAACTGACCTGTTGGTTGAATATTCCCGATTGGGTTGTCAACATAGTGGTCAGTTAACCAGTTCCAGCTTTACATCTGATTAATCAATCAGAATCATTTTCTTGGTTGCAGTAAATTCAGTAGTTCTTAACTGGTAGTATAATACACCTACAGCAGGCAGATCGCTACCAGAGATAGTAACCTGATTATAACCAGCTTCATAATTGTCTGGATAAGACTTAATTACTCTACCTGATACATCCATAATTTCAAGTGTACCTTCAGTTGCTGTTGGTAATTCAAAACCAATCACCGTTTCATTACGGAACGGGTTAGGTTGGTTTTGGAACAATCGGTGATCCTTGATAACCTGTGGCTGATCAAACTCTAGTTTGATATCAAAGGCATCAGAAACATCATTGTATGCTACGGCTGCAAATTGCTCTAGCTGCGTTACTTTGAAAGCATTCTGAATCGTAGAAATATTTTCACGCGCTTCAAAACTTAGATTAATCAAGGTACTGGAAATCTCCGCAGTTGTAGGAGTACCGTTATACCAGGTCAATACTAACTTTCCTTCATCAATCAATACCGTACCGACTGAAGCAATTCCATCCAATTCGACAGTTTCACTACCGGTATATTCTAATACGCCAGCATCAAAGGTCAGTATCCACTGATAACCTACCAGGTTTTCGAAGTTGCTCGCTCGTAGTCCGAAATCGTAAGACTGACCAGCCTGTAATGCTTGATCTGTCATTACAAAAGTCAATTCTTCTTCACGCGTATCTCCTTCTTCGTTTAATACCTGTGGATCAGCCAACATTCCTGCTACATCTCCAATCTTGACACCGATAAAGTTGTTTCTCAATGTATCTGTATTAACATTTAAAACAGTAATGGTTTCTGCAAAAGGAGGAACTGATGCATCTGGTATGTTTGGTAACATTTGATCAGCATCCACAAATCTCCAGGAAGTATTGGTAGGTGGAGGAGTTCCTAGAAGTGCAGTACTCAAGTACTGGTTAAGTAGGTTGGCATCAAAGCCGGTAATTCTATTGTCATTAGAAACATCTGCTGCGATCTTCTTATAAGGAGAATCGAGGAAAACATTTCCTACTGCGTGACGCTGAATAGCGGCTACATCCTCAATGTCAATACCATTGTCCCAACGTATTAACTTAGAAGGAATGATTCGGTAATCGCTAGTAGCGTTTACATCGAGTACATAATTTCCATCAGACCCTGTTTGATTGGTCGCTACGATAGGTGCATTCACCAAATTCAGATCTCTTAAATCAACATCTACCAGATTTACTGGTGCACCATTTTCTGTAATTACCTGACCAGCGATAAGCAGTCTGGAAATACCGAAGGAACCGGGTCCGTTTGGATTTAAGCAAGGTATAGTTGGTATCAATGTAGGATTAGCAGTGTTTCCATCAAATTCGTAAACAATCTCTGAAGGTGTTACAGCTGCATTTGGAATATCAATAATACTAGAGAAAGTATTTAAGTTTCCTGTTAATAGTACTTGCAGGTTGAACGCTACAGTGTTATCTGGTAAGTTGATAGCAGGACCATCACTCACAAAAGAAACAGACATTTCATCAAAGTTTGGCGAATAGGTAGTATCAATAACTAATGAATCCATCCCGTTTACATCCATAAATACCATCGTATCCAACATACTAATAAACGAATCTGTTTGCATCAGTTGGGTTAGGAAAGTATTTTGAATAGCAGGATTAATATTACTTACTCCAACAAATTCTGCGATAGGTGCATTCGTATTTCGTAATGTAAATTGGAAACTAAGTACATTCACAAAATCAGTAATCGTTACCGGAATATCAATGATTTCTCCAGCACCACCAAGTGCTTGTCCAACCTGAAAACAGGTAGGAGGAGGAGTCACCGTAACCATAGCAGTACAGCTACCAGTATTACCGTTATTATCACTTACGGATAAAACAACTGGAATAGTTTGTCCTACATCAGCAAGACCGAATGTTGTACGATCAAGCATAAAGGAGCTAGCATTTAATCCATTACAAGCATCAAAAGAACCTCCATCAATCATCTGTGGAGTAATACTTGCCTGACCATTTTGATCTAGTGATACAGTGATGTCTTGACAAATAACTTGTGGAGCAATATTATCTTGAATGATTACAGAAGAAGTACAGGTATTGGAAGAACCGTTCACTACATCGGTAACCGTTAGAATGATCGGATATTCAGTTATTCCATCTGCCTCAGCACAATTGAATTCAGCAGGCAATCCACCAGGACGACTCACTGTAGTTGTAATTGCATTGCAGTTATCGAAACTGTTATTATCAACTAATTGAGCAGGAACAGTTAATATACCATTAGAAGGAATACCGATAGTGAAAGGTCCACCATTA
>ENA-ORXU01002634-ORXU01002634.1-marine-metagenome-genome-assembly--contig:-NODE-2634-length-12023-cov-3.323037_pt1 | contig 12023 bp, 7 predicted proteins | sample MGYA00237869_ERZ511484 | MGnify/ENA metagenome assembly ERZ511484 | reverse complement strand
ATCGGCGAGAAGGGCGGCGCGGCCTTCGCCACCGCGCGCAGGTCGGCGAGCAAAGCGCCCTGTTCTTCGGGCGTCAGCGCGCCGCGTATTACGGAAACGACGTGGATGGTATCGGGGTCGCCCTGGTCCATCGGCCCCATGGTGGCGCGCGCGGACAGGCCCGACAAGGTTCCGTGGCGGCAGGCACGGCCACTTTTTTGCCACCTCCACCGCTTGCACCGCTTCCCTGCTCTTCATATATGCACCGGGAACGCGCGGGCTGCGCGAGAATTAACCACAGGATAGCCCGCTTGGATGGCGCGATGCGCATCCCAAGGGCTTTTGCTGAAGAGGGAAGACAGCATGTCGAAAGTAATCGGAATCGACCTCGGGACCACGAACTCCTGCGTCGCCATCATGGACGGTAAGCAGGCACGGGTCATCGAGAACTCGGAAGGGGCGCGCACGACCCCCTCCATGGTGGCCTTCACCGGCGAAGGCGAGCGACTGGTCGGCCAGTCCGCCAAGCGTCAGGCGGTCACGAACCCCAAGGACACCCTGTTCGCGGTGAAGCGCCTGATCGGTCGCCGTTACGACGACCCGGCCGTCAGCAAGGACAAGGGGATGGTCCCCTACAAGATCGTCAATGGCGGCAACGGCGATGCATGGGTCGAGTCGGCGGGCGACAAGTATTCTCCCGCACAGGTCTCGGCCTTCATTCTCCAGAAGATGAAGGAAACCGCCGAAAGCTATCTCGGTGAGCCGGTCACGCAGGCCGTCATCACGGTTCCCGCCTATTTCAACGACCAGCAGCGTCAGGCGACCAAGGACGCGGGCAAGATCGCGGGCCTCGAAGTCCTGCGCATCATCAACGAGCCGACCGCAGCGGCCCTCGCCTACGGTCTCGACAAGGACGACGGCAAGACCATCGTGGTCTACGACCTCGGGGGCGGCACCTTCGACGTCTCGATCCTCGAAATCGGAGACGGTGTCTTCGAGGTGCGCGCGACCAACGGCGATACCTTCCTCGGGGGCGAGGATTTCGACCTCCGCATCGTCGAATTCCTCGCGAAGGAGTTCAAGAACGAGCAGGGGATCGACCTCAAGAACGATCCGCTCGCCCTCCAGCGCCTGAAGGAAGCTGCCGAGAAGGCGAAGACCGAACTGTCGTCCTCGACCCAGACCGAAGTGAACCTGCCGTTCATCACGGCGGATGCCTCCGGCCCGAAACACCTCGCGATCAAGCTGACCCGCTCCAAGCTGGAATCTCTGGTCGAGGATCTGGTCAAGCGCACGCTCGACCCGATGAAGGCCGCGCTCAAGGATGCGGGCATGTCCGCCAAGGACGTGGACGAGATCGTCCTCGTCGGCGGCATGACCCGGATGCCCAAGATCAACGAGACGGTGAAGGAATTCTTCGGCAAGGAACCGCACAAGGGCGTGAACCCCGACGAGGTCGTCGCCATGGGTGCCGCCATTCAGGCCGGTGTCCTGCAGGGCGACGTGACCGACGTGGTCCTTCTCGACGTGACCCCGCTGAGCCTCGGGATCGAGACGCAGGGCGGCGTGTTCACCCGCCTCATCGATCGCAACACCACGATCCCGACCAAGAAGTCCCAGATCTTCTCGACCGCCGACGACAACCAGACGGCAGTGACGATCCGGGTCTTCCAGGGCGAGCGCGAGATGGCCGCCGACAACAAGATGCTCGGCCAGTTCAACCTCGAGGACATCCCTCCTGCGCCCAGAGGCGTGCCGCAGATCGAGGTCGCCTTCGACATCGATGCGAACGGCATCGTCAACGTCTCGGCCAAGGACAAGGGCACCGGCAAGGAGCAGAACATCTCGATCCAGGCATCGGGCGGTCTGTCCGACGACGAGATCGACAAGATGGTCAAGGACGCCGCCGAATACGCGGAGGAGGACACCAACCGCAAGAAGGTGGCCGAAGCGCGCAATCAGGCGGAATCCCTCGTCCACGGCTCCGAAAAGTCACTGGCCGAGCATGGTGACAAGGTCGCCGAGGACGAGCGCGAAGCCATCGGCGTCGCGATCGAGGATCTCAAGGAGGCTCTGAAAGGCGAGAATGTCGAGGACATCAATGCCAAGAGCCAGACCCTCGCACAGGCATCGATGAAACTGGGCGAGGCGATCTACAAGGCGTCGCAGGAGCAGGATGACGCCGATGCCGAAGCCGCCGCCAAGGCGGACGGCGCGACCCGTGACATGGGCGACGACGTCGTCGATGCCGATTTCGAGGAAGTCGACGACGAGATTCGCAAGTCGTCCTGATCCTCTCTCGACGATATCGACTGGCCCGGCGCTCATGCCGGGCCTTTCCGACCTTGCAAGGGCGGCCTGGAACGGATTACCACCCGTCGAGCCGTCTCTTTCCGACCGCCGCTCGCTCTGCTTAAGGACGTTCAATGTCGAAGCGTGACTATTACGACTTGCTGGGTGTCTCTCGCGGTGCTTCCGCCGACGAGCTGAAGAAGGCATTTCGTCAGCAGGCGAAGATTCTCCATCCCGACCGGAACCGCGACAAGCCCGACGCCGAAGCGCAGTTCAAGGAAGTCAACGAAGCCTACGATATCCTGAAAGACCCGCAGAAACGCGCCGCCTACGATCAGTTCGGCCATGCCGCCGTCGATGGCAGCAACGGGGGCTTCGGTCCGCGCGGCGGCGGCGGCGGATCGGGCGATTTCTCTTCCGCTTTCGCCGATGTGTTCGACGATCTCTTCGGCCAGTTCGGCGGGCGTCAGCGCGGCGGGCAGGGCGGGCAGGTACGCGGTGCCGACCTGCGCTACAATCTGTCGATCGCGCTGGAAGATGCCTACAAGGGCAAGCAATCGACCATCCGCGTTCCCACGGCCGTTACCTGCGATTCATGCAGTGGCAGCGGCGCGGAGGCGGGCGCGCAGCCCGATACCTGCTCCACCTGTGCCGGCCACGGCAAGGTCCGCGCGCAGCAGGGTTTCTTCACCATCGAGCGGAGCTGCCCCACCTGCGGCGGTCGCGGTCAGGTCATCACGAACCCCTGCAACGCCTGCAACGGTGCGGGCCGCAAGCGCGAAGAGCGCACCCTCAACGTCCAGATCCCGAAGGGTGTCGAGGACGGCAATCGCATCCGGCTGGCGGGCGAGGGCGAAGCGGGCCTGATGGGCGGCCCGCCGGGCGATCTCTACATCTTCATCGATATCGAGCATCACCCGATCTTCCGCCGCGAAGGCCCCGATCTCTTCTGCCGCATCCCCGTCCCGATGGACCTTGCGGCCTTAGGCGGTCACATCGAAGCCCCGACCATCGACGGGGGCCGCGCCCGCGTGGCCATCCCTGCCGGTGCCCAGAGCGGCAAGCAGTTCCGCCTGCGGGGCAAGGGGATGCCCGTCCTGCGCCAGAACCGCGAGGGCGATCTGTATATCGAGGTCGGCGTCGAGACCCCGACCAACCTGACCAAACGCCAGAAGGAGTTGCTGGAGGAGTTTCGCACCATCGGCGAAACCACCGCCAACAGCCCCGAATCCGACGGCTTCTTCGGTCAGGTCAAGGAATTCTGGGGCCGGATGACGAGTTGATGTCTGCGAAACGGAACCGTGGCTCTCGACGGTGTTCGATGCCGCTCGCGTTCTTCGGGCGCGCCCGCGAAAGACATTATCCAGGGGCGTCAGGACAACGATGGACTTGCGCATTCGAGATCGTAGAGATCCATACATCCCATGGCGAATCCCGAACGGCCTCTCGCCGCACTACCGGGGCGCGATGGACGTCGCGCTCGCGGCGATGACCGAGCGATAGGTCTCTTCCGCCAGTGCACTCGCGCGCTTGCCTGCGGCGATCATCTCGCGGCCTTCGGCCACTTCCTTCTCTCCGCGATCGACGGCTTTCTCGCCTTTCGCGATCTGGTTCCGGCCCCGATCGATGCGATCCTTGCCGTCTTCCACGAGAGCTTCACCCGTCGCGATCCGCTTCTGGGCGTCGTTCCAGTCCTCGCCGATGGCCGCGACCTCGCCGCCCTCCAGCGCGAGCCTGCCGCCGAACGTGTTGGGATCGGGCTTCGATGAACAGCCCGCAAAGGCGATCAGCATGGCAAGGCCGGCGACATTCGTGAATTTCATGACAGGCTCCTTGGGCGATTGAGTGGGAATTATAGAACGTCCCCATGGCGATGACACCGGTTTTCTCCACCTTTCCGACGTCTTCGGCATCATACGAACAGGAACATGTCGTCCGTCAGCGCGGCTGCTCCTATGCCGTCGAGCGTCAGCCGGTCGTCGTTCGCTCCGAAAATCGTGACGCCGCGTGCACCATCCTCCATCGCGGCGAGCACAGCGTCGAAGGACGCCAATCCCGTTCCCTCGATATCGAAGGCGATACGATCCTCGGCGATATCGAAATCCTGCACCCGGCCATCGACCTGCCCCCGGAACAGAAACGTATCAGTCCCGCCGCCGCCGCGCAGGACCGCATCATGCGCGCGCGCTTCCAGCAGGTCGTTGCCCGCGCCTCCCTGCATCCGCACGGCCCAATGCTCCGCGATCAGGTGATCGTCTCCGAACCCCCCGTCGAGTCGCACATTCCCGCCTCCGGAGACGATCCTGTCGTTGTCTTCCGTGCCGTTCAGCCATCCCCGCCCCGTGATCGTCGGCTCCGTGATGTCCGGCAGAACCAGCGTATCGCCATCCGGGCGCGCTTGCCTGTAGGTGCCCATCGACGCGCTTTCGAGCGCCTCGACGGTCGTATCGCGCAGGGTGACGGTACCGCTTTCCATGCGGATAACGACATTCCCGTTCATCTGCGCCATGCTCGCCTCGATATCGGCGACCGTGTCCATGCCCCCCGCGCCGTCTGCGAAGAACAGGCGATCCTCGGCGGCGTCGAAATCCATGATATCGATCCGGGTGTCGCCGGTCGCGACGATGAAGGTATCGGCTCCGGCCTCGCCCCATGCCAGATGCCGCGATCCCTCGAAGAGGATCGTGTCGTCGCCCGCGCCCCCCTTCGCGACCGTCGATGAGCCATGCAGTTCGATCAGGTCGTCCCCGTCCCGTCCGAACACGCGCACGTTGTTGCTCGTCGGCAGGATATGATCGTTTCCGCCCGTACCGTGCAGCCATCCGGCCCCGGTCAGCAGCGTCGTCGTCTCGGGCATGTCGGGCACGATGCTCTCGACCGACAGAGTGACCATCCCCGTGCCTTCGCCGCCGAGGTCGTCGCGGATCGTGTAGGTGAAGGAGGCCTGTCCGACGAAGCCTTCGTCGGCGGTGAAGGTGACGGTGCCATCGGTATTCATCACGGCCTGTCCGCCCGTCCCGACGCCGATATCGACGAGCGTGAAGGGATCGCCATCCGGGTCGTGATCGTTGGCCAACAGGTCCGCGACCGCGAGGATCATGCTCTCGCCCTGCGCCAATGCCCCGACGTCATCGTCCGTCGTCACCGGCATGTCGTTGGAGCCGGATACCGCCAGATCGTCCACGCCCAGCGCCGATACCGCGACACCGCGCAGCAACAGGCGTCCCGCCTCGCCCAGATCGAGCAGCGCGCCTTCGGCGGTATCGATGAAGGCCGACAGCCCGTCGCCGGGGCGGCGAAGCCCCTCGAAACCGGTCAGCGACAGCCCGTCCTGTCCCGGCGTGAAATCGACGATCTGCGTATCGCCCAAAACCGTGTCGAACGCGAAGGTATCGGCAAACCGCCCGAAATCCGCATCGTGACGGTCGCCCTGAAGGAAGTTCACGCCCGCTCCGCCCGACAGCCAGTCCGCCCCGCTGCCGCCGAACAGCCAGTCCTCCCCCGCGCCGCCCGCGAGAGAATCGTTCCCGTCGCCTCCATCGACCAGATGGTTCCCCGCGCCGGTCGTCACGTCATCGTTCCCCGTGCCCGCCGCGATCAGGCGATTGCCGCTCCCGTCGACCAGCGTATCGTTCAGGTCGGTGCCGAGCGTCCGGTCGGTGATGCCGGCGATGCTGTCATCGAGGAACTGCACGGGGATCGCGAACTGAGTCGTCGTCCCGTTGCCCGTGGCCACGTCCTCGGCCTGCCGTGACAGCGCCTGCGTCATCCAGAGCAACGCCTCGGCATAGCGCACGTCGCGCGTCCCGTTCAGCAGCGAGGCCGTGCCCCCGAAGGCCGCTGCGGTATAGAAACCGTCCACTTCCCAATCATCGGTGGCCGCACTCCCGCCCTCTTCGGCAAGGGTCTGCACCTCACTCCAGGTCAGATCGCCGGTCAGATACCGCGAGCCATTGGGACTGCCGGTCAGCGAGAACAGCGAGTTGGTTGGATCGAAATCGTCCTGCAGGAATCGCCCTGCGGAGAAGGTCGCCATCCATCGACCCAGTGCGATCGCGTTCTCGTTCCCGGTCGCCGCGATCTGACCGATCACCATCCCGAACCAGTCCTGCCAGTAGGGCCGATCGAGCGCCGTGCCATTGAAACTCTGCAACACCCCCGACAGCGGCCCGTCCGAGAATGCCGCCGCCTCGCGCGACCCGGCGAGGTCCCGGCCCAACCGGCTTTGCAGCGTCTCGCCGCCGATATAGTAATCCACGTAATCCTGAAGCGCCGCTTCCAGCCGCGCTTCCAGGATCGGCTTGCTGTGCGATCCGTCCGGGGCCAGCGTCGCCGCCTGCCACAGATCGCGCAATCCCCATGCCTGCGCCCGCAACTGGTCGCCGAAATTCACGGCTCCTTCGGCGGTCAGCAGCGCCGCATTCGCCCAGAGCAGGTGCGACGATCCCCCCTCGCTGGCCAGCCCGTCGGCATAGAAGCGGTCGCCCGTGAACAGAAAGGCGGTGTAGAACGCGCTCGGATCGTGGGATTGCTTGTTGCGCAGGGCCAGCCCGTCATTCGTCAGATCGACGACCCCGTCCGTCCCCGTCACATCCTTGCGGATGCCCGAATAGAACGAGTTGGAATCCGTATCCTCCAGAAGGTAGGCCTCGCCGGTCTCGGGATTACGGTAGAAATCGGAATAGGCCCCGTATTGATCCGTCAGCGCGAGCATCCCCTCGCGCGCTGCCGCCGTCTGCGTCACGAGATAGCTGTGCTGATCGTCCGTGACGATGCCGTAGCTCTTGCTGGCCCCCGACCGTCCCCGGTCCTCGTCGATCCCGCCACGGTTGTCGATGCCGCCCAGTTCCAGCGGGTCGTAGGTGGCATCGGGATGGGCCAGCGCCTCCCCATAGGCATCGCCATCGGCCAGCGTCAGGCCGGTATCGACCAGCGGCACCAGCCCTGTCCCGCGAAGATACTCCATGTCATAGACGACATGGGCCGTATTCGCCGCCTCTGCCGTCGAGAACGCCTCGCGCCAGACGGTGAAATGATACTGCGTCAGCGCGTCGTCGCTGAAGACGACCTCGCCATCCTGCGCGATCTCGACCGCATAGGTCAGCGCATCGAGGCCGGTCGTCTCGATATCGTCATTGCCCATGATGATGGAGGTGTCGATGGTCCCGTCGGACTTCACGGTGATGTCCGCGCGCAGCTCCAACCCGTTCGCCAGTTTATGGGTCACGCGCCCCTGATTGACCAGGGCACCCGACTGCCACATGTCGACCGGTCCATCCTGCAGCAGCGCCGCGACATCCACGGTTTCCCCATCGACGGTAACGGTGAAATCGTAATCCAGAGCCGCCGCCAGCCCTGCAAGATCGGGCCGTACCACATCGGTCCCTTCCGCATCGGCACTGCCGAGCACCAGTGTCGCCGTTCCGTCGTCGCTGCTCGGTGTCTTGAAACTCACGATCGCGTGCTTGGCCGATCCGTCCGGCCAGGTCGAAAGAACGTCCATCTGGACCGAGACATTCGTATCGCCCACCGAGGCGCTCAACTGCTCCCCGGCGGGCAGGTCGCCCTCCTTGAAGCCATGACCGATGGAAGTAATGCTTTCCCCCGAAACCGAAAGGGACTGCAGATCGAGCGAAACGACAGGGCGCATGGGAAGGACTCCGAGAAACAGGAACTGCCCACACCCATCAATCTTCGATCTTCGTATGCCAGCAGTTTAAATCAGGATCGCCAAAAAGTTGATCCGCTGCGAACCTGGCCGTAATCGGTACGATATCCGGTCATTCCCGATACCGCCGTCGCCATGCAAATTTTGCTTTGATCGACTTGACCTGTCAGAAAGGTTGCGCCGCGCGGCGGGTTGCGTAATGTCCGCGCGTTACGGCGAATGCGTCGCCGTGCACGATGAACGCGAACCGGGAACATCCCGACGGGAGAACACGCCTTGGCTGAATCGGACAGCTTTATACAGGAAGTCAGCGAGGAGGTTCGCCGCGACCGGATGTATGCGGTATGGCGGCGCTACGGCCCGTGGCTCATCGCGGCCATCGTCCTCGTCGTCCTGCTCGCGGCGGGCAAGGGGTGGTGGGAGAACAAGGTCGAGACGCGCAAGGCCGAGCTTGGCGGCGCGTTTCTCGAAGCGGATACCATCGAGGATTCCGACGAGGCAGCGACTGCCTTCCTCGCCATCGCGGAGCAGGGCGAATACCAGTATCCCGTCCTCGCCCGATTGCGCGCGGCGGCATCGCTGGCCGCTGCCGGAAAGATCGACGAGGCCGCCGCCCAGTACGATGCGATCAAGGCCACCGAGGGCGTCGATCCCCGTTTCCGCGATCTCGCCGAGTTGCGCAGCGTCATGCTCCTGTCCGAGCGACTGGAGCCGGACGAGATGCTCGACCGCCTCGGTCCGCTCACCGTGGATGGGGCGGTCTGGCGTCTGCCCGCCCTCGAATACGAGGCCGCAGCGCATCTCAGGAACGGTGAACCGAAACAGGCGCTCGCTTCCCTGCGCACGATCCTCGACCTGCCCCGGCTTCCCCCGGCCGCCCAGGGCCGCACCAGCGAGTTGATCGAGGCCATCGAGGCGACGCTCGATCCCGAAGAGACCCCCGCCGAAGAAGAGAAAACCGAAGAACCCGAACAGGCTGAAACGTCCTCCGACGACGAGACCCCAGCCGCCACCGGGGAAGGAGACGACAGATGACCTCCATGCTTCGCACCAGCATCCTCGCCCTGTCCTGCATCGGTCTGTTGGGCGGGTGCAGCGCCTTCGATTTCTTCGAGGATGACGAGGTTCGCCTGAGCGGCGAGCGCCTTGCCGTCCGCAAGGCGAGCGTCGAGGCGGCGACCGTCTCCGGCGATATCGCGATCGTTCTGCCCCCTGCCATTTCCAATACCGACTGGCCGCAGTTCAACGGCAACGCCGCCCATTCCATCGGCCATGTCGCTTCGTCCGGCTCGCTGCAGCAGGCGTGGCGCGTCAGTGCGGGCAGCGGCTCGGGAGGCCGCGTCGTTTCGCCTCCCATCGTCGCCGATGGCCGCCTCTACGCCATGGATGCCGCCTCGACCGTCTCCGCCTTCGATGCGAGCAGCGGCGCGCAGATATGGAGCATCAATCTCACGCCCGATACCGAGAACGCCATCGACGGCTTCGGCGGCGGTCTCGCGGCGGAGAACGGACGCCTCTACGTCTCCAGCGGCTTCGGCTTCCTCGCGGCTCTCGATGCGGGCAGCGGCGCGGAAATCTGGAAGGGCGTCATGCGCGCCCCAAGCCGGTCGGCCCCGGCCATCGCGAACGGTCGCGTCTATGCCGTGACCCGCGAAAACCGCATCTTCGCCTTCGATGCAGAGACGGGCGAGGCCGTCTGGGACGAAAGCGGTCTCGAACAGACCGCCGGTATCCTTGGTGGTGCGGGACCGGCAGCGACCGACAAGGTCGTCGTCGCTCCCTATTCCTCCGGCGAATTGGTCGCCTATCTCGCATCCTCCGGTCGCCCGATCTGGGAAGACGATCTGACCGGCATCCGGGGAGCGGGCGGTCTTGCCGCCATGACCGACGTGACGGGTGATCCCGTCATCGCCGATGGCGTGGTCTACGCGGCCAGTCAGGCCGGTCGTCTGGTCGCCATCGACCTGCGCGACGGGGATCGCCTCTGGACCCGCAGCATCGGCGGTACGCAAGCCCCCTACGTTGCCGGAAACGCGGTCTTCTTCGTCGATGATGGCGGCGATCTCTACGCTCTCGACCGCCAAACGGGTGACACCGCATGGCGCGTATCCCTCGGCGGCTATCGCGACCCCACCGACCGCGAAGAGCCGATCGTCTGGGCCGGTCCGGTCGCGGCGGGCAATCGCCTGTTGCTGACATCCAGCACGGGACGCCTGATCGCCGTCGATCCGACGAACGGTACCATCCTCGTCGAGGCCGCCCTTTCGGATGGATCGAGCCTGTCGCCCGTCGTCGCCAACGGCACGATCTACGTTCTGACGGATGACGCCGATCTGATCGCGTTCCGGTAGCCTGTGGCCTTTTCAGTCGCGATCATCGGTCGCCCGAATGTCGGGAAGTCGACGCTCTTCAATCGTCTGGTCGGCAAGCGCATCGCGCTCGTCGATGACAGTCCCGGCGTCACCCGCGACCTGCGCGAGGGCGATGGACGCCTGCGCGACCTGCGTTTCACGGTCATCGATACCGCCGGGCTGGAAGATGCCGCCGACGATTCGCTCCAGGGCCGGATGAGCCGCCTGAGCGAGCAGGCCATCGAAGCCGCCGACGTCTCTCTCTTCATGATCGATGCCCGCGCCGGCATCACCGCCGCCGACCGCAATCTCGCCGAGCAGCTCCGCCGCAAGGAGGCGCGCGTGATCCTGCTCGCCAACAAATCCGAAGGGCGGGCAGGCGACGAAGGGTTCTACGAAGGCTTTTCCCTCGGTCTCGGTGAACCGGTGCGCATCTCTGCCGAGCATGGCGAGGGTCTCTACGAACTCCGCGAGGCCCTCGCTCCGCTGGCCGAAGAATTCGCCATGGACGAGGAAACCCTGCCCGAGATCGAGGTCGCTCTCGATCCCGAAACCGGCGAGCCGGTCGACGCCCCCGAACCCGACAAACCGATGCAGATCGCCATCGTCGGGCGGCCCAATGCAGGCAAGTCCACCCTCGTGAACCGCATCCTCGGCATGGACAAGATGCTCACCGGCCCCGAGGCCGGGATCACCCGCGATGCCATCGGCACCGTCCACGACTGGAACGGCGTACCGGTCAAACTGTTCGACACCGCCGGAATGCGAAAGCGCGCCAAGGTCACGGGCAAGCTCGAAAAACTCTCCGTTTCCGACGGCCTGCGCGCCGTGCAATTCTCCGAAGTCGTCATCGTCCTGCTCGACGCCCAGAACCCGCTGGAAAGTCAGGATTTGCGGATCGCCGATCTCGCCGAACGCGAAGGACGCGCCGTGGTCATCGCCATCAACAAATGGGACCTGGTCGAGGAAAAGCAGAAGACCATGGCCGCGCTCAAGGAATCGGTCACGCGCCTGCTGCCGCAGTTGCGCGGCGTGCCCTTCGTCATGCTCTCGGCCCGCGACGGCAAGAACATCGACCGCCTGCACGAGGCGGTGATGAAGGCGCATGGCGTCTGGAATGCCCGCGTCTCCACCGCGCGTCTCAACGACTGGCTGCTGGAGATGGTCGCGCGCCATCCGCCGCCCGCGCCGGGGGGGCGGCGCATCAAGCTGCGCTACATGACCCAGGCGAAGACGCGCCCGCCGACCTTCGTGGCGTTCTGCTCCCGGCCCGAGGAAGTGCCCGCCGCGTATCGCCGCTATCTGGTCAACGGATTGCGCGAATCCTTCGGGTTGCAGGGCACGCCCCTGCGTCTGTTCCTGCGCAAGCGGGAAAATCCCTTCGCCGACCGGGCTTCGTCGCGCTAGAATCACCGGTAATCGAAACCGGAGAGATCATCATGAAGCGTGCAATTCTCGCATCCTGTGCCTGCGCCCTGCTGTCGACCGCGCCTGCCTCGGCGCAGAGCGGTCTGGGCGAGTTCCTCGGCCAGATGCAGGGCGGGGCGCAGACCGGCGGCCTGCTGGGTCAGGTCCAGAATGCCGCCAAGGCCTCGGCCTTCGACGCCATCATCGGCAGTCAGGCTCCCGCCCTGTCGGGCTTCACCGAAAATCTGACGGCGGAGCAGAAGGCGCGTTACCTGCCCGCCCTCATCAGCGGCGAGCGGGTCGGCGCGCTGGCGATGTCCGAAGCC
>ENA-ORXU01002628-ORXU01002628.1-marine-metagenome-genome-assembly--contig:-NODE-2628-length-12050-cov-3.102481_pt1 | contig 12050 bp, 12 predicted proteins | sample MGYA00237869_ERZ511484 | MGnify/ENA metagenome assembly ERZ511484 | reverse complement strand
GAAAAAGTTCGATTCAATTGGGTACGGATGTTTTTTTCAGTAATTTCTTGAAGGAATTGATTCGATTTCAATCCATCGCTTTCCCCGAAAATAACATCGATGCGGACACCGATTTCAAGCGGGTCGGAATTTTCGTAGGCCATGAACTTTTTATCAATCGACTTTCGATAGGAACGCAATTGGGATATTACGTTTACTATCCCTTTGACTTTGAAGGAAGGCTCTATAACCGGTTCAGTTTAAAACGATATTTTGGTAAGAAAATCTTCGGCGTAGTCAGTCTCAAATCGCATGGGGCAGCGGCCGAAGCTGTTGAGTTTGGAGTTGGAGTACGGTTATAAGGTTCGAAGTTTAATGTTCAAAGTATAAATCTAGAGGTTTTGGGATTTGGAGTTTGGAATTTGGAATTTACGTTAGTTGAAAGCCAGAATAAGTTTTCTTTCAAGAAAGCATGGATTTATTTTTTAATAGGTCTTTACTGTTTTGGTTGTAACTCTGACTCCGCCCCCGATTGTCTCCAGAATGCCGGAGACTTAGTTCGAGAAGAAGTTTCCGTAGCCAATTTTACCGAGATTACGGTCTTCGAGAATGTCTCCTTGGTGCTGAAACAAGGCGAAACACAAAAAGTGGAAATCGAGACTGGCGAATTCCTGCGAAATGAGGTAACTGCATCGGTAGAGGGAGACCGATTACTTTTAAGAGATACCAACGATTGCAATTATTTCAGGGAATACGGTCTGACAACGGTGTATGTTACTTCACCCAACATCTCCGAAATACGCGGCAGTACAGGCCGGTCGATTACAAGCGATGGCATTTTATCCTATGATAGTCTCGCCTTGATTTCGGAAAGCTTTATCAACCCAGAATCGGAAACCACTGATGGAGAATTTGACTTGGAGGTCGATACCGAAAACCTTACCATAGTTGTAAACGGTATTGCTTATTTCAAGTTAAACGGTGCTACAGAAAGCCTCAATGTCACCATAGCCGCCGGGGACTCGCGAATCGAAGCACAGAATCTGGTAGCGCAAAATGTGAGCCTGAACCATAGGGGCAGCAACGATATATTTATTAATCCAATGGTCTCCATAAACGGAACGATACGCGGTACGGGCAATGTAATCAGTTTGATTCGGCCTGACGTAGTCGATGTAGAAGAGTTGTATAAAGGGCGGCTGGTCTTTAGATAGCCTTTATGATGAGATTCAACAGATTGCTGCGCTTCACTCGCAATGACGTGTTCACGAGGAGCTGAACGGCACCTATATGGAAACGAAAATACTAAAGGCGACGAAGCGATCTGTACCCTTTGTAACGAGATGCACCGGATTGCTGCGCTGCGCTCGCAATGACTATTGACATGAACCCCATCCAAAAATACTTTAAAGGTCTTTTTTCTAAGAAACGGGTTTTGGGAGATAATCCCGAGCTGAACGGATTGGTCAAAGCGGATACTTTACTCGCGAATTTGGCAAATGAGCAAAAAGTTCCCGGACTCTCGATAACCGTTTTGAAAGAAGGAAAGGTACTTCTGCAAAAGGGGTACGGCTTTGGGGATTTTGAAAATAGGATTCCGGTCAATCCCAAGAAAACAATTTTTCGAATTGCCAGTGTTTCAAAACCAATTGCCGCGACTGCGTTGATGCATATGGTCACTGACGGACAAATAGATTTGGATGCATCTTTTTACGAATACGTGCCCTATTATCCCAAGAAGAAATACGATTTTACTATCCGACAATTAGCAGGGCATACGGCTGGAATCCGCAGCTATCGCGGAATGGAATACGGACTCGACATACCTTACACCATTAAAGAAAGTATCGAAATCTTCAAGGATGATGCCTTGCTTTTCGAACCCGGAACAAGTTATCAGTACACTAGTTTTGATTGGGTATTGATTTCGCTTGCCATGCAAGAGGTAAGCGGCATCCCGTTCGAGGATTATGTACGCCAAAAGGTATTGGAGCCTTTGGGGATGAAACATACTTTTGCCCCTAATGTCACCCTGAGCGCAGTCGAAGGGCTTAGGAATACGAAAGAGGCTTCGGCTCCGCTCAGGCTCCACACAAAACCGGTCACTGAGCGTAGCCGAAGGGACATTTCTACTTTCTATTCCAAAAGCCGCGGTCGTTTCCGAACCGCCAAGTCGGTCAACAACTTTTATAAACTAGCCGGAGGTGGGTATCTGTCAACGTCTGAGGATATCGCCAAAATGGGTCAGGCCTATCTAGAGGGGAGAATACTACATAAAGAAATTCGTTCCGAATTTTTGACCTCGCAAACTATAAATGGGAAACTCACGTATTATGGATTGGGTTGGCAGGTCAGTCAAGATGCTCAAGGCAGATCTTTTTATGGGCATGTAGGCAACGGAGTAGGTGGGTATTCGAATTTTTTTGTCTATCCTGATGAGCAAATGGTTTTTGCGATACTTATAAATTGTACGAATCCCGATGTTCAAGATGAATTGGATTCTGCAATTGGTCAGCTCATTGGTGAAAAATCAAAATCCAATAATTTTCCCATTAGTTGATTTTAGAACTAGAATCGATTAATTTAGTAGTATAGAAATAGCGTCAATTGAAAAAGATATACATAATACTGCTTTTTATGCTAGCCGGAAAAATAGCTTCTGGCCAAGCCGCTATATCAGGAAAAATCGATTTAGGAGACAGTATTGCTTGGGACCAAAAAGTATATCTCTCTAAATACGATTTGGCATCTTATGTCAAAGACTTGAAATATGCTAAGGAAATCGCTTGGGCGCCTATAGACGAAGATGGCTCCTTTTCCTTTGACCGGAAACATATTTCCGATAGCGATGCCATTTACCGCTTATATATAAAACAGACCGAAAAGGCCATAAAGGATACATTGTTAAGTAGCAAGCCTTTTATATCATCTAGTTCAGATACCGTGGAGTTCAACAGTGGTGGGCTACTGGAAGTATATACGACCACCAATTTAGCGGATAGGGAGTGGCAGCGACTACGGGACTTTGAGAAGCAATTGTTACAATCACAATTGACCGAAACAGATAATGCATCTCAATTAAAAAGCTTCGCCAAAGACTCGCTTCGTATTCTGATGGTCAAACTTATCGGTATACAAGCGTTGGATGAAAAACAACTTCTGGAACAAGATGTCGCAAAAAACCCGGAATACTATCTTTCTTTATTGACCGAACTTCAGGAAAGCGAAATGCTGCCTGCACAATATCGCTTTTTGGAGAAGAAACTGGCGTTTTTGACGCAGGAAGTCGTAGAACAAAAATACGCTTGGAGTAAAATCTTCAACATCATCTTAGGTTTGTTGGTGATGGGTCTGGCCAGTATACTTGTATTTCGAAGAAAACGTCGCCCCGTTTTGTCCGATTTGAGCCGACAGGAGCGTAACATTCAAAAACTGATTGTTGCCGGAAAGACCAATAAGGAGATTGCAAATGAACTCTTCATCAGCCTCAGTACGGTAAAGACACATATTACGAACATCTACAGCAAGTTAAAGGTGCGAAACCGCCAAGAACTACTACAAAAAACACAAAATTAATACGGGTACTAGTCCTTTAATCCAACCTTTCTTTCTTTATTTCTACTGATTTCAATAGTTATTTGCGCTCCAGATTCTGGAGAGGCACTATTTCTTTTTACTTGTTTACCATAATTCATTGTCAACTCCAACTGAAATGAATAACAAAGATAGGATGACGGGACCAAAATGCATTTCCAAAACCATCGAATCAAAATAAAATCATATGAAAGACATACTGATAATAACTTGTTTACTGCTATTTAGTTCGGTCACATCACCTCTGCTTGCTCAAAAGAATGCTTTTATTGAAGACTATCTAGAGCGATTGGAAAGTTCCCGTAAGTATTTAATTCTTGTGACAGAAACAATGCCAGAGGACAAATATGACTTTAAAGCATCAATAGAATCGAAGACCTTCGCCGAAAATTTAATGCATATAGGCTGGGCAATGGATTGGCATAGTCAGTCTTTGCTGGGTGAACGCGAACCGAGAGACTGGCGAACTGACACCGAACTTAGACCGGATAATAAATCCAAACAAGAAATGATTGCTAAAATTGACGAAACATTTGATAAAACGATACAACTAATTACAGAATTCGATGTGGCCAAACTCGAAGATGAATTAGACTACTTTGGATTAAACAGAACGAAAAGACAAATTTTAATGTTGCTTTCTGACCATATAACCCATCACCGAGGACAAATGCTTGTTTATCTTAGAATGAACGGAATTACACCACCTAGATACGTTTTGTTTCAATAACTCAATTCTACTGCCGGCGCACCAAACCTTGATAATGCAAAAATTCACGCTGGTATTTCTATTTCTTTTATGTGCCTCAGCATATTCGCAAGAGACCTTCGCCGTTTCTGGAGTAGTGGTCTATACCAATAGAGAAAGTTTGCCTTTTGGTGATGTGACCTTGTTTTTTGATAATATGGACGCTCCCTTAAAATATACAGCCATTGAGAATGGGAGATTCGTGATGGAATCCATTAAAGAGGGCAGTTACCGCCTTCAGATTTCCGGGTTGGGCCTTGAAACAAAGGAAATGAATTTGAAGGTCAATAAAAACCTTTCCCTGAATATCGAAATGAACGCAAAGACTACTGATTTGAATGAGGTGCAAGTGACGGCTGCCAAGGCCGTAGCCGTTCTCAAAAATGGAAATTTAAAAATCGATGTGGATAATCCCATATTTTCTTCCATCCCAGATGCCCTAGAATTATTGGGCAGATTACCGGGAATACAAATGAGTCCGGATCGGGAAACACTGACCTTACTGGGTAAAGAAACGCCATTGTTATATCTCGGGAGGCAACGTATTTCTTTGAACGAACTCAAGGCACTTTCTGCTGATACCATTAAGAGTATCGAAATTGTTAGAAATCCTTCCGCTAAATATGAAGCTTCCGGTAGAGCGGTTCTTTTGATTACCCTTAAAAAAGAAAATGGCTACGGGTCAAAGTTGAACTTTTCGGAGACGGCATCCTTCAGGCAAAATTTCAATGCCTATCACGGATTGAATGGAAGCCTCAAGAAAGATAGATGGACTGTTCAGGGCAACTTTAACTATAACGACCTGCTCCAATGGGAAAGCCATACCTTTCGTTTTGGCATTCCGGAGCAGCGTATCGTATCAGATTACTCGGTTTCAATCGATAGAAACGTGCGGAACGAGATACAGACCGGGGGGCGTATACTCCATGAAATTTCCGAAAATGATTACTTTTCGTTCAATATAGCCTATCGTTTACAGACAAACGACGCTCCCATAGCTACGGAAACTTTGCTGAGTCAACAGCTTGAAACGGATTTTATCCGAAGTAATACCCAAAATGACAATACCAAAAATTTTGTCACAACTAATTTCAATTATAACAAAAAGCTGGGCAAAAGTCTGAATCTTTTTATGGGACTCCAATATTCAGATTTTACCCAGCGGCTGGATACGGATATATCCAATAATTTCAATAGTATTGGGGATGTACTTTCAGAGCTTCGCCAACAAAAATATCGTATCGGTGTCTGGGCTTATCGCTTCGATTTGGAAAAGGACTTCGAAAGCGGATTCAAACTCGAAGTCGGTGCTAACGTGAGTAGGGCAGATGCCGATGCAGACACGCAAATTGATTTTTTGGGTTCTGAAACCGACACCGATTTAGACTATACTTATCAAGAGACTACTTACGCCAGCTACGCGCAGGTTTCGGGCGGCTTGGGCAAAACCATAAATCTTGATATTGGGCTGCGTATAGAGAATAACCAAGTGAAGGGTGAAATTGACGTAGATTCAGCCCCCATAGTTAATCGGGAGAATACGGCCTTTTTTCCAAAAGTAGGCTTGAACGTGGCCGTTGATAGTACCAAGACTCTTACTCTTAATTATGCTCGAAGCATTGATCGGCCCGATTACTCGAGGGCAAGTTCGATAACCACTTTTATTAATCCGTTTTTGGAGGGTTCCGGAAATGTCAACCTTCTTCCCACCTTTTCAGAGGAACTTATCGTGAGTTATTTGTGGAAAAAAGGTTCGATTTCCTTTACTTATCTAAACCGAAAAAATCCGATGTATTTCACCATTGGTTACGAGACAGGTGCAGACCGTGCGGTGCTTTCACAAAAAAATCTTGAAAGCGAATCGGGTTATGATATGAACCTTACCGTGCCGATGACCAAGGGCATCTGGTCGTCGAACAATACCTTGATGCTTTCGATGAGGCGTATAAAAGACCAAGATGCTGTAATGGAAAATGCCAGACCATATCTTTACGCTTATACCGACCAGAGGTTTCAGTTTTGGAAGAACGCTACAATATCATTTGGCGGCTGGGTAATGACCAAACGCTTTGAGGGTATTTTTCGGCGTAACGCCATGGCCGTTTTCAATATTTCGTTAGCGAAGACATTTTTCAAAAAACTTGATATCGCCCTACGTTGGAACGATATCACAAGGGCTATGAATTTTGAGGAAAGTTATAGCATCAACGGAGTTTTTGCCGATGGGATATATTTTGTGGATGCCAGGGAAGTGGCACTATCAATAAATTATAATTTAGGGAAGGCCAAAAATACTGATTTAGAAGAAAAGGATATCGATGAAAATTTGGATAGAATTCGATAGCACTTTCTGTATTTGATCATGTGTGCTCAATCCTCTTAAAAAATAGCCAATTCGATTTAGGGCTTATATTGTTTAACGAAAAATAATTATCTTTAAACAAAATTGAAATCTCATGAAAAAATTACAAATACTTCTAGTTATCGGTATCGTCTCTTTCACCTTTATAAACCTTTCCGCTCAAGAAATCACATCTTTCCCCGGTACATGGGGCGAAGAGTTTTATCAAGACAAGGAAAAACTAACCTGGAAGGAAGTCAACAAAATTATGATGGAAAGCCAAGTCGCCCAAGTACAGTGGCAGAAATCGAAAAAACAAGCATTGGGCGGACTTCTATTCGGTGCCGTTAACTTCGGGTCGACTATATGGCTCGTGAGCAATTTAGACAAAAATGAACCGTTGACGGCGCCACTTATTACTGCTGCAGGTTCTGGCCTAGTTGGTGCTATCTTCTTTAAAATGGCTATGAAAAATAAAAAGAATGCTATCTTGGAATATAACGACAATTTAGGTAATGGTACTTCGTTTCGATTAACACCTACTAGTAATGAAAATGGGATAGGCCTTGCATTGAAGTTTTAGATATATTTTTCTCTTAATCTGTGAAGTGGTTTTAACTTTTTAGCTTATTGAAAAAGTTAAAACCACTTACTCTTTAAAAAAGAGTGCTATGTTGAAATCGTCGCCATATTTCTAATAATACCTACCGATCATTGGGTGCTCAACAATGGTCTTTTTAAGCTGAAAAGGGTCGATCGGACCCATTTTTCGGTACACTATTTTTCCACCCGGTTCGATTAATGCGGTGTAGGGTAGTGCACCGTCCCATTCCGGGTCAATGGCTTCTATCAAGGCATATTTATCTTTTCCCGAAAAAATATAATTGGTAAGGGCCGAGGACTTTTTCTGTAGAAATGCCAACGCTTTTTCTTTGGCCTCAAGATTATCGGCACTGACCGAGATAAATTCAAAACCCCTTCCTTCGTACATTCTATGAATATCAACGAATTCAGGATATTCGATTACACAAGGGCCGCACCAAGTCGCCCAAAGGTTGATGAGGCGTAGTTTATCGGAATCGTTTTTCATGATGTTTTTCAATCCATCAACACTGATTTCCTCCAAAGTGACTTCTTTTGCTATCCATTCTTTGTTAATTTTCTTGGCGTATTCGTTTTTCCAGGCCCATTTTATCGAACAACCAAAAGTCTTTGTGGTATTCATTGCGACTGGTTCCCCTTTCAATGTAGCATCGATGGCAGTTCTGACATCTTCGGCATTGGCCGTTCCCGGTTTTTCAGAAGCATCCAAACGGCCGACGTACGTTAGCTTCCTTTTTTCGTCGAAAACAAAGGTATGAGGCGTAGCAACTGGACCATATTTTATGGACGCCTCGTGGGTGTCGCCATCATAGAGATATGGAAAATTGTATCCTTTTTCTTTAGTTCTTACAATCATATCTTCAAACGAGTCTCCAAGATCACTATACCCCAATTCGTTCAGCAAAATACCGTTGATTGAATTGGGCGAAATGGCAACGACCTGAACTCCTTTATCCGTGTAATCCTTTGTCAATTGAATCATACGGTCTTCATAGGCTTGGGCGGTAGGGCAATGGTTGCAGGTGAAAATAATTACCAGAACCTTTGCATCATCAAAATCGCTTAGCGTATGAAATTTACCATCTGTTCCGGGCAGTTTGAAATCGGGGGCTTTTTCGCCAATCTTTAGGGTAGTTACTTCTTGTGCGGGAATATCTTGCGGATTTGCCGTAAAGAATGCGGTTTCTGCGGTTTGCAAGTCTATTGCTTTATCGGGCTCGGCTTCTTTTTTTTGCTCTTTGCATGAAAAAAGCAAAATTGACGCGAATACGATTAAAAAAGATATTGTCTTCATTTATTTAGTTTTCAATGAATTCGGTATTAAATTTAGTAAAGAAATCGGAAAAGAAATGCTACTGGGTCAGCTCCATGAACAAACTCTCCAGATTCTTGTTCTTTCGGCTTAATTGAAGTGTTTTTAGTTTATTGTCATGTGCAAAATCAAAAACTGCCGACCGCATATCTTTTGAAGTTTTAAAAGTAATTTCATAGACAAAGCCCCCAGTATTTTTTACAAGACTCACATTCGGAAGTTTGTTTAGAAATGCCTCCTCTACGCGGTAATCGAACTCCACCTCGATTATCTGTTCGTCTTCTTCGCGCATATCTTCCATTTTCTTATCGGCAACCAAGACACCCTTGTTAATTATCAGCACCCGGTCGCAGACGGCCTCTACCTCCTTCATGATATGCGTTGAGAGGAGAATTGTCTTTTCTTTTCCGATTTCCTTGATGAGTTTTCGTATTTCGAGTAATTGATTTGGATCAAGCCCGGTAGTGGGTTCATCAAGAATCAATACTTCCGGATTGTGTAAAAGTGCCGCTGCAAGCCCGACGCGCTGACGGTAGCCTTTGGAAAGTTGGCCGATTTTTTTGTGGACTTCGGGGGTGAGTCCTGTCTGTTCGACGACCGCAGCGATTCGGTTTTTATCCGTTTTGTAGACATCCGCGTTAAAAGCTAAATACTCTTTTACATACATATCGAGGTACAGCGGATTGTGTTCGGGTAAATAGCCAATACTCTTCTGTACGTTCACTTTCTCGGTAAAGACGTCGAATGAATTTACTTCGGCTTCACCTTCGTCAGCTTCGTGATAGGTGGTCAAGATTTTCATCATTGTTGATTTTCCCGCACCATTGGGACCTAAAAAACCTACGATTTCCCCTTTCTTAAGTTCAAAACTGATATTGTCAAGGGCTTTTTGGGTACCGAAAGTTTTCGTAATGTTCTTGACCTTTATGGACATGATTATAATTTTCTTTTCTCTGGATTTTTTCGATTGAGATATAATGATAGAATTTCAACACTGCCGCTATTAACCCTGTAGTAAAGTGTATTCAATTTTAATATGACCGCTTTTCTAATATCAGGTTTTTCTATCGATGCTTGAAAAAGTTTAGGATTTTTAGAGATTAACTGTATGGTATGATCGAGATCCGATGAAAATCTATTCAATTCTCTTTCGGTCCAATGGGTTTTTAAATAATAAATGATTTCTGCAAGTTCGGAAAGCGCATTTTCCGTCCATCGAATCTTATAACCATTTGCCATACAATTTTCTTGCTTCGGAATGTGGTTTTAGTTTTCCTGAATCCGCATCCTTGATTCCTTTCGAAATAGATTCTTTTTCCTCTGATGAGATTTTATCCCACCAATCTAGCGATTCTTTTTTCCGTAATTCAATAATTTTTTCAATGATGGATACGTCATCCAAAGTAGATAGCCATTGGATGAGTTCTATTTTTTTATGTTGAAGTGTATTGGCCATACCTCAAAGTTAAGGGATTTCGTTTAAAACGAACATTCCAACAAAAAGGAAAAAAATAATCTCCAAAGATTTGATTTTTAAATATAATTGTTACTTTAGCCAAAGTTTAAGTGTACAATGTCAAAACAATATTTTTATAACGGTTTCTATTTTTACTTCTTTTTTAAAAGAGGTACGGGACTGTTGTAGTATATATTAATAATATCGACAAACTGAAGTCCCGTGAAAAGCGGGACTTTTTTTGTGATTAGATGTTAAGACTAGTTGAAATTTTTTAATTTTTTTTAAAAACCAACTCCCCCTCCTCGGGAGGGGGCTGGGGAGAGGCCAATGAAACTAAAAATAGCCATACAGGGAATTAAAGGTTCGAACCACCACCAAGTGGCCCGTGAATATTTCGGCGATGAAATCGATCTTGTCGAATGTATGTCATTTCATGGTTTGGTAGATCAGGTTTTAGACGGTACAGCAGATAAGGCGGTCATGGCCATTGAAAACTCCATTGCGGGCTCGATTATTCCGAACTATGCTTTGGTTTACGATAATGGCTTGCATATTATCGGCGAGCATTACCTGAATATCAATCATAATCTTATGGTGCTAAAAGGGCAAAGTATCGATGATATTGATGAGGTGCGATCGCATCCCATGGCATTATTGCAGTGTAGGGAGTTTTTGAAGACCCGGCCCGAAATAAAAATGGTAGAGGATGTCGATACGGCGGAGACCGCGCGAAGTATAGAACAACAACAATTAAAAAATGTTGCCGCAATTGCACCAAAAGTGGCTGCGAATCTTTATGGTTTGGATATCGTAGCGCCACAGATACAGACCATCAAGAATAATGCGACCCGTTTTATCATTGTAAAAACGAAAAATAAGATACTTCCAAAGGAAGAAATCAACAAATCTTCACTGCGTTTTATTACAGGCCATAAGCGTGGGAGTTTGGCAACGGTACTGAATGTAATGAGCGATTGTCACCTGAACCTGACCAAGATCCAATCGTTGCCGATTATCGAAACCCCATGGAAGTATGCCTTTTTTGTAGATGTTACTTTCGAAGATTATGAACATTTTGACAAGGCAAAATCACTTTTGAACATCATGGCCGAAGATTTTAAGGTTTTGGGCGAATATAAAAACGCCAGATTATGATTCGAACCGCAAATCGTTTGCATACCGTTGAGGAATACTACTTTTCGAAAAAGTTACGGGAAGTGCGCGAGCTTATGGCCAAAGGCCGTCCTATTATCAATATGGGTATTGGTAGTCCAGATCTGTCACCCTCCAAGGAAATTATTGAAACAATTCAAAATGCGGTTTTGCATGCTGGAGCCCATCAATACCAAAGCTATCAGGGATTACCGGAATTAAGGGAAGCTGTTTCGGAATTTTATAAATCGAAATTTAGTGTTGAGGCGAATCCTATAAATGAAATTTTGCCATTAATGGGTTCTAAAGAAGGAATCATGCATATCAGTATGGCCTTTTTGAACGAAGGAGACGCTGTTTTGATTCCGAATCCGGGTTACCCCACGTATACCTCTGTGAGCAAACTGGTAGGTGCCCGGCCAAAATATTATAATCTTACCGCTGAAAATGGTTGGTTTCCCGATTTGGAAGCTTTGCAAAAACAAGATCTCTCAGAAGTGAAAATTATGTGGGTCAATTATCCGCACATGCCGACGGGTACAAAAGCAAATAGTAAAATATTTGTTCCCATTGATATTACTGGCGCATTGAGTCAAACGGTTTTTAAAGTGGCCCATCGAAACGCTGATGCACTGATTTACTGGCATTTGGATGATACCTATTTAGGAAAAACGGAGACCTTTCACGAATTGGCTTTACAACCTGAAGTGGGTAAACACAACTTAGTTTTAGTTGATGAAAAAGGAAATCGGTTAGAGAGAGATTTTGAGATATTAGGGAGGGAATAAAACCTGTTAGATTTTAAAAATCTAATAGGTTTCTGTATCAATATCAATATAAAGGGCTTTTTATAAAATGTTTA
>ENA-ORXU01002626-ORXU01002626.1-marine-metagenome-genome-assembly--contig:-NODE-2626-length-12057-cov-2.740067_pt1 | contig 12057 bp, 8 predicted proteins | sample MGYA00237869_ERZ511484 | MGnify/ENA metagenome assembly ERZ511484 | reverse complement strand
AATTATCAGATATTTTTGATGCTAGAGATTTGAGCAACCTAGTTTACCGTACCATGCGTGATTTGATGCCTAATGAAGCATCAGCAGCGGTAGCAGCCGAACTTCATGATGAAATCGAAGAAGGTGCTAGGAATAAAAGGCTTCAGGACGAAATAGCCGACTTGTGGAAAGATGATAATCCCATTGTTGCTTGGTTGAGCAGAGTTCGCCCACCTCTAAAATTTGATGCTGATACTTTTATTTTCCGGATCGAAAAAGAAGGTGGTTTACCTCGTGGCACAACTGGCGAAAAAGTAATTAACGCCGTGTTTTCTGCTACCAAGGAAGAACTATCTAGTGACGTACAGAAGCAGGTGTCTGAATTTTTACCAGGTAAAATTAAAGATATGTGGGAAACGGCATAATTTCCATAATAGTCCGCTAAGGATTATTCATATTTTTGGCTGCGATCGCCAAGCGTACCCAAAAGATTATCGCTAAACTGAAATTATCCTAGAGATGAGTTGCTAATACATACACCGTGTATCGCAGCTCATTATTTTTATCCAGATTTTCAGCTAAAATTCATGACAAAGCTTTTAGTCTTGATTTAATTGCGGTGTTAGACAAATATTAACCACAGAAACATTCTCTCGACTTAGAAACAAATTTGGCTCAACCTGCTTAACCCGAACTCTGGTTATTTAGGCGTGGGCTTAAGTCGAGTTAGTTTAAGATTAAACTTTCCGCCGCTAGTGTCACCGTAGGCTCTTACCCGCACAATAAATTTTCCAGTTTCGTTAATGCGCGAAAAAAGTAAAGAGTTAGTTGTCCCATCTGGACCATCATCATTTTCAGCAACTTTTGCCCCATCCCCAGCGATCAACATAACCATTGAATCAAAATTGTCTGAGGTTAGGTCAATAGTTACCTGATCGCCCTTTTCTAATTTCACAAAATAGTCGCGGGCAAACCCTCCGTCTCCTGTGGGAATATCCTCTTTAGTTAAAACATCAGAGATCTCCATCTCCGAGGTAATTGCTGGGGGATTATATATTTTTGATTCGGCTTGCGCTGATAATGTCTGCAATCCCAGACCACAGAAGACAATGCCAATAGCTAGCTTTTCTATTCCTACTGTCAAAGTTTTCAACCATTTAGAGGCTAACTGAGTGACCATACTCAACCGCATTGAACTTTACTAATTTAAGTAACTCTATTATATAGGCGATGCCAACTGGAGCATAGCAGGCAGAAACAACCATAGCAATACTTTTATTGCTGCTTAATATTTGTATACAGATCGATGTATTTAGCTCGCCCCACTATTCAAAAATTAGAAAGCCAGCATCGGATCGTAGGCTACGGCACTCAAACTCCCCGATCCAGCGATTGCCAGAAAATCAACTGATTCGCGAACATGGGAAACTTCGGAATCGGCACTGCGATCCTCTTCCAGTTTAATCTGAGCGCCAGATGCTCCCAGGTTGTTATATCTTAAACCAACTGGATCGCTACCTTTGAAAGTTGCCACGGAAGCAAGTAAATTTGGTGCAGACTCAAAATCGCCAGAAAAACTTATATCGTCCCAAATGTGGTCAATCCTTGCCCCTGTATGAGCCGCCTGAAAGTCGATTCCGTCCCAACTTCCCACTCCTGTCTCGATCGCTAGCCAGCCAACTCTCTCTTCAACATGACCAGAATTTTTTAATGCCTCTTCTTCTTCCATTGCTAGTTTAAACCCGTCTACACTCGCTGCACTTTGACGTGTGCGAACAAACTGTCCGCCTTTTTTGGTCTGTACCTGGCTGATGATTGCCGGTAAAGTATTAAAATCGGTATCAAAATCAATATTTTCCCAGGCAGACACGGTTGTAGCGTTCGTATCTACCGTTCCTACTTCCAAAATTCTGCCGTCATCCAGTTCCCAAGTTCCTGCTTCGAGAACTAAATAGCTGAGGCTCTCAGATGTATGTCTACCGTCTTTATATTCTGCCTCCTGTAAATGAAGGGAGAATCGATCGCTTTGAATATCGTTAATTCTAGCGATCGCCGGATCTCCACCTTTATAAGACAAGGGTAGAGCAAAAACAACAGGATTAATGTAGTCGTTAGTTAATTGAATAGTTTGCCTATTGTGGTTCAAGTTATTAATCCGACCTATTTCGCCCATTGCCTGGCTTAAGTTACTAGTATCTAAATCTAGCTTGATATTTTCATCGACAATATTTATCCGTCTCTCACTACCAATAGTTAAGTTGTTTTGTTGGAAATTAACTTGGTATGTACCTGGATCTAGAACTAGATTATATCCTCCCGAACTGGTGCTGGTAGTCATAAATTCTTGACCATCAGATGAACGAACTGCTGTTACTTTTACTCCCTCTAAACCTTCTCCCACAGAATAGAAATTATCGTCAATAACTAGATCGTCAAAAGCAACTCCTGTTAAAAATAAATTCGAGCCAGATGCAGCAAAGTTTTCGGTTAGTAACAAAGCGTCATCATTATTAAAATCTCCTTTGATAGCAGCTAAACCAACTTCTCGAAGGTCTGTCTTCATCGTATTAAGACGATGTTGAGAGCTGACAAATAAGCCCTGGTTCATCTGTTCTAAGATCGAAGGACTAATTGCAAACGTTCCCGTAGAGCTGATTTTGCCTAAACTCTCTGCCCAAGTTGAATTCCCAGTAAATTGATAGCCCGCGTTGATCATGCGATGGTTAGCTTTATGCTGATGAGTTCCTGTTTGGCTGCTGCTACCATAATAAGGACCTGGGTGTTCTTCTCCCGCATGAGAAAAAGTATTATTATCGATCATCCATTGACTATGGAAGTTGGCAGCATCGTTGAGCAAAAAGTTAAATGCTAAAGGTTGCTTTGCCTCACCAGAAATTATATCTTCAGGCTTAGTAATACCATCATTTAAGCCAATTCCATATCGACTGGCTGCGGCTTCTGGGTTAGCGCGATCTCGGTTAATTAGTTCTAATAAGTATTGTTCGTATGCTGTTAGCTGAGTCATTAAATATATTTCTATTTATAAATGTTTTTTCCATCATAACTTTTGACTTTAAAAAAATAGTTTACTTTACTTTGATTTCATCTAAATCGATCTTAAAAGCATTAAAAGTGGCTAAGACAAACGAAAATAATATACTATTGATAAAAATTATATTTTCACTTAAGTAAAAATACTCGCTTATTATTCAATTGCCAATCACAAAAAATTGCCTAACTAAATATACATAGTTAAGCAATTTTAAATTAAATAAATACTGATTACTGAGACTATAAACTACTCAATCTTTTAATTAGAGCGAGCAATTGGCTATCCATCTTTATTAAGATAGAGCATCAGTAGATGCCATTGGTTCTGAAGACATAGCATAGAAAGCAATACCTTCATTGTCGAGCATTCCGTCTTCGCTCATTTCATTCATTTCTGAGGAACCATGAGTGAACATATGCACACCTTTCTCAGCATCGAAGAAACGGTAGACAGGCATCAAATCTAGATCTTCAATAACTGAAGCTTCAGTTTCGGGGCTATAGCCATAAAACTTAACGTCTTCATAGTTATAGTGTTCGAGGTTGTCGAGAATATAGTCTCTTTCTGTCTCATTTGTCGTATAAAGGTGCGTTCCTGTTTGAGTATTAAGAAAACGATGCACCTCGTCAACTTCAGATCCAGAAAGAGGATCTATAGATTCAAAGCCTGCGTCCTCCATCAATTCATAGTTACCGAGATTGTCTTCAATGAAAGCTTTCTCATTCTCATCAGTAGTATAAAAAGAGATACCTTCGTCAGAGTTCATAAACTCATATACTGTAGTTTTGCTGCTGTCAACAGCACTGACAGGGCGAGCGCTAGCAGAAAAGACAATAGCGGTAGCAGTAAGAGAAAAGTGTCCATCAGAATCAACTTCTACTACTGTCTGACCTTCAACAATTAACGCACCTCTTTTGGCATCGTAAGCTAAATCGACATCAGGAGCTCCAGAATTATCATCATCGCTAACGATCGCAATCCGATCTTGTCCAGGCTCAAAATCAGTAACTTTGGGCAGGTTGTTAACATCAGATTGGTTGTTTAGCTCGACCCTAATTACATCTTTACCAGAACCAGCACTAGCAACATCTCCAGAGGCAATGTTCAAGACATCTTCTCCAGCACCGCCGTCGAGAGTGTCATTACCAGCACCGCCAGTAAGAACATCATTTCCGTCGCCAGCGAAGATCAGATCGTTGCCGACTAAACCTTCAAGAGTATCATTTCCTGATAGACCTCGAAGATAGTCATTACCAGCACCGCCAACAACAGCATCATTGCCATTACCAGCCGTGATAGTATCGTTTCCTGCTAAACCCTGAAGTGAATCATCACCATCACTACCATCAATAAAGTCGTTCCCTCCGGCTCCAGTTACACTGTCATTAAGTTTGCCGCTAATAATAGAAACATCGTCGTTGCCTGCTTCAACTTCAATGTCGCTTCTTTGATCTTTGCGGGCAACAACATCTAATGAATCGCCAGTAACTATGGCTTCGTTAGGTTCAAGATCGGTTGATAAGTCAACATATTCTACTCTTACAACATTAGACATAAATCTCTCCTCGGTTTTACATTATAAAATTTATTTTCTAGCCATAATTAGTTACTCTTGTGAGTCTAAAAATTACTATTTAGCTCTAAACTAATCTAAGTATTATCAACTACAATAACTGAGGCCTTCAATGGCTAAAAATAGAACTTTTCTTATCAATTGTCTACCGACTTATCAATTTGTCAACTAGATTATTCAAATCAATTATTCGTAATTGCTGTTAATTATCTAGAAAGCGCATCAACTGAGACTGTTCAAGAACAAGCCTGATATTTGTAAATTTTATCAACAGCTAAATATTCAAAAGGTAAAGCCTAATATGTTATTCAGTATTACTACTAATAACTTTTATTAGCCAACTTTTTTTAAGCGAATCCTAATATTTTTGCTTCAGTATAAATAGCGAACGTGTTGCTCCGAGTAACTATAATTTTCAGTATATTTACTCGTTCATATTCTTATAGGTAGCAACAGAAGAAGGAGAGATTCGATTTAAGTAACGGAAGATCCAGTACTTTAAAACTGTATCGAGGATCACGGGAAAAGTAGCAATAAAGAGGAAATTAAAGTCTCGATTTTCTGGCAAACCCAGATGCTTAGCAACTCCTTCGAGGATGATTTCCCAACCATGAGGCGAGTGGTAGCCAACAAACATATCGGTTAGTAAAATAATTAGGAAAGCTTTAGCACTGTCGCTCAAACCATAGGCAATTTCGTCAAGAAATGATTTTATTACCTGAATTTCTCGTTTACAAAAATAAATTATGCCGCCAAAAGCCAGTAGAGAAAAGAAGTCGGCAAAAACATTACCGATCGCATTAATTCCTCTGCCTCTAAATTCTACTGATAATTCTTCTGCCTTCTCTCTAATATCTGCCTCCATTGCTTCTGTAGACAGAGGGGGAATCAGACCGATCATAGATTTAAAGTGCAGCTTTTCTTCATAGCGATGTAGTTCCATAAAAGCCTCTTCCTCCATGTCCTGGTTAATAAATAGAACTTCTTGGGGATGGCGATCGAAATACTTTTGCACTAAAGGCGTGATTAAAACGCTTTTTGTTACTTGATGAGTCAACAAAGGTACGATAATTAAAATCAGCAAAAATCGAATCGAAATTGCTGTCTTGTTACGGCTTTTACGAAACTTTTTAACGACATCTTCTTCCGTATCTTCCGACTTTGGATCTATTTCTTGCTTAATACGGTTGAGCGTCCGCATAAAAGAGCGAGGTAAAACACTAGTTTTATCCGTAATTGTTTCTGTGTTCGGCTCTTTATTATTAGCTGATTGAAGCGATCTATTAGCAGCAATCGATCGCTCTTGTCGATTAATAATTAAGCGATTATTTTTCTGATTTGCATCTAAACGCCGAGTAGGGGTAACTTCTAGATCTCGAAGGCTGGCAGTCTTATATTTAGCGGTAACGGCATCAATAAAAGCTAATTTCTCAATTACCGTTAGTTCCCGTGAGTCATCAAAACCGTTGGTGTAGCGAACGATACTTTGACTCGAATCGTTAGGCTGAATACTAGAAAAGATCAGCAAACCACGGCTAATTTTAAATTCCGTCAGTCTTGCATTAATAGTGTTGAGATAGTTTTTGAGATCCGCCTTAAATACTTTAATTACGCTTTCAGAATATTCTACCGAACCAGCCGATACTATCTGACCTGCAAAATGATCGTCTTCGATCGCCTTAATTTTGATCGCTGCACGGTATGCCGCATCAAGGGCGCGTTCGGGAGTACCAGATAACCAGCGTCTACCGAAATTAAAAATATCTTGAAGTTTCATTAATTTTAAATAGCGCGGTTAGTAATTTAGATAGGACGTTCGGCTTGAGATTCAATCGGTAGAATAGTACTCTATATGATACTGAAGTATAAGACTTATACCGATAAATTGGTTGGGTAGATAGAACTTGCTTATCTTACGCTTCTTCGACTGAATCGACTATTTCAACTAAGCTTTGTCTAGCGCATTATTGGACTACCGTGATGATTGACTAAATACCATTTCTGCGCCATCTTTTGAAAAACATTAGTAGCTAAAGACTGTGCCTTCATTTTTCTGCCTAGATTTGCCTGAAGCACAATTTCTCGCACCATCACATATGCAAGAGAGCGATCGACCTCTACCTGAAGAATTTCTACGTCAATTTCTAGAGCCTCAGTATTTTTAAAAATAGCCGACCAAGATTGCTCGATCTCCAACCAGCCAATTAGAGGTTGACTGCCAGGATGGATACAAATACTAGTTGTTCCCTGCCACCATAAAGAGCGCATCGCCGCTAGATCGCGATCGCTAAAAGCAGTATAAAAACTCTGATTAGCAGCAACTACAATTGCTTTATCGTTTGTAGGCTCATTCATAAAAATATTTCTCACATCTGTCCATAGATATAATCTATCGCGCCTATCGTTTTCATTGTATTTTCTGGGCAACCATAAAAACCTATAATAATTGGGCAAGATTTAACGAAGAGTAGAGAAATTCTTATGGCGCGGATGTATTACGACGAGGATGCCAACCTAGACCTCTTAAAAGGCAAAACGGTAGCGATTATCGGTTATGGTTCTCAAGGACACGCTCATGCTCTTAATTTGAAAGACAGTGGTGCTAATGTCATTGTTGGTTTATATCCTGGAAGTAAATCAAAAGCGATCGCTGAAGGGGAAGGACTAACGGTACATACTGTAGAGGATGCAGCCAAAACAGCAGATCTGATCATGATCCTGCTTCCCGATGAAGTTCAAAGACAGGTTTACACCGAACAGATAGCCCCCCACCTCACAGACGGTAAAATTATTGCTTTTGCCCATGGGTTCAATATTCACTTCGGTCAGATTGTCCCTCCCAAAGGCGTAGACGTAATCATGGTTGCCCCCAAAGGACCAGGACACCTAGTTCGACGTACCTACACTCAAGGACAGGGAGTACCCTGTTTGTTTGCGGTCTATCAAGATGCAACGGGTCAGGCACGCGATCGGGCGATGGCTTATGCCAAAGGCGTTGGTGGTACGAGAGCGGGAATCTTAGAAACTTCCTTTAGAGAAGAAACTGAAACAGATTTATTTGGCGAACAGGCTGTACTTTGCGGTGGTTTGAGTGCCCTAATTAAAATGGGCTTTGAAACCTTAGTCGAAGCAGGCTATCAGCCAGAATTGGCTTACTTCGAGTGTTTGCACGAGGTTAAGCTAATCGTCGATCTGATCGTCGAAGGTGGTTTGGCTAAAATGCGCGACAGTATCTCTACCACTGCCGAATATGGCGACTATACTCGTGGACCAAGAGTCGTAACAGAACAAACCCGTGCCGAAATGCGTAAAATCTTGCGTGAGATTCAACAGGGAGATTTTGCTCGTGACTTTATCCTCGAAAATCAGGCTGGTAAACCAGGATTTACCGCTACTCGTCGTATTGAATCAGAACATCCGATCGAAGAAGTTGGTAAAGATGTTCGCTCCCACTTTAGCTGGATGAAAAAAGACTAATTTAATCCGCAGTTATACTAAATCCGTTTAATAAAGAATCTTGTCGATTACTCAAAGTCCCCCACCCCTCTTTGTCTCCCCACCCCCTTTACTTCCCCCTACAGGGAGAATCTATAGAGTCTCTCCTTTCAGAAGAGGTTGGAGAGGTGGGAGAGATCGCAAGTCCCTCCTAAAAGGAGGGATTTAGGGAGGTTGGGATTTAGGGAGCGTTTAAAGTAACCTGAGTTCGGGTTAAGCGTATTGAACTAAATCTTGTTCCAAATTGAAAGAACGTTTTTTCTGTCGATCGCATATTGCGATCGAAGCGCCTGAATTTTTAGTCTTTGAGATAGTTATGTCTTTAATCAATATGGGATGTAAATGCTAAATCAAGTATATTTGCAGCTTACTACTCCCTTTTGCGATCTCGAACTCAGATTAATTACCGCCTTAATATCAGCATTAATGATAATAAACCGCTTTACTATCATTATCAATGAAATATGAAATTTAGACAGGAGTGCGATCGCGTTAACCCGAACTCAAGTTATTTAGGTTTATTCAATAGATAATCCTGAACAATTTTAACGATGCGCTCGGATGCCTTGCCATCCCCAAAAGGATTGATTGCCGTCGCCATTTGATTATAGAGCGACTCATTTTCGAGCAGTTCCGCAGTCGAATTGACAATTGCCTCTGGATTTGTCCCAATCAACTTGGCTGTGCCTGCCTGCACCGCTTAGGGTCTTTCTGTGGTTTCTCTCAACACCAATACGGGTTTACCCAGGCTGGGTGCTTCTTCCTGTAGACCTCCCGAATCCGTTAATAACAGATGACAGCGATCGATCGCGCCAACTAATTTGCTGTAATCTAATGGCTCGGTTAAAAAGACTCTAGGGCGATCGCCTAAAGCAGCAATAATCGGTTCGCGGACGGTAGGATTACGATGTAGGGGTAAGAGCAAAGCCGTATCTTCAAAACGATCCAAGATGGTATTAAATCCTTGCAGAATGTCCGCCAGAGGCTGCCCCCAATTCTCCCGACGATGCACCGTTGCTAATAAGACTCGATATTTAGACCAGTCTAAATTAGCCACTTCACAGCTTGGTTTATTACCAGCTACCGTCAGCAGAGTATCGATTACCGTGTTCCCCGTATGGTGAACTTCTCCCGTTACTCCAGATTTCCTCAAATTTTCTACCGCTAGCTTCGTCGGTGCAAAATGAAATTGAGCTATTTGTGAAATTAAACGGCGGTTTGCTTCTTCGGGATAGGGGTTATATAAGTTATCCGTGCGTAAACCTGCTTCGACATGGGCGATCGGAATCTGATGGTAAAACGCTGTCAGAGCGGCAGCAAATGCTGTAGTTGTATCACCCTGAACAAAAATTAGGTCTGGTTCGATCTGAGCAAAGATTTCTCCCAATCCCTGCAAGCTGTCGCAGGTAATACTGGTTAGAGTCTGCTTGGGCTTCATGATACCCAGGTCAAAATTGGGCTGTAGGTCAAATAGCTCCATCACTCGATCTACCATTTCTCGATGCTGTCCCGTCAAAATTAGATGTGTTTTAATCTGAGTCAAACGGTTGAGCTGTTTAATCACTGGAGCTAGCTTAATTGCTTCAGGGCGAGTTCCTAAAATTACTCCGACAGAAATTGGTCTAGTCATAATCCCTCAACGCCATAACAGAACTATCAATAATTCTTGACAATAAAAAACCCAGTATACTCTGGGCTTTGAGGTTGAGTACTGACAATCTACGGACTACACTCAGTCCGATCGCCAACAATCAATATATTTTTAGATCTAAAACAGGCTTACTGTCTTAAAACTAGGGAAAAATAAGCGTCGATCGCGGGTTTATTTGCATAACACCTAACGCGATCGATAGCTGGGGTAACTAGCCGCTGACTTCAAATTGGCAAGTCAGTGGACATGAAGCATAAACAGGACTTTCGAGCAAATTTTTCTGCCCGTGTAGCCAGTTTAGCCAGCTTACTTCTTCAGGATGAATTCCGTTAAGAGCGAGAACTGCTGCGCCCACGAACACGATTGCTAAATTAAGACTAAAAATACTGCCTGTGACCAATAGAACTGCACTGGCTGGTAAAACTGTTTGGAGAATAATAGTAGCTAAAAGACCGATTGTAACGACCAAAGCTCCTACAGGAAAACCGACTACCAAGAGGCAGACTGTGAGGGTAAAACTCCAGATCGAAAAGCTCTTAACTAGGTTTAGATAACCGTTTCTTTGACTATTCTTTCGGATTACTTCCATATTTTTAAAACTCTTAAACAGCAACAACAATGGGGTAAGAAACAAAATTTATTTCTTTTTGATATTACAAGTATAAGAAACTCTAATCAAAAAAATACATTTACAAAATATTTTTTTACATTTGCCAATATATAAACTGTAAAATTAGTTAGCTTGCCTCTAGCTTATTTGAGTTATTTCTTATCGATCCCCAAGGGTAATCCTCAACTTTAAGCCCTTTAAACGCAACAATTGATAATCCTCACACTATCTTTATTATTGATAAAAGCTTTTGGCTCTAAGTAATTATACTTATTGTTGTAGATCCAAATTACAGAAGTAGTAAACCAAATTTAGCGGCGTAGAAAAATTTAGATAAAGTAGTGAATTTGCGAGCTATAGCTTCATAACCTAAGATTTAGGGTGTTTTTAGAATGTTTATTGTTGTCCTCGCTACATCTAGAAGTACCGTAAAAGATCGGCTTGTTATTAGAAGAAGATAATCACAGTTGATTTTGATTTAACTTTGTCTAGTTATAGATCGGCATCTGGCACATAACATCTAGTTTGAAATTGCCTATATCTAGCGTCTGAAAGCAATTTTGTAGCTAAACAAGCTAATTTTGCGCTGTTATAAAAAACTACTATCTGGGCAGACTAAGGGTATCAAAATCATAGTTTTTTGGCACATAGCAAAATGAATCAAAACGCAGGAAAGCAATCTCGTCCACTGCCTCCACCACCACCTTCAACTATCGGTAGAACTAGCAGCAGTCTGCCTGAAACTGATGTCAAAGCGCAGCAGCCGAGCAGTAAAAAAACTCAGCAACCTGCCAAAAGCAATCGACCTAAAAGAGCTTCGGGACAGCCATCACTGGAATACATTATTAAAAAAGCTTATGACCAGGGATACTCTGATATTCACATTGGTGTAGGCGAAGTTCCTAGAGTGCGCGATCGCGGTGAAATGGCGGTGACAGAATATCCGAAGACCGATGGCAACACTTTCATGAGTTGGCTATACGAAGTCTTGAGCGATCGCGAAGTAGAAAGATTCAAGCAAGAATTAGAATTTGATGGTGCGACTCAGTACGAGTTTGCCAGGGTCAGAATCAATGTTTTTGACACTTTAAGAGGACCTGCAATGGTCATGCGTCTAATTCCCTTAAAGATTTTGACCATGGACGAGTTGGGTCTACCTCCAGTGTTTCAGGATATTTCCGACGAACACAAAGGTCTAATTCTGGTCACAGGTCCAACTGGCTCGGGTAAGTCGACAACAATGGCAGCGATGGTCGACTATATCAACACCGAACATGCCAAGCACATTATTACGATTGAAGATCCGATTGAATTTGTTCATCGTAGTAAACGATCGCTAATCAAGCAAAGAGAAGTTGGCATTAATACGCGCAAGTTTGATAATGCCCTCAAGGCATCGTTGCGGGAAGATCCAGACATTATCTTAGTCGGGGAGATGCGCGATCGCGAAACCGTAAACACCGCCCTGAAAGCAGCGCAAACGGGTCACTTAGTTATGGGGACGCTGCACACCAATAGTGCAGTTAAAACGATAGAAAGGATTTTGACTCTCTATAGCGCCGAAGAACAGGATGCAATGCGAATGGCACTTTCTGAATCTTTAGTTGCGGTAATCTCCCAGGGATTGTGTCGCACTACGGACGGCAGACGAGCCGCATATCACGATATTATGGTTAATACAGAAACGGTCAAAGATT
>ENA-ORXU01002625-ORXU01002625.1-marine-metagenome-genome-assembly--contig:-NODE-2625-length-12061-cov-3.733812_pt1 | contig 12061 bp, 16 predicted proteins | sample MGYA00237869_ERZ511484 | MGnify/ENA metagenome assembly ERZ511484 | reverse complement strand
CGCAACCTTGTCTGCGCCTGCCAGCAGCAGCGCACGCGCATCCTCCACACTGGAGACCCCGCCGCCCACGGTGAGCGGCATGAAACATACTTCCGCCGTACGCCGGACAATATCGAGCAGCGTGCCGCGCCCTTCATGGGTGGCGGAAATGTCGAGGAAACACAGCTCGTCCGCGCCCGCCAAACTGTAAGCCTGCGCCTGCTCAACCGGATCGCCAGCGTCTTTCAGATCGACGAAATTGACGCCTTTGACCACGCGGCCATCGGCAACGTCGAGGCATGGGATGACGCGGATACGGACTGTCATGAAGTTACCGCCGAAATATAGTAAAGACCAACCGCCAAGACAAAAGCGACGAGCACGATGTTGGCACCCAGCGCAATTGTATAGCCGCGCGGGCTTTCGGCGCGGCTGATGTAATGCATGGGGGTTAGCCGCACTTTGCCCACCTTTGTATCAAGCCACAGGAAGATCGCCTGAACGGTCCCGATAATTGGAAGGCCAATCGCGAAGAGTAGATCGAGTTGGTATAGGCTCACCGGTTCGCCATCGCAATCGCTGTCGCAAGGTCCAGCCGCCCTTCATACAGCGCCCGTCCGGTAATCACGCCTTCGATGCCCTGATCGGCTTGCAGCGTGAGCATGTGAATGTCGTCCAGACCCTTCACGCCGCCGCTGGCGATCACGGGGATATCGACGCTGCGCGCCAGTTCCACCGTTGCATCGACATTGCAGCCTTTCAGCAACCCATCGCGGCCAATGTCGGTGAACAGCAGGCTGGCGACGCCTGCATCCTCGAACCGGCGGGCCATATCCTCTACCGGCACGTCAGAGACTTCTGCCCAGCCCTCTGTCGCGACCATGCCGTCGCGCGCGTCCACGGCGACAACGATTCCGCCTTCCCATTCCCGCGCCATGTCTTTAACGAAATCGGGGTTTTTCAGCGCCGCGCTGCCCATTACAATGCGCGCCACGCCCAGATTGAACCAGCCCTCCACGCCAGCCGCATCGCGGATGCCGCCGCCCAGCTGCACATAGCCGGGGAATGCCTCGACAATGGCCTCTACTGCGGCGCGGTTTTCTGTGCGGCCCGCAAAGCTGCCGTCCAGATCGACCACATGCAAATGCTCTGCGCCTGCGTCTGCAAACAGCATCGCTTGCGCTGCGGGATCATCGCCATAAACGGTCGCGCGGTCCATATCGCCTTCGGCAAGACGCACGACTTCACCGGCTTTAAGATCAATGGCTGGAAATACGATCATTGCGGTTTCCATTCGAGAAAGCGGCGGAGCAGCGCCAAACCGTAAGTCTGGCTCTTTTCCGGGTGGAACTGAACGCCCAGAATATTGTCCCGTGCAACCGCCGCGACAAGCCCGCCGCCGTGGTCTGTCATTGCAGCAATATCGGCGCCGTCCTCTGGCTGGAAGTGATAGGAGTGAAGGAAATAGGCCTCGCCTTCCTCCAGCAGTTCGTGGCCCGCGTGATGCGGCGTGACTGCAACATCGTTCCAGCCCATGTGCGGCACTTTGATATGCGGATCGGTACGCTCTATGCGCGACACATCACCAGCAATCCAGCCGAGGCCCGGACATTCCCCATGTTCAAGCCCCCGCGCTGCGAGCAATTGCATGCCGACACAGATACCAAGGAACGGGACGCCATCTTGGAGAACGCGGGCCTCCAAGGCTTCAACCATGCCGGGAATGCCTGTTAGCCCTTCATAACAGGCGCGAAAGCTGCCGACACCGGGCAGAACAATCCGCTTTGCTCCGCGCACAAGTGCCGGATCGTCGGTGACCGTAACATGTTCTGCTCCGGCTGCATTCAGCGCATTGTAAACCGAATGCAGATTGCCAGCGCCGTAGTCGATCAAGGCGATGGCCTCAGCCACCAAGCTGACCTTTCGTCGAAGGTACGGCATCGCCTTTGCGCGGATCAAGCTCCACTGCTTGCCGCATCGCGCGCGCAAACCCTTTGTAGATGCTTTCGCAAATGTGGTGATTGTTGGAGCCGTAAAGCTGCTGGATGTGGAGCGTAAGCCCTGCCGTTTGCGATACAGAGTGGAACCAGTGTTCGATCAGCTCTGTATCCCATTCGCCCAGCTTTTCCTGCGTGAAGCGGGCTTTCCAGACCATGTAGGGCCTGCCTGAGATATCAACGACCACCCGGCTCAGTGTTTCATCCATTGGCGAATGCGCTTCGCCATACCGGCCAATCCCGCCCTTATCGCCCAGCGCATCAGCCAGAGCCTGACCCAGCGCCAGCGCCGAATCCTCTGTCGTGTGGTGCTGGTCGATATGCAGATCGCCATCCACTTTCATCGTCACGTCAATCAGCGAATGGCGGCTGAACTGTTCCACCATATGATCGAGAAACCCGATGCCGGTGTGAATGTCATAGGTGCCCGTCCCGTCGAGATTGACCTCGACATGGATATCGGTTTCCTTGGTTTTGCGCTGTATCTGGCCTGTTCGCATGGACAGCAGCCTATAAGCTGCCCGCCGCCATGCGCAAGGCGTGAGAGGGCCAAAACGCGGCGGAAAAGTCGTGCGTCAGCACCCATTTGGCGCTTGACCTTGTCTCCGGCCAACGCCACCTATCAGGAATGAGTGATGATACGCCTGACAGCATGATCCCCTATGATGAAATCGTGCAGGAAGCCCTGCGCGCGGTTGTGGGCCGGGTGCTTGGCGAGGTGCAGGAAACCGGCGGCACGCTACCCGGCACGCACCATTTCTACATCACGTTCAAAACTGGCGCCGTTGGCGTCGATATTCCAGCGGTCTTGCGGGAGCGTTTTCCTGACGAGATGACCATTGTGCTGCAGAACAAGTTCTGGGACCTTGATGTCACCGACAGCGGGTTTTCCGTGGGCCTCAGCTTCAATCAAGTCCCGTCGAAGCTTTCTATCCCCTACTCAGCCATCACCGCATTCGTTGATCCAGCAGTCGATTTCGGCCTGCAATTCCAGGCCGCAATCGATGATGAAGAGCCTACAGGGCATGACAATGCGCAAAACGATGGGACGGGCGAAGCGGAACAAGCTGCCAAGCCAGACATTGCCCAGAGTGAAGACGGATCAAACGTTGTCACGGTCGATTTTGGCCGGAAGAAATAGCACCGGGCATTTTGCCGCCCGGCTAGTCTCGGGAAAATTGCAGTGCCTGAACCAGATCACCTGACAGACCACGTCGCCGATGCGCTGACCGACAATAGTCTCAGCAAGGGCGAGGATCATGTGCCCGGCCCCAGCCCGAACTCTTCCACCAATCTGATGATACAGAACATTCTCCTGCGGTCCGTCGGGCGAGTGTCGCGCATTACGCTGGAAAAGGCGCTGCTGGGAAAACGGTACGGCACTGAATTTGCGAAGGATGCGGTGGAGAACCGTTCCGTTGTCCACACGCTGGCGGCTTACGGCGTGACGAAGCTGGCGACAAAATCTCTGCCCGGCTTTGCGTTGGTCAGCACCGGACTACTCGCCAAAACGCTGTTCGATCGCAGTCAGGGCAAGCGCAAGGCGCGAAAGGCCGGGGAGAAAGCACTGCGCGATCAGGCCGATCCAGACGGGACACTGTAGAATACCCACCAGCTTTGACTTGATTTGTGCAGCGCGGCTGCGCAACAGACGTGGCCATGGCCGACCAGCACAGCCTCGATCGTCCCAATCTCGCGAGACGCGGATTGATGTTCATCCTCTCCTCGCCCTCGGGGACGGGGAAAACCACAATTGCGCGCCGCCTACTTCGCGAAGATGGCGAGATTGCCATGTCAGTATCTGTCACCACACGCCCGGCGCGTCCCGGCGAAGTTGATGGCCACGATTATTACTTCATTGATGACGCCAAATTCAACGTCATGGTCGACGAAGGCGAGCTGGTCGAATGGGCACAAGTCTTCGGTAACAATTACGGCACGCCCAAATCGCAGATAAAGGCAGGGCTGAAGGAAGGCCGCGATTTCCTGTTCGATATTGACTGGCAGGGAACACAGCAATTGTATCAGCGCATGGAAACGGACGTGGTCCGCGTCTTCCTGCTGCCCCCTAGCATTGGCGAGCTGGAAAGCCGGCTCCAAGGACGCGGCACGGATAGCGATGACATTATCGCCGGCCGCATGGACCGCGCTCGGCATGAAATCAGCCATTGGGATGGCTATGACTATGTTGTGGTCAATGATGACATTGATGCCTGTTTCGAAAAGGTGAAAACCATTCTCGAAGCCGAACGCATGCGCCGCGCCCGCCAGACAGGCTTGGTCGATTTCACACGCGGATTGATGCGCGACTGATACTGTTAGAATTCGCGCGACCAGCGCACTGCCATGCCGGCGTCACTTGGCGCATCGGCATAGTGGCCCGGTTGATCGCGGTAGAACAGGCTGGCCGCGGCACTTCCACCCCAAAGGCGGCCGCGCCACGCCAGCTCCCCATTCAACTCGCGCCCTTCAGGGGAAAGGCTGAGCGTCTGGACCGCATAGGCATCGGGGAGCAAGTTTTCATAGCTATAGCTGGAAGGCAGGCGCAGGTTCAGTCCGCCGCCGGTGACCCGCAATGGCTGTGACAGGCGCAGCGCGATCCTGTCATTTCCCGCCAGAAATCCGCTCCGTTCCAGATCAAGGCTCCAGCCATTGCTGACCAAACGGGAGCCGTTTGCCACCAGCGGCGCATCGCGCAGGCTGGTAAAACCCTGCCGCCATGAAGCGCCCAGCCGCCAGCGGTCGGAAGGCCGCCAGCCAAGATCAAGATCGACAAACAGATTGTTGCTGCCCGCAAGGCCAAAGCCTTCGTGGAAGCGTGCACCCAAGACGGTGCGATCTTCCGCAGTCCATGTCATGCCCAAAGCCGTGTCGAGCGCGCCAAAACGGCGATCCAAGGCCAAGCCGAAACTCGCCATATCCTCGTCCAGCCGCTGCCCGCGCAATGCCGCAACACGGCGGACCGTGGCGGCAGTAACGGTGGAGCCAGTTTCCGCGCTGACGCTGAGGCCCCACGACCCAAATTGCTGGCGAATGGCAATCGCGGCATCGCTGCCCGCAAGCATACCGGTACTGCTGCCTGCCTCGCTAGCGATCATGAAAGCGGGGCGGTCCTGCCCTTGCAAACCAGCCACTACGCCGTTTGCGCCTTGGCGATAGGCGAAAGCGAATTGCGTCGATGGAGCCAGCTGCAAGGACACGCGTGCAGCCAGCACCCGCGCTTGTTCTGCATCGGCATTGCTCAGCCGCAATGCTTCGGCGCGAGGCGGCTGTAGGCCGCTGGCATCAATCGTGAACGCGACGCTGGCACCGGCGGCATTGCCCGATAGCGCGCGGTTTTGTGAGGCAATGGCCCCATGCAATTTCTGGCGCTGCTCTGCCCCGCGCAATGTGCCAGCCAGATCAGTCTCAAAGGCCCGGGCATAGCGGTCCGTGATCAATGTCGGCAGCGAAGCAGTGCGGAAGGCATCGCCCATGGCGGGAGACGCGACACCAGACCCATCGCCAAGCGCCAAGGGCACGCTTTGCCCGGCAATGCTGGTTGTGCCGATAGGCTGGAAGGCGGCGGCAATATCCAGAATGCCTCGGCCGTAAACCGCATCTGCCCCGTTATCGCCTGCGTCAAAGGCGCTTTCGAGCAGGATTTCCGCGATTTCTCTCCCCGTCAAATTGGGAAACGCCTGCGCCAGCAATGCTGCCGCGCCTGCGACTTGGGGGGACGCGAAGCTGGTGCCGGAAAACAGAAAGATGAAGCCTTCATCATCCACGAAGACTTCGCCATCCTGATATACACAGCAGATCACTTCTCCGCGTGCCGCCAGATATTGCGTAGGATTGGCGCCTGCACGGTTGGAGAAATCGGAAATCTCGTAATCCGCGCCGACTGATCCAACCACCAGCACGCCGCCATCGCCTGCATTGGCAAATTCAATGCCAAATGGCTGAAGTTCCAGCAGGCCGTCATTGCCTGCGGCGACCACAATCAGCACTCCTGCATCAACCGCCGCGCGGACCGAAGTGCGCAAGCGATCATTGATGCCGCTAGGCCCGCCAAGCGAGATATTGATCACCTTCGCCCCATTGGCGACGGCATAGTCAATCGACGCGGCGACATCGTCATGAAAGAAAGCGCAGTCGGAATTGGGGTCCTGTACATTGTCACCGCCGCAGGTTCCGGGCGAGTCAGCGCGAATAGCCAGCAATGTCGCGTCCCATGCAATGCCCACGACACCTGTGTCATCACGTGCAGCTGCGGCGACCAGCGACACCAGCGTGCCGTGATCGTCCGGCCCTTCCAAAGCACGGTCTGCAATAATGTCTGTCGATGCGGGAGAGAGGCGTCCGGCAAATTCGGGACTGTCATCGTCAATCCCGGTATCGATCACGGCGATGGTTACGCCGGTGCCGATATGGCCGTCCTGCCAGGCCGTGGCAGCATTGTGCTGGCCCGGCCCATCGGAACTGCGAAACTCCACTGTGTTGAAAGCGGGCGGCACAGTCTGCCTGGGGAAACTGGCGCTCGTCGGTGTGGGGGTCGGTGTTGGAGTGGGTGTCGGAGTGGGCGTTGGAGTTGGGGTTGGGCTTGGGCTCGGCGCAACAGGAGGGCGCGTGGAAATCGGCGGTCCGCCGCTGCCTCCACCGCAGGCAGACAGCGCGGCAAGCGCAGCCGCCGCCACACCCCATCGCCAGCCCGTCAGCCGGGTCTTGCTGTCTCTTTTTCCCAATGCGATCCCTTATATTATGTGCCCAACATGGCATCACTTACCATAATCAGGAATGAACGCGTTTCTGCGTGCCTGCACCAGCTTCTATCAATTGCGCTACTTGTGCCAATGCGTCCAAGGGGCTAGCCGCTGGAATTTAGGGCACAGTTCCCATATTCGCAACAGCAGGGATATTTGTTACATGAGCGCCGAACTCGTTACCGAAATCGAACAGGCTTGGGAAAACCGCGCCGAGATTACCGCGGAGAATGTCGATTTGCGGCATACAGTCGATAAGGCCATCGAAATGCTAGATAGCGGCTCGGCGCGCGTGGCGGAGCCAGATGGAAACGGCGGCTGGAAAGTCAATCAATGGCTGAAAAAGGCAGTGCTGCTGTCCTTCCGCCTGTATGACAACCGCGTGATGGATGGCGGTTCTGCGGGCAAGCCAGCTTTCGACAAAGTCTCCTCTAAATTTGCCGGTTGGGGCCGCGAGCGTTTCGTCGAAGGCGGCTTTCGCGTAGTGCCCGGCGCAGTTGCCCGGCGCGGCAGCTATATCGCGCCCGGTGCGGTGCTGATGCCCAGTTTCGTCAACATCGGCGCTTACGTCGATGAAGGCTCCATGATTGACGCTTGGGCAACCGTTGGCTCCTGCGCGCAGATCGGCAAGAATGTGCATATTTCGGGTGGCGCCGGGATTGGCGGCGTTCTGGAACCGCTACAGGCAGAACCTGTAATTATCGGTGATGGTGCCTTTATCGGGGCCCGCGCCGAAGTGGCTGAAGGCGTGCGCGTGGGTGAAGGCGCAGTGCTTTCCATGGGCGTCTATCTCGGGTCCTCAACCAAGATTGTGGATCGCACCACAGGCAAGGTGCATCGCGGCGAAGTACCGCCCTATGCCGTGGTCGTGCCGGGCGCATTGCCAGGCAAGCCGCTTCCCGATGGAACGATCGGGCCAAGCCTGTATTGCGCTGTGATCGTGAAGACAGTGGACGCGCAAACTCGCTCCAAAACTGGTATCAACGAACTGCTGCGCGATTGACGTGCATGTCCTGCTGCACGATGTTGCACAGAGACTTAAACAAAATTGATCCGTAAAAAAATGCGGAGCACACAAAAGAGAAGGCGACAATAATGAGCTACAAAAAGGGCGACCAGATCCACATTGAAGATGATGACGCGACGGCCGCATCAAAGACCGGCCATATGCGCTATATTCTTGCGATCAGCCTGTTCGTGGCAATTGCCCTTCTGTCCGCCATCTGGATTTTCGGTGCATGGTCGCAGGGCGATACTGAAGAAGAGGCAAACACATCTGCCGTCATGCAGGACAATCAAGATGATGGCGCTGATACTGACGGCGTCTTGATGCAGGATGGCGAGGCCATGAACGAAGCGGATACCGAAGAAACAGAATAGGCGATTTGACAGATGAGCAATTCCGACAGCTTTCAAACAAACCAGCATGTGGAATGGGACTGGGGCAATGGTACCGCGAAGGGCCAGATCAAGGACCGCTTTGAGCGCGATGTGACCCGCACCCTCAAAGGCAGCGAAGTGACCCGCAACGGTAGCGAAGATGACCCCGCCTACCTGATCAAACAGGAAGACGGCGATGAAGTGCTCAAACTCGGCTCAGAAATTAAAGCCGCAAGCTGATCAGCCAGCCCGGGCCTAACCCACTGGCGTTTCTATCGGAGGCATATCTGACTGGCCTGCGGCATATTCTTCCGCCTCGCGCATCACGCGCAGCATGTTGCGGTAAGATATCATTTCCAGCTCGTTTTGCGTGTATCCGCGCCGCGCCAGTTCGGTGAACAGCGCGGGGTAGCCGGTGACATCTTCCATATTCACCGGGCCGGTCGACATCCCATCATAGTCCCCGCCAATGCCAATATTGGCGATCCCCGCGACGGCGCGGATGTGATCAATATGGTCGGCCATGTCTGATATCGTGGCGAGCGGCGTGGGATTGGCTTCGTCCCATTCTTCTATTCCAGCCGTCACTAAATCCGGGCGGCCTTGCCACCAGGCTTCCAGCCGCGCCTGCTCGGCTTGGCGCGCTGCGTACCAGATGCGCTGGCTCTCGCTCAAATAGCCGGGCAGACCCACAGCCATCACGATACCGCCGTTTTCCGGCAGCCGCTCCAGAACATCATCGGATACATTGCGCGCATGGCCGTTAATCGCCATCGCGCCGGAATGGCTGAAGATGACCGGCGCACCGACCACATCCAGCGCATCGTGCATGGTGGCGGGAGAAACATGGCTCAGATCGACCATCATCCCCAGCCGCGCCATTTCGCGCACCACCATCTCGCCGAATTCGGTCAGGCCATCATGCTCCGGATCATCGGTCGCGCTGTCCGCCCATGGCGTATTGCGGTTGTGTGTGATGGTCATGTAGCGCGCGCCAAGGTCGTACATCTGGCGCAGCACGCCAAGGCTTGATCCGATCGAATGGCCGCCTTCCATCCCGATTAGCGAGGCAATGCGCCCTTCGGCCACAGCCGCCTCCACATCATCCGCCGTCAGCGCAAGCGCCAGTTCCTGCGGATAGGCCGCGATCAGCCGTTTTGTGACGTCGATCTGCTCCATCGTGTTGACCACGGCCTGCGGTTCTTCGAGTGCGGTGGGAACATAGACCGACCAGAATTGCGCCCCGACCTGCCCTTCGCGAAGGCGCGGCAGATCGGTGTGCATTTCGCCCGGCGTCCAATCATCGCCCTCCAGCGTGTCAGTGAAGTCAAATTCGCCCAGCATATTGCCATATCGCCCGCGCAGCCGTCCCGGCACATCGTTGTGCCCATCCCACACTGGCGCGGCTTCAAGCGCAGCCGCAGCGACCTCCTCTGGCGCGTCTTGCGCGGCAAGCGGCAAGGCGATGGCTGTTGAAGCTGCGAAAGCGAAAATGGTGGCGGAACGGATCATATGAGCTCCCATGCGAAGCACTCCGTGTGCGTTCGTGTTGGACGCGGTTTGGCGTTTCCGGCACGGGGTGACAAGAGATCAATCGAAGAAAGAAGCCGCATGACAACCGCGAAACAGCTCATCGCGCATTTGCAACTTGCACAGCACCCCGAAGGCGGTTGGTACCGCGAAACCTGGCGCGCCGATGCGCAAGACGGGCAAAGAGCCAGTGCGACCTTGATCCATTTCCTGCTGGAAGCAGGCCAGCATTCGCATTGGCACACCGTTGATGCTGCGGAGATATGGCTGTGGCATGCTGGCAATCCGCTGGAGCTGGGCACCGCTCCGCCCGGTGGCGAGGCCGCGCAGAACATCATACTCGGCCCTGATTTGCTGGAAGGACACGCAGCGCAGCACGTTATTGCGCCGGGTCACTGGCAAGCTGCGCGGCCATTGAGCGGTCCGTATGACTATACGCTGGTATCGTGCGCGGTATCGCCCGGCTTTGAATTTTCAGGTTTCACCCTTGCCCCCGCGGGTTGGAAGCCCGGCGCATGATCCGAAGTCTGCTGCGCATCGTGCTCGCGATCTTTTATGCCTATGCCGGATACCGCCATATTGTAGGGCCAGAGCCATTCCTGCTTATCACACCCGAATGGGTGCCAATGCCGCAGCAAGTGATCTTCTGGACCGGCATTGCTGAGATTGCCGGAGCCTTCGCGCTTGCTCAGCCCTTCTCCCAACGCTTGCGACAGGCGGGCGGTATTGGGTTAGCCCTCTATGCTGTGTGCGTTTGGCCAGCCAATATAAACCATATGGCCATGGATATGGCACGGCCCGATGGCGGCTGGGGAATGGCCTATCACGTGCCCCGTATGATCGCCCAGCCGCTGCTGATCTGGCTGGCGCTATGGACGGCCCGCGTTACAGACTGGCCGTTCAAAGCGCGGCGATAGGCACCTGCCTGCCGCGCAAACGAAACGGGCGGGAAGCGCTGTGCTTCCCGCCCGTTCGCGTATTCCTATGTCGGTTGAGCTATCAGCTCATGTGCTTGGAAACAGCACCCGTCATTTTGAACATGGAGATCTGATCCGTGCCGATCACCGCGCCAAGCTTGGCATCGGGATTGATTTGGCGACGATCCTTGGAATCCTGCAGATCGTTCGCCTTGATGTGGTCCCACACCTTGCTGGTGACCTGTGCGCGCGTCATCGGACCCTTGCCGACCACATTTTCCAGTTCCGGTGTCAGGTTGACCGGCTTGTTCAATGCATTGTTTTTAGCAGCCATTTTCAGATTTCCTTTCAGTCAAAATTACAGGGCTATGGTTCTAGCACCCTTCAAATCTCTTCGTCGCCATCTTCCCAGTCGTAATCCCCGCCTTCTTCACGGGCATACGTTGCTGTTACCATTGCCACAGCAATCACATGGCCTTCCATTTCGGCAACAAGCTCTTCCCGATTCGCGCCGGGCATCAGCGTCAGCGGCAGATCGAGAGCGAACAATTGGAACACATAATCATGCGGTGTGTCACCCGTTGGCGGGTCCGGCAGCAGCCATTCTGAATTGCCAAAAGCATTCTTACCGACGCGCGGCGGCGTTTCGCCTTCAAGGATTTTGCCTTTCTGGCCTGGCAGTCCCCAGACCAGCCAATGACAGAATGGCTCACCCGTCTGGAAGTCGGCGTCCTCCACAATCAGGACCAATTCCTGAGTGCCCGGAGGCGGCGCGGCCCATTCCAGCGGCGGCGCGACGGCATCCTCTTCATCTGCAGTGAAACACGGATCAAGCGGCCCGCCTGCGGAGAAGGCGACGGAAGACAGCGCGAAGCCGCCTTTGCCCGCCATAGCTTCTGAACCCAGCTTTGCCGCCACGATCTTGCCATGCCCACCGCGCACTTCGCCCGATGCCTTGCCAAGTACCTTGGAGAGCCAATCAGGGACGGTGTCAGACATTCTTAAATCTTTCGTACGGCGCGCAGTTTGCGCGTATTTACGGATAGGTGAAGCGTCATGTGCCTATTACGACCCGCCATTGCAAGGCCTCAATCTGTTCAGCCTGTCGAAGGAATCAGCGTGGCAAAGGATACCAATGTAAACACTTTCAACATCAGTCTGCTCTGCTTGTCACATGGGACCGAAAGCGATAGACTACCCGGCAATACGAGTTCGGCTCAACAATTTGAAAAGTAACGGACAATCATGCGCACATCACGATTCGCCCTGTCACTCGCCTGCGTCGCCATGCTTGCATCATGCGGCGGTGGTGGAACGCCCACCCCTACACCCATGGCGACAGGCGGTGGCGGAGTTACTGGCGGCGGCGGCACCAGTGATCCGTGTTCGCTAACCGCGCGTCAGACGTTTGCACGCGATCTGATCAACGAATGGTATCTGTTCCCCGATCTTGTCGATACCACCGTGAACGCGAGCAATTTTACCAGTGTGCAGGCCTATCTGAATGCGTTGGTCG
>ENA-ORXU01002622-ORXU01002622.1-marine-metagenome-genome-assembly--contig:-NODE-2622-length-12069-cov-3.611241_pt1 | contig 12069 bp, 8 predicted proteins | sample MGYA00237869_ERZ511484 | MGnify/ENA metagenome assembly ERZ511484 | reverse complement strand
GCACGCCGAAGTCTTGAGGAGTGGTTACCAATCCTTTTCCAAAAAGCATTTGCCAATACCGATTGACGGTCACGCGAGCCGTAAGGGGGTTGTCTTCCGAAAAGAGCCATTTTGCTAATCCCAGCCGATTTCTTGGATATTCTTCAGGAAATTCAGGCAAAGCTTCCGGTGTATTTGCTTCAACTTCGTAGATAGGTTGTTCGTAGTCTCCACGATCATACGCATAGGCGGTTCTTTTTTCAGGCATTTCTTCCATCACCATTACCTCGGTAAGGGGCATCATCTGATCTATCCAATTTTCACGAAGGGTCTTTAATTCGTTTTCGACTTTTTTTATTTTCGGTTCTTGAGCGATCCAATAATCGGCAAGTTCTGAATCATCGGGTTTCTCCATGTCGTTTTCAGCTCCCCCCAAATTGGCAACTTCCAAAGGCGAGAGTTTTCGGGAATATATGAAAATATCGTCTATCGCACCCTTGAAAATACCATATTCCCCTGTAAACGAGCGATAGCTTTTGGCCACTTTTACGGGTCTTTGCTTAATGCCATGAATCGCCGATTGCAGGGTTTTTATTGATTTGGAAAGGCGGTCAAAAGATATCGTAGTTTCTGCTTTTTTTCCATCGATATAAAGTTCCAATCCCTTAGCTCTTCCCGAGCCGTCGTATGAAAAGGCCACATGTCGCCATTCTTTTGTTTTGATGGAATCTTTAGTACGGACTTGTATATAGTTATGCGGTAAAGAATTTATTAGTCTGGCGTTCAAATGGTTGAGGCTGTCCAGGTAAAAATCCCATCCGCTCCAGAAATTATTCTTCTGTCCAGAAGTGCCAAGCAATTGTTGTGTTTTGCCTTTTTCACGCTTAGTGGTGTTCATCCAAAGTGCTGCTGAAAATTCATTGGTCCATTCAAAATTCGGGATGTTTTTCAGATTCAATTCATCATATTCCCCGGTAAACACAAAAGCATTTCCTTTTTTGCCCTTTACTACTTCGGGCGCTTTGTTGGCTGTGGCATTCGAACTGTTGTCGGCAACGAATTCATTTCCCCTCTTTCCGATTTTATCAAGGTTGTAGTGGCCTAACAATCCTTTATCCTTAAAATTGTTGGGCAGTTGCTTTACATATTTGTCAAGCTCATGCAATTCTTTTTTGGTCAGCTGTAATTCATCTTCTTTCGCTTGGATGGATTTTTCGAGCGTCTTTAGTCCTTCTTCTTCTTCTTGGTTGGGAAGGGTCAACATTGGTCCGTAATTACCGTCGTCTCCGGTCATGCCCAATTCCTTCACATTATTGAAAAAGGCGGCCATTTGAAAATAGTCCTTCTGAGAAATCGGGTCAAATTTATGGTCATGGCAACGGGCACATGCGACGGTAAGCCCCATTAGTGCGGTTCCGACTGTTTCCGAACGGTCCCAGACATAGTTTAAGCGAAACTCTTCTTCAATTGCCCCACCCTCCGCAGTCATAGGGTGGTTTCGGTTAAAAGCCGTCGCCAGTTTTTGTTCTCTGGTTGCGTCGGGCATTAAATCGCCTGCCAATTGCCAAATCACAAACTGATCATAGGGCATATTTTTTTGGAAGGCTTCGATCACCCAATCGCGCCAGGGCCACATAGACCGCCAACCATCGGCATGGAGACCATGGGAATCGGCATATCGGGAAAGATCCATCCAGTCCAAAGCCAATCGTTCGGCATTTGCATCGGTAGCAAGCAGTTGATCGACTATTTTCTCATAGGCATCTGTGCTTTCGTCTTTCAAAAATGTATCAAGTTGTTCGATGGTCGGGGGGAGACCGGTCAAATCTATCGATACGCGGCGAAGCAACCTTTCTTTATCGGCCTCCGGTGAGGGTTCAAAACCCTGTTGTGTTAGACCTTGTTGTATAAAAAGATCTATTTCGTTATTGGTTTTCCATTCGGAATTAACGATTTCCGGTGTTTTTGGCTTTTCAGGTTTGGCAAAAGCCCAATGTTCCTTCCATTCGGCGCCCTGTTCGATCCATTTGATAATCGTTGCTTTTTCCTTTGCGGTAAGGATTAGATTTGATTCAGGTGGAGGCATCAAAATTTCGGGATCATCGCTAAGAATACGAACGACACTTTCACTAGTATTCGGATTACCCGATACAAAGGCGTGGTTGCCATTACTTAAGGCAGCAAAAGCGCTTTCTTCTAGATCAAGGCGCAAATCGGCTTTTCGCGTATTCGCATCCGGACCATGGCAGGCATAGCAGCGGTCCGATAAAATTGGCTTCACATGAAAATTGAAATCAACGGTTTTAGGAAGCTCCGCATAGGCCATTTCGACGGCTTCGGGCATATCGATACCGCAAGAAGTTACTAACAGACCAATGCAACCCACTAAAATTTTTATTCTATTCATATGATTAAAAAAACTAGCTTCTAAATTACAATTTTTTGCGCTAGAGAGCCGTGATTTTTTCGGTGAAGGTTTTACGAACGCTTCGTGATGAACTTAAATGTTTTAGCTGGACACCAATAAGCTCAGTTTTTGAACTTGAACTTGAACTTGATACCTGTCTCTCCGGCAGGCAGGCTTGTATTTGTCATCGTTTCATATAGGTTTCGTCGTGGTTCAAAATCGTATTAGCTACCATAGTTAGCGCTGCGGTCGTTTTAAAATTCAAGGACTTGTCTATTTCTTTATTTCCTACGGAAAGCAGGTCCAAAGCTTCCTTTGGATTTTTATCGAAACGCTCCGATTGCGTCTCGAACAGCCCTTTTAGAATTGTTTTTTCTTCCTCCTTGGGAAATCTAGAAAGCGCCAGCCTAAAAGCATGGGCAATCTGCTCGTCCAACGTATTTCCACCTTCTTTTTGCATCCGTTCCGCTAATATTTTTGAAGCTTCCACAAACTGGATGTCGTTCATCAACACCAATGCCTGTAAGGGGGTGTTCGTGTTTTCACGTTTTATGGTACAGACATCTCGAGACGGAGCATCAAAGGCCAGCATGGCCGGGTGCGGCGAGGTACGGCGAATAAAGGTGTACAACCCTCTGCGATAGAGGCTGTCACCTTCCGATTCTTTGTAGCGTAATAACTTATGTGAAAAATTACTCTTTTCGATCCAAAGATTTTCAGGTTGGTAGGGCAGTACGCTTTTACCACCCACTGTTTTTACCAAAAGTCCGCTTGCCGCAAGGGCATTATCGCGAATCATTTCGGCAGGTAGGCGGTAGCTATTACTTCGTGCCAAATATATATTCAAAGGGTCTTTTTCACGGATCTCTTGTGTCGCTTCCGAAGACTGTCGATAGGTGTGGGACATGACCATGGTTTTTAGAAGTGCCTTTACGTCCCAACCATTTTCCATAAAAGAAACGGCCAACCAATCTAACAATTCAGGGTGCGTAGGTAATGCGCCCTGAACCCCAAAATCTTCTGGCGTACTAACCAGCCCTTTGCCAAAAAGCATTTGCCAATACCGATTTACGACCACGCGGGCCGTTAGCGGGTGATCTTCGGAGAAAAACCATTTTGCAAGACCCAATCGATTTTTAGGATACTCCGCGGGAAAGGCAGGTAAAGCTTCGGGCACGGCCGCCTCGACTTCGTATATCGGTTGTTCGTAATCACCACGGGCATATGCAAAGGCTGGTCGTTTAGTCGGCATGTCTTCCATGACCATAATTTCCGGGATGGGATTCATGAGTGCCAACCATTCATTTCTAAGCGACTTGAGTTCATCTTCAATGGCCGATACTTTTTCAGATCGGTCGACCCAGAATTCGGTAGCCGGTTTATCATCTTCAATCGCTTGCTCAGTATCGGTTTTGAATATTCTGGCTACTTCAAGAGGAGTTACGGTTCTATCATAAATTCTAATATCGTCGATTTTACCTTGAAAGATGCCATTTTCACCTGTCGAAAAACTATAATTTCTGGCCACTTTTACCGAACGGATGTATAGCGTATGTTCCTTATCCTTTATGGTTTTTATGCTTTTATACAATCTATCGTAAGGTGTATCGACTTCTTGTTGTTGACCATCGATGAATAGTTTTAGGCCTTCGGCCTTGCCCGAACCATCATAACTAAAAGCAACATGTTTCCACATGTGCTTTTTAATCGAATCTTTGGTGCGCACATGTATATAGTCGTGCGACAGCGAACTGACCAGTCTGGCGTTGAGGCGGTTGAGGCTATCCAGATGAAAATCCCATCCGCGCCACATACTGTTTTTGCCCCCAACGGTACCGATTAATGTTTGTGTTTTTCCCGCTTGCCTTTTTGTGGTATTCATCCAAAGACTTCCCGAAAACTTGTCCGACCATTCAAAATTCGGAGTATTATCGATGTAGACTTCGTCATATTCCCCGGTAAACTCAAAGGCATTCCCTTTTTTGCCGGGTGCAATGATGGGCTCTTTTTTGATAGTTACTTTAGGATTGTTGTCCACAAGATACCTTCCTTCTTTGTTGGTTTTCTTCGAAATTCCATCCATTGCATAACGACTTATCAAACCTTCTTCGTCAAAGTTGTTGGGCAAGTTTTTTATGTAGGTATCTAAATCGGTCAATTCTTTTTTCGTCAAGAGCAATTCATCTTCTTTTTCTTGAACGGATTTTTTAAGTCGATCAAGATTTTGCTGAGTACTCTTATCGGTGAGCGGTAACATTGGCCCTGCGTTGACATCGTTACCTGAAACCCCGATTTCCTTGATGTTATTGAAGAAAGCCGTCATTTGAAAATATTCCTTTTGTGAAATGGGATCGAACTTATGATCGTGACAACGGGCGCAGGCTACTGTTAGGCCCATAAAAGCGGTACCTACCGTTTCAGCTCTGTCCCAAACGTAGTTCAACCGATTCTCCTCGTCTATCGCGCCACCTTCACTGGTGATTGGGTGGTTTCGGTTAAACGCAGTGGCCAATTTCTGTTTTTGACCGGCATCTGGCAAAAGATCGCCCGCCAATTGCCATGAGACAAATCGGTCGTAGGGCATATTTTCTTTGAATGCATCTATGACCCAATCGCGCCAGGGCCACATCATACGATAGCCATCTGCATGTTTTCCGTGCGAGTCGGCGTAGCGCGAAAGATCCATCCAATCTAAAGTCAGCCGTTCGGCATTGGCATCTGATTGTAATAGGCGGTCTACAACTTTTTCGTAGGCCTTATCACTACTGTCGTTCAGAAAGGAGTCAAGTTCATCGATAGTCGGCGGTAAGCCGGTCAAATCTAAAGAAACCCTTCTCAAAAGGCTTTCTTTATTGGCTTCGGGAGAGGGTTCAAATTTGTTTTGTCGAAGTTTTTCTTGTACAAAACCATCGATTGTATTATTTGATGGCCAGGCAAGGTCCAATACCTCTTCAGGTTGATTTTTTTCTGGTCTTGTAAAGGCCCAATGTACTTTCCATTCCGCTCCTTGCTCGATCCATTTGATGATTGTGGCTTTCTCCTTGACCGTTAAGGAAAGATTTGATTCTGGTGGGGGCATTTGAATTTCTGGGTCGTCACTAAGTATGCGATGCACACTTTCACTTTTTTTGGCATTTCCAGAAACAAAGGCATAATTTCCGTTACTGAGTTTGGCGAAAGCTTCTTCCTCTAAATCTAAGCGTAGATCTGCTTTTCGGGAATTTGCATCAGGACCGTGGCAGGCATAACAACGGTCTGACAAAATGGGTTTTACGTGAAAGTTGAAATCGATGGTCCCCGGCAGTTCTTTATAAGCGATTTCAACCTCTTGGGGAACATTTAACGTACATGACATCGTGAAGAAAACTAATACTAAAATAGGAATATTACGAAGGTGCATTTTTCTTTTTCCGGAGTAGACTTCTAAAAATACACTTTTTCACCCTATTTAATAAGAATTCGGCAAAATTTAACCATATCTGTTGACATTCGGAACATTTGTTTTGAAGGATGTCAGATACGGAAGCATTTAGTTTGAGCAGATAAGTTTTCGGAACCGGAAATAAATTTTACCTTTGACGCAGTTCATGGGTCATTAGCTCAGTTGGTTTAGAGCGCTGCCTTGACAGGGCAGAGGTCACTGGTTCGAATCCAGTATGTCCCACAAAAATTGCAATTGCTGGTTCTACCAAAGCATAGGGCAATATGGCCCAAAACATCTTCAGAGTCACAGGTATCCGCTAAGCATCGAATCTAAATAGGTTGTATTGTTCGGGATAAACTTCCAACTTCTATGTGTTTTCAGACCTGGTAAACTTTCCATATTTTTTGAAATCAATTTTTCTTTTGATACTCGAAGTGACTTTTAAATAAACTAGGTGTCTTAAAAATATAAAAGCGTATTTCAATGGCGTCTATAGAGGTGATTTAAACTTTCTCCATTCGCTAAAACCTGTCTGCCGGCAGGTAGGAATTACTCTTTTTTGCCTGTTTTTCCTCTTTTTTTTTCCTTCCGTAGCGATGCTATGCAACTCAAAAAAGCCATCAAACAGACAAAAAATAGCTGATTTTCGCTTAAATACAGAAAGTTTAAATCACTTCATAATTTAAAATAGGAACACATAATGGTCAACCCGCTTCTTCTATTTTTAGTAATCAGTTTCGTATTGTTTTTGATTGTTGATGAGCTAATCGCAATATACTCGTCAGGTATAGAAGAAAAGAAGGATGGGATTGATTCTAGAACCAAAAACAAACTACCAAGAACAGATGAAGCTGAAGAAAAATTATAGTAAATACCATATTATCAGGCTATTGCGTTTTGAGAATTTAATTTTTCTCCTTTTGTCGATTTTTTTAAAAGTGACTTTCTATAATAGTTCGGGTCATAATGTAAACAGTAACCAAACAGATTTAATAATGGACTTTGTACTAATTTTTTTCGGAATAAGTGCGACCATATTTCTTATTGCACTATTTATGATACTTCCTACTATGATCTGGGAAAATAATTTGGAATTTAAAAAAGGAAATGAAATCGATGACAAAAAAAGTGTTTCCCGAAAAAAAGATTCGAATAAAGAACTGGCATTATAATTTAAATAGTGACTTTTTCGATTTACCGGGGTCTTAAAAAATAGACACTAACCTATTAAAAATTTTGAAAATGAATATAGATCTAATCGAGGCGGCTTTTTTTTTGATTATCACTTTTTCTTTCGTAACGCTATTCTTAATAGTGCGTTCAATGGTTCTCGATCAATCGTTTCATTCAAAAAATCATAATAAACCAATAGAATTGGAAAATAAAAAATCTATACCTACAGCCAAATACATGCCGTATCAAAACAGACATAAAGAGCTATAAACAAAAGTCAATGTTAGTTTAGATCTTCAACTCTGTGAACTTCAAGAACTAGTTTAATCTTAGATGGGTTAAAAAGTTTTTCTAAAATTAGTTCCCCCGAAATTCATTTCAGAGTAGTTAAAGCCCCTATATTGGGGCTTTTTCATGCAAAATAGTTTAAGTTACCGCATTTGTCGATCGCCAGCTTTTGAATTAGATTGGTTAAATCGCGCTAAAAATGATTATTTGTCCATAAAATATAGTGACTTATTGAATTTTTTGTGTCTTAATAAAATAAGCAACCTACAAAGACCTTGGAAACGAAAGCGATTACTAAAGATCTGACCGATGAGAAACTCGTGCGGGAGATAGTAAAGAATAACAATGTTATGTTATTTGAGGAACTATACAATCGTTACGAGAAAAGGGTGTACAATAAATGCTATGGATTTGCAAGGTCGGGAGCCGAGGCAGAAGATTTGACCCAAGATGTTTTCTTGATGATGTTCGTAAAATTAGGAAGTTTTAAGGGAAGGTCAAAATTCTCTAGTTGGGTTTACTCATTGACGTATAACTTTTGCGTTAATTATGTGAACAGAAACAAAGGCCGGAAGATAAATGATAAATCAGATTCCATTTCTGATGACGCAGAGCGATTATCTGTAGTTTTAGAAGAGGATGCTATTTTAGATTTGCGTGTAGACAAATTAAAAAAAGCACTGGATCTGGTGTCACCCGAGGATAAAACGATTTTATTGTTAAAGTATCAAGACGAAGTATCCATAAAAGAACTTTCAGAGTTGATGCAGATCGGTGAAAGCGCGGTTAAAATGAGATTAAAAAGGGCGAAGGCTAGAATAGAAGTAATATATAATGAACTACCCCTATGAAAGAAAAGCAAAAGAATCCTTTCAAAGAAATGGAGCAGTCGATGTACGATGCGCCAGCTCACCTTAAGAAGAAAGTGATGAGCGATGTGGCAATGGCAAAAATGGTCATGGAGATGGCCTCGCTTTTCACGTGCAATTACAAGTCTGCCATTGAAGATATGATGAAAACAAATAAACAATAGTACTAACTTAAACTAATTTGAAGCCATGGAAACTATTAACCAATGGAGAGACCTAAGTTTTAATACACTTTCTAAAATGATAACCGATATTGCGACGGCGTTCCCTAAATTTATAGGGGCGATATTCGTACTTATAATAGGGTGGGTCATTAGTAAAATAGTACGTTTCGTTCTAAAGAAAGTATTACGGATTGCAAAAGTATCTACGGTATCCGATAAAATCAATGAAGCCAAACTTTTTGGAGAAAGCGACTTCAAGATAGACGTAGAAAAAGTCTTGTTGACTTTTGTAAAATGGATGCTCACCTTGGTATTCGTTATTGTGGCGGCCGATATTGCCGAGTTGACCGTTATTTCAACAGAAATTGCTAATCTTCTGCGCTACATGCCCGTATTACTGAGTGCTCTGGTAATTTTTATGATAGGTCTGTTCGCCGCCAAGTTGATAAAGAAAATGTTGGCCGGTATTTTTGAATCTATGGGGTTTAGCGGTTCTAAGTTGGTCAGTGGCATTGTGTTCTATATACTGGTTATTTTCGTTACCATTACGGCCTTGAATCAAGCGGGAATCGACACATCTATTATTACCAACAACTTTACGATTATTCTAGGCGCATTTCTTTTGGCCTTTGCACTTGGGTTCGGTCTTGGTTCTAGAGAAATGGTTGGTCGTCTATTAAAAACTTTTTATGTCAGAAAAAAATATTCGCTCGGTGACGAGATTAAAGTGAATGGGGTAGAGGGCACTATTGAATCAATCGATCATATCTTTTTAACGCTGAAAACAGCTGATGGTAAATTAGTAATGCCAATAGATGAGGTCGTCGAAAATCGGGTGAAATTGGATTAAGAGGTTATAAGAGAAATCATCGATAGATTTCCAAATTGTCTCTAGTGCTATTTAATAGTAATACGTAGCTCGTTGATTTCATAGTAGTTCTAGCAGTCGTTCTAATTTCATGCCACGTGAACCTTTTATCAAAATCGTACTTTTTTCAGGAACGGGATTTTCAATAATAAAATCGGATACATTTTCAAACTTTTCAAAAGTTTTAAGGTCCGATTTGGTTTTTGCAAAATTCTCACCAATACAGAAAATAGAATCGAATCGCGCTTCAATGGCCATCTCAGCAATTTTCTGATGTTCTTCGGCGGCTGTTTCACCAAGCTCGAACATATCGCCCAAAAAAACGATTTTGTGATCTCCCGCCATTTGTTGGAAGTTCTCCAACGCCGCTTTCATACTTGTTGGGTTTGCATTATAGGCATCGAGAATAATTTGGTGCCCGTTCTTATTAATGATTTGTGAGCGGTTATTTTTAGGTATATAGCTTTCAATGGCACCTTTGATTTCATCCAAAGAAACATTGAAGTATTTTCCCATTAATATAGCCGCCGCACAGTTAGTGAAATTGTAGCTTCCGATCAACTTTGATTCCATAATCTTTTCTTCCACTTTGATTTTTACAAACGGATTCGCACTTAAAAATTCAATTTTGAAGTACTTATGATTCCTTATGCTGAAACCGAACTTTTTAATATAGCCCCCTAACTTTTGCACCTGAATCGGGTCGTCAGCATTCATAAATATATATTTGCTATTCTCTATCAAATTATCGTATAGTTCACTTTTGCCCTTAATAATACCTTCTTCACTACCGAAACCCTCTAAATGTGCTTTTCCGAAATTGGTGATATACCCAAAATCGGGTCGGGCCACGTTGCTTAGAAATTCGATTTCTTTTTGGTGGTTGGCACCCATCTCTACAATAGCGATTTCGGTATCGGGCCTTATGGTAAGCAAGGTCAGCGGCACACCGATATGGTTGTTGAGATTGCCCTCGGTGGCAATAGTGCGATATTCTTTTGAGAGCACAGCGTTTATAAGCTCTTTTGTAGTCGTCTTACCATTGCTTCCTGTAAGGCAGATGACTTTTGCTTTTGAATGATCTCTATGAAAAGTGGCCAGTTTTTGAAGGGTCTGAAGTACATCGTCAACCAATAGGCAATGATCGGAAATGGCATATTCTTTTTGATCGACCACGGCATAGGCAGCACCTTTCACCAAAGCTTCCCCGGCATATTTATTCCCATTGAAATTATCACCTTTTAATGCGAAAAAGATGCAGTTTTCAGTTATTTTTCGAGTGTCCGTACAAACTTTGGGAAATTCTAAAAAGCGCTGGTACAATTGGGCTGTTTCCATAAAGTAAAAGTATAAATAAAGTATTTTAAAACGAATATTGAACCCAAATGGAATCTTCAAAAGGAAATCTAAGGAGCAAAGAGTAAAGACAAAATGACAAAAGAAAAAGGCTTAGGTCAATTACAGCGTCCGTATTCTTTATTCATTTTGTCTTTCGTCCAAAAAATAAAAGTCCCGACGCATTTGTCGAGACTTTTTACAATTTTATGTTCACAAGAATTATCTCGCTTTTTTACCTCTAGGAGTTTTGTTCTTTGTCTTCGACTTAGAACCTACTCGAGACATTGCGCATCGGAAACCTATATTGTCCGTAGCCATATACTGTGGCATATATCTGCGCTGTGCAGGATCTAACCAATAGGCACGGTCTCTCCAAGAACCACCTTTGTAAACGCGAACCTCGTCGTTGATCAAAGTTGATCTGTTATTCGATTCATCGTATTGACGTACCAATTTACCTGCGGAGTCACGTTCAACGCTATGTATCGGTGAGTTGTACATTTTTTTATTGGGGTCTTGCTCTTCCTCTTCATCGCTAAAACGATCGAAGAATCTAGACGAACCCGGATCACCATCGCGATAACCTCGGTTATCACTAGAGGAGAAATTCGTTCTTAAATAAGTCTCTTCTTCATCGACAGGTACCATTTTGATTTCTCCTGGTAGATTTACGGCGACAACTTTTCCATTCGGTAAGGTATCGTACATTACGGAATCTCTAAGAATATTCACTTTACCGTCTTCGCCAATGGCTGTTTTCATATAAATGTTGCCACGGTAATAGTTGAAGTCACTTACTTCGTCGTCAACTATTGGTCGATATACATCGGCGACCCATTCTGCGACGTTACCGGCCATATCATAAAGACCAAGGTCATTGGGCTTATATGACATTACCTCGGCAGTAATATCGGCACCGTCATCTGACCATCCGGCGATTCCGCCATAATCCCCTTTTCCTTGTTTGAAGTTGGCCAATTGGTCACCTCTACCGACACGTTGTCCGTTACGGGTGTACTCACCTTCCCAAGGATATTTTTTTCTACCTCTATAGTTGTTATATTCTCGAGTGCCTTGGTTTGCCTGTGCCGCATATTCCCATTCTGTTTCGGTAGGTAAGCGATATTCTGGCATGATTACACCACTACTTCTTCTCGCATAGGTGTTGACACTATCCTTTTTCTTGCTTCCCTGAAGAGAATCGATTTGACCGTTGTAGACTGACTCAGGTCGGTTCAAATAGGCCTCTGTACTAAAAGTACCGGCAACTTCACCAGAAGCAGCTTGGTATTTGGCATCTTTTGCCAAGTAACCTTCGCGCTCTAACATGACCTCGTTTACACGATCGGTACGCCATTCGGCGAACTGAGTTGCCTGGATCCAATTCACACCGACCACAGGATACTCCGCGTATGCAGGATGACGCAGATAATTGTTCGTCATTGTTTCGTTGAAGCCCAATCGGTTTCTCCAGACTAAGGTATCTGGTAATGCACCTTTGTAGATATTAGCGTATTGCGGATTTTCCGGTGGATAAACACTTTTCAGATAATCAAGAT
>ENA-ORXU01002619-ORXU01002619.1-marine-metagenome-genome-assembly--contig:-NODE-2619-length-12077-cov-3.086667_pt1 | contig 12077 bp, 8 predicted proteins | sample MGYA00237869_ERZ511484 | MGnify/ENA metagenome assembly ERZ511484 | reverse complement strand
CGAACATTTCCTCTCGGCGCGCTCGCCGTATGGTGCAGGCGAGGAGCGGGAGGCCTGGCTGGAGGAATTCCGCCGCGATGCCAGGGCGGAGGATCGCGGTGCCGAACTGGTGCACGAGAACGGTCAGCATCTTCTTATCCGCGAAACCGCCGTCGAGAACGTGGGCATGATCGTCATCGGCACCGATATCACCGAACTGCGCAACTCGCAGGCACAGGCCGTCCATGCGTCCAAGCTGGCGACGCTGGGCGAGATGGCCGCCGGACTGGCCCATGAACTGAACCAGCCCCTGGGTGTGATCCGCATGGCGACGGGAAATATGCTGCGTCGGATCGAAAAGGACGGGCTGGATGCGGAATACGCCGCAAAGAAGCTGGAACGGATCGAAGGGCAGACCGAGCGCGCGGCGAAGATCATCGACCACATGCGCATCTTTGCCCGCAAGGACGATCAGCGAACCGAACCGTTCGACCTGTCGGAGGCTGTCAACGAGGCGACCACGATGATGCGGTCGCAGCTTTCGGGATCGAATATCCTGCTCGACGAATCCATCGAGCGAGAAAAGGCCACGGCCATCGGATCGAAGGTCATGTTCGAGCAGGTACTGGTCAATCTTCTCGCCAATGCGCGCGATGCGATCACCCAACGCGCAGAGCAGGACGGCGAAGAGATCGGCAAGCGTATCTCGGTCTCGCTGTCCACGAATGGTCTCCACGCGACGGTCGTCGTATCGGACACGGGCGGAGGAATACCCGAAAACGTGCGGACGCGCCTCTTCGAGCCGTTCTTCACGACCAAGGCCCCCGGCAAGGGAACGGGGCTGGGACTGTCGATCAGCTACGGCATCATCAACGGCATGGGTGGCGACATCACGGCGTCGAATACCGAAGACGGGTCGGAAATCGTCGTCAAGGTTCCGCTGGCCGCGTAGTCCTGCCGGAACTCGAAGCAATCCGCTGCGTGGCCGGGCGCATCGGATTATGCAGCCGCGTATCTTCGGGAACGCTTGCGTGGGGCAGTTCGTCCTATAATGTGCTCACGAGACCCCCGAAAGCGCGAAGCAGGGGGTGCTCATCTCCCCGTCGTGCTCGGAGGGATGGTCGCATGACCGATAGAGGTCGCGCGATCGGGGAGCAGCCACCATGACCGTGATCCGCGAGAGCGATCTCATCGACAGCATCGCGGACGCGCTGCAATACATCTCGTACTACCATCCACCGGACTTCATCCGCGCGATGGCGACCGCGTGGGAGCGCGAGGAAAGCCCCGGCGCGAAGGATGCCATGGCACAGATCCTCGTCAATTCCCGCATGGCTGCGCTCGGGCGTCGCCCCCTCTGTCAGGATACGGGAACGGCGAACGTCTTCATCGCGATCGGCCATGGTGCCCGACTCGATCTTTCCCGACCGTTACAGGACGTCGTGGACGAGGCCGTGCGCCGGGCGTATCTGGCAGACGAGAACCCCTTGCGCGCCTCCATCGTCGTCGAGCCGCTGGGTGCGCGCCGGAACAGTGGCGACAACACCCCCGCGATGCTGCATGTCGAGATGACCGATGGCGATGCGGTCTCGGTGCATGTCTCGGCCAAGGGGGGTGGGTCGGAGAACAAGGCCAAATTCGCGGTGCTGAACCCCTCCGCCTCCGTGGCCGATTGGGTCGTGGATACCGTCGGGACTCTCGGCGCGGGGTGGTGCCCGCCCGGCATCCTCGGCATCGGCGTGGGCGGCGGGGCCGACAGGGCGATGCTGCTCGCCAAGCAGGCCCTGAACGATCCCATCGACATGGCCGACCTGCGGCGGCGTGGTCCGAGCGACCGGATCGAGGAATTGCGGCTGGAGATCCATGAGCGCGTCAACGCCCTTGGCATCGGAGCACAGGGGCTGGGCGGGCTGACCACGGTGCTGGACGTGAAGATACGCAGCTTCCCGACCCATGCTGCGTCACTGCCCGTCGGGCTGATCCCGAATTGCGCGGCGACACGGCATCTGCATTTCACGCTCGATGGCACCGGCCTCGCAAGGCTGTCGCCGCCCGACCTGTCGGACTGGCCGGATATCCTGCTCGACACGACGAGTGTCGCCAGTCGGCGGATCGACCTCGATGCGCTCGACGACGCGACCGTCGCCTCCCTCGTCCCCGGCGAGACGATCCTGCTGAGCGGCACACTCTACACGGGCCGCGATGCCGCGCATAAGCGCATGGTCGAGATGCTGGACCGGGGCGAGGTGCTGCCGGTCGACCTGTCCGGGCGCGCGATCTATTACGTCGGTCCCGTGGATGCGGTGCGGGACGAGGTGATCGGTCCTGCCGGTCCCACTACCGCGACGCGGATGGACCGGTTCACCGACCGCATCCTCGCCGAGACCGGACTGAAACTGATGATCGGCAAGGCGGAGCGTGGTCCGGACGCCATCGAGGCGATTGCCCGCCACGGGGCGGCTTACCTGATAGCGGTCGGAGGCGCGGCCTATCTGGTCTCGAAGGCGATCCGGGAGGCCGAACCGGTCGCCTTCCACGATCTCGGCATGGAGGCGATATACCGTCTCAGGGTGGAGGACATGCCCGTTACCGTCGCGGTCGATGGCAAAGGCGGGTCGATCCATACCCTCGGCCCGGCGCGCTGGCGCCGCGAGGGGGTTTGAGGGGAGGGTTTGCCAATTCCCCTGCTCGATGCGGACATCATGTCCCGGCGTTCGGCGAGCATCGGGTCACGTCAGGTGACGGTGACTTCCAAATGCCCGACACCCTCGATCGCGACTTCCATCACATCACCCTTCCGCACCGGCCCGACGCCGGAGGGCGTGCCGGACATGATGACATCCCCGGCGGCCAGTTCGAAATAGCTGGAAAGATAGGAAATCATTTCCGGTACCTTCCAGATCATCTGGTCCAGATCGCCGGTCTGCGTCACCTTGCCGTTCACCTTGAGCTGCACCAGCCCCTGCTCCGGATGCCCGATCTCGGATGCCGGAAAGAGCGGGCCACATGGCGCGGAACGCTCGAACGCCTTGCCGATCTCCCAGGGTCGGCGCAGTTCCTTCGCTTCGCCCTGCAGATCGCGCCGGGTCATGTCGAGGCACACGGCGTAGCCATAGACGTGATCGAGCGCACTCGCGACGGGGATATCGGTGCCCCCTGATTTCAACGCGACGAGCATCTCGGTCTCGTGGTGCACGTCCGACGATTTGACGGGATAGGGAAATTCACCGCTGAAATCGAGATTGTCGGGATTCTTCTGGAAGAAGAACGGCGGTTCGCGGTCGGGGTCGCCGCCCATCTCTATCGTGTGGGCTGCATAGTTGCGACCGATGCAATAGATGCGGCGAACCGGAAAGCTCTCTGCCGACCCCGAAACCGGAATGGCCGGAACCGGCGGTGCCGGAATCACATATCTGGACACGAACGTCTCCTCTGTCCCCTACGGGGCGAGCCCGTGAAGGAACTGTGCCCAATCGCAAGACGATCGCAACCGATTTCGCCGAACCGGCGTGAAGCCATGGAGAGCCATGCAGCTTTCGCGGTCAATTCGACGAAAATGGTAGGCCCGGAGGGACTTGAACCCCCAACCAATCCGTTATGAGCGGACTGCTCTAACCAGTTGAGCTACAGGCCCGACGCTTTCTTCGAATAGGATGTGGGGCGGGTGACGTCAACTGCCCTGGGTGCATGTATCTTTCGTAGCGCGGTCGTCGCGTCGGCTATGCTTCGACGGCCTTGCGCTGGGTCGTCAAGTCCATGACAGGCTGAACGGCCCGGTCGCTGCACAGAACGACCAGCAGATTCGAAACGAGGCGGCTCCGGCTGTCGGTGTCCAGATCGGGTCCGTCGTTCCGGCGCAACTGGTCGAGTGCATCGGTGACGATCCCGACGGCGCCATCGACGATGCGCGCACGGGCGGAAACGACGGCATCCGCTTGCTGGCGTTGCAGCATGGCCGCCGCGATCTCAGGGGCATAGGCCAGATGGCTGAGGCGGGCTTCGACGATCCTGACACCCGCCCGGGAAACGCGCTCGCTGACTTCTGCGGCCAGGGCCGCGTCGACGTCATCGCGACCATCGCGGAGGGACATGGCGCCCTCGCGATCCGCTTCGTAGGGATAGCGCGCCGCGATGCTGCGCAGGGCCGCCTCCGATTGCGTCGTGACGAAATCCGTGAAGTTGTCGACCGCGAAGATGGCTTTTGCGGGCGATGCGACGCGCCACACCACGATACCGGCGATCTCGACCGGGTTTCCGGCTCCGTCATTGACCTTCAGCCGCTCGGTTTCGAAGTTCCGGGTGCGCAGGGAGATCTTCTGCGATTTGCAGAGCGGGAAGACCCAGCGCAAACCGTGTTCCTTCACCGTCCCCATGTACCGTCCGAACAACGTGACGGCGACCGCCTCGTTCGGTTCGATGCTGAACAGGCCCATCGCGGCGGCCAGGATGGCAACACCGAAGGGGATGAGCAACAGGATGTCGTTGCCCATCATGACGACGGTAAAGAATCCCATAACGGCGATCATGACGATGACGGCGATGACCGTGAAACCATCTGCTGCGAGGGCCATCTTTTCCGTCTTCATCTCCACACTCCTGTCCCTCCGGGCAAACCGCTCTTCGATGAGACACCCTATCGGTTCGAGGATTCCGACTGGTTAACGCTCTGCGCGAACCGCCCCGGATGCCGGATGGCATGGGATGTGGATGGTGTGCGATATGGAAGAAGAGACGGGTAATCCGATGCGGTGGCTGGATACCCTGACAGGGGCAGCTCCGGCGGTGGGAGCCATGGTCCTGCGCAGGAACCGGCCCGTATTGCGGGCGGTGCGCGGTATTCGTATCGCGGGGCGGGCCGATCCGGTGCGCCTGACCGATCCATGGCATGTCGGATCGTGTACGAAGGCCATGACGGCCACGCTGCTGGCGCGGTTGCAGGCGCGGGGACTGATCGATCTCGGGGCCGGGCTTGGCGACGCGCTTCCCGATATCGCGATGCATCCGGCCTTCGCGGCCATGTCGTTGCGCGCAGTGCTCCGGCACGAGGCGGGCATCCGCCGCGATCCTCACTGGAGCGTCTTCGCCCGCCTTCGCGCCACCCGCGCCCCCCTGACCGAGCAGCGGCGTCATCTCGCAGGATTGGCATTGCAGGACAGGCCGGTGACGCAGGCCGGGTACTCCAATCTCGGCTACATCGTCCTCGGAGCCGTGATCGAGGCGGCAACGGGCGTAACGTGGGAGACGGCGCTGCGCAGGGAGGTCTTCACGCCCCTCGGGATGACCGGCGCGGGGTTCGGTGCGCCGCCCTTGCCCGGTCTCGCCGGTCACGTCATGGCGCAGGGGCGCTGGCATCCCAGGCCTCCCGGTCCGTGGTCCGACAATCCGCGCCCTTACGGCCCTGCCGGGCGCGTTCACCTGCCGCTCGATGACTGGGCACGGTTCGCGGCGGTCCATCTCGGGGGTGGCCCTCCCGGATATCTGCCCGCACCCTTGCTGCACGAGATGCACGAACCGGGCGCGAGCGGCTATGCCGCCGGATGGGGCACGGGAACCATACCCGGCGGCACCCCGATGGTGCGCCATACCGGCAGCAATACGATGTGGTTCGCGGATATCCGGCTCTTGCCGAAGCCGGGCATCGGCGTTGCGGTCGTCTGCAATGCCGACAGTCCATCCCTGCGCACCCGTATCCTGCGCCGCACCGATGCCCTGCTGGCGGCTTCCCAAACCGGCTCGGATGCGCTAGCCCTCCGGCAATTGCAAGGATAGGCGGGCACATGACCGACGAGCGAGATGGAACCGGGCTGACCTACCGCGATGCGGGTGTCGACGTGGACGCGGGCAATGCCTTCGTCGAGGCGATCAAGCCTGCCGTGCGATCGACGACGCGCCCCGGCATGATGGGAGGAATCGGCGGCTTCGGCGGTCTCTTCGATCTCAGGGCGGCGGGGTTCGACGATCCGATCCTGGTGGCGGCGACCGACGGGGTCGGCACGAAGCTGAAGATCGCCATCGAGACGGGCCTGCATGGCGGCATCGGTATCGATCTCGTGGCGATGTGCGTGAACGATCTGCTGGCACAGGGGGCGCAGCCGCTCTTCTTCCTCGATTATTATGCGACCGGCGCGCTCGATATCGGGCAGGGCAGGGCCATCGTGGACGGCATCGCCGAAGGCTGTCGGCAGGCAGGCTGCGGCCTGATCGGCGGCGAGACGGCGGAGATGCCCGGTCTCTATGCGCCCGGCGATTACGATCTGGCGGGCTTTTCGGTCGGGGCCGTCGAGCGCGACGGAATCCTGCCCCGCGCGGCGCAGCAGGGCGACGTGCTGCTCGGGCTGGCTTCGAGCGGACCCCATTCCAACGGCTATTCGCTGATCCGCAAGATCGTCGGGAAGAGCGGGCTGGGATGGCACGATCCCTCGCCCTTCGGAGGGGGCAGCGTCGCCGAGGCCCTGATCGAGCCGACGCGCATCTATGTACGGGCAGGTCTGGCGGCGATGAAGCATCCGGGCTTGCGCGGATTCGCCCATATTACCGGTGGCGGCCTGACCGAGAACGTGCCGCGTGTCCTGCCCGACGATCTCGCTGCCCATATCGATCCCGCAGCATGGCCGCGCCCTGCCGTCTTCGACTGGCTTGCGCGCGAGGGCGGCGTGGAGGAGACGGAGATGCGGCGCGCCTTCAACCTCGGGATCGGGATGGTCGTCGTGGTTGCTGCGGAGGCTGCGGCGGAGATACGGGCGATCCTGCAGGACGAGGGAGAGACCGTCCATGAGATCGGCCATCTGGCTCCGCGTGACGGCGGGGCGGTGGTCTATGGCCCGCGCTAGGGTGCGTGTCGCGGCCTTCATCTCCGGGCGGGGATCGAACATGCTGGCGCTGGCCGATGCCTGCGCGCTTCCGGGGGTTCCCGCCGAGATGGCACTCGTCTTCTCGAACGTGGAGGACGCACCCGGTCTCGCGCTGGCCACGGAGCGCGGCATCGCGGCGGAGGCGGTGTCGCATCGACCGTTCTCCGGCGATCGCGAGGGCCATGAACGCGCCATCGACGCCGTGCTGGAGCGTCACCGTATCGATCTGGTCTGCCTTGCGGGCTACATGCGGCTTCTGACGCCCTGGTTCGTGGAACGGTGGCGCAACCGGATCATCAATATCCATCCTTCGCTGCTGCCCGCCTTCAAGGGCCTCGACACCCATGCGCGCGTGTTGAACGCCGGGGCGCGGTGGCATGGCTGCACCGTCCATTTCGTGCGCGCGGCAATGGACGAAGGCCCTATCGTGGCGCAGGCTATCGTGCCCGTCGCCGCCGACGACACGCCGGGGAGGCTCGGTTCGCGGGTGCTGAAACAGGAGCATCGTCTCTATCCCCATGCTCTGGCTCTGGTGGCCTCGGGGGCGGCACGGGTGGAGGGCGAGCGCGTGTTTCTCAGCAGCCATGCCCTGCCCGACCCGGCGATCAATCCGCCGGAGGCGATTCGATGAGGCTGCTGCTGCGAGCCGAAGCGCGCGGAACGGAGCGCCGGACCCCCCTGACCCCGAAGGATGCGGCGACATTGGTCGCGGCGGGTGCATCGGTATCGGTGGAGCGCAGCGAGCGGCGCATCTTCGGGGATACGGCCTATGGGGACGCGGGATGTCGGCTCGTCGCCTCCGGCTCATGGGCCGATGCGCCGGAGAACACGCTGATCCTCGGAGTAAAGGAGCTGCCGGAACAGCCTGATATCCTTGGCGGATGCCATGCTCATTTCGCGCATCTCTACAAGGACCAACGCGGATGGCAGCATGAGTTGAAACGCTTCCATCGCGGTGGCGGGACACTCTACGATCTGGAATACCTGACCGGCGCAAACGGCGTACGGGTCGCGGCTTTCGGATATTGGGCGGGGTGGCTCGGTGCCGCGCTGGGCCTGCGCGGCTGGTTCCTGCGCGCGCGGGGAAGGTCCGCGATGCCCGTGGACTCATGTGAATCGCAGGCGATATTCCTCGACGGGACAATGGCATTGCGCGGCGATACGGGCTTGCCGCGCGCCATCGTGATCGGTGCCAAAGGCCGCTCGGGGCAGGGCGCCTGCGACCTGTTCGAGGCAGTGGGCATCCCCGTGACCCGCTGGGACAAGGAAGAGACGCACGATCTCGATCACGCAGCGTTGCTCGACCACGATCTTCTCGTGAACTGTGTCCTGCTGCACGGCCCCGGCCTCGTGCTTGCCACGCCTGACGTACTGAACGCGCCGAGCACCCGCCTCGGCGTGATCTCCGACGTGGCCTGCGATCCCCTGTCGGATTTCAACCCGCTACCACTCTACGACGCACCGACCGCGTGGGACGCGCCATTCCTGCATCTGGAAGGCCGGCGCGATATCTGGCTCACCGCCATCGACAATCTGCCATCCCTGCTGCCCCGCGAGGCATCGGAGGATTTCTCCGCGCAGCTTCTGCCGGTCCTGCGCGCCTATCCCGACGGGATCGCATGGCACAGGTCGAAAGCGGCGTTCGAAGCAGCATCGAGCCGTCTCGCAAAAGAATAGCCCCGGCAGGCTTTCGCCTGTCCGGGGCTGATCGTCGTCATCGACCGGAAGTGGTCGATGTCAGTGCTTTCGGTGCTTCATGTGGTGGCGCATCTTGTGATGACGCATCTTGTGGTGGCGATGCTTGCCATGATGGCGCTTCCCATAATGATGCTTGCCATGATGGCGCTTGCCGTTTCTCATGCCACCGCGATTGCCACGGTTGTTGATGATGACCGTCTGGTTCGACACGCTGCCGCCCGAGAAACCGCCGCCGAAGAATCCGCCACCGAAGGTCGGAATCGCGAGGGGCTGCTGATAGATCGGAGCAGGCTGCTGATAGATGACCGGAGCCGGTGCGGGGGCCGCAACGACATTGATCGTCACCGTGCGGGCCACTGCGGGTGCAGGAACGGAAACCGTTTCATAGACCGTTTTCGGAACCTGCTTGTAGGTCGTCGTCGGCACGCTTTCGTAGACCGTCTTCTGCTGTGGTTCGTAGACCGTCTTCTGGCGCGATTCGTAGACCGTCTTGTTCACCGTGTCGTACACGGTTTCCTGCACGTCCTTGTAGCCCGTGCGCTCGACGTTCTCGTAGACGGTTTCCGGAACCACCTTCGTCACGACGCGCGGCACTTCCTTGGTGCGTACGCGGCGAACCTGCTTGTATGTCGTCACCGGCACGGTTTCGTAGTATTCCTCTTCCACCGTATCGACGACGGTTTCCGAGACCGTGCGGTCGACGGTACGCGCGACCTGATCGGTGTAGGAATAGGGAACCTGCTTGCTGACGACACGTGCGACCTGTTCGGCACGGGTCACGGGAACCTGCTCGGTCACGGTGCGCGCGACCTGTTCGGTCACGGTGCGCGCGACCTGCTTATGGGTGGTGACGGGCACGCTTTCATAGACCGTACGTGCGACCTGCCGCGTGGTGGCAGCGACCGGTGCGTGGTGAGTCGGTGCAGCCGTGACCGTGCCGCAGGTCATGTAGACCGGCATACCGCATCCACCCGCGATCGCCGGGGCTGCAAGCCCTCCACCGACCACCAAAGTGAGTGCACTGAGAAGCCCTGTTCTGTTCATCGTCATACCTCTGGCGCTATTGTGACGCGAAATTTAACGCCACCCGGCACAGATTGACATATTATGAGACGGTTTGGGAAGGGTTTTTCCCGGATTTACACGGAATGTCCCAAATGGGATACACTCTACTCGCGGTTGCTCGCAAAAGGATCATTGATCGTGCATCGAACGATCCTGTGAACTCACGACCGCCGCGCATCGTGCGCAGGTCTGCGGCGCAGCATGGGTTCCGACATCGGGCAGGACCTTCCAGCACCGCGCGCATTTCTCCCCCTCCGCCTTCGCGAAGGATACCGAGACCCCCGGCACGTCTTCCAGCCGGAAGGCTTCCGCCGGTCCCTCGCCGGCCTCGACCGTGATGCCCGACGTGATGCAGATATCCTCGAAGGTCACGGAGCGAGCGGCGTCTGCCATGGCGGCATCGGCGACATGGACGACGGGTGCGGCTTCCAGCGAGGCCCCGATCGTCTTGTCCCGGCGACGTTCTTCGAGCGCGCCGGTAACGACGCGCCGCACCTGTCTGATCGCATTCCATTTCTTGGCCAGCGTATCGTCGCGCCACCCGTCGGGGGTCTCGGGGATCGTCTTCAGATGAACCGATGCATCGCCCTGGCCGAAACGGGTCAGCCAGACCTCTTCCATCGTGAAGCACAGCATCGGAGCGAGCCAGATCGTCAGCCGCTCGAACAGCAGATCGAGTACCGTGCGACAGGCCCGCCGTCGTTCGCTGTCCGGCGCATCGCAATAGAGCGCGTCCTTGCGGATATCGAAATAGAACGCGCTGAGATCGACGGTCGCGAACTGGAACAGGGTCTGGAACGTCTTCTGGTACTCGAAATCGCGATACCCCTGGCGGACCACCCCGTCGAGTTCCACCAGGCGGTGCAGCATCAGCCGCTCCAGTTCCGGCATCTCGCCCACCGGCATGCGTTCGGCTTCGGAGAAGCCGTCAAGCGCGCCCAGCAGGAACCTGAAAGTATTGCGCAAACGGCGATAGCTGTCGGCGACGGATTTCAGGATTTCCGGCCCGATCCGCTGGTCCTCGGTATAGTCGACCTGCATCACCCACAGGCGCAGGATATCGGCACCGTACTGCTTGATCACCTCCTGCGGGGCGGTCTGGTTGCCGACGGATTTCGACATCTTCAGGCCGTTCTGGTCGAGGGTGAAACCGTGGGTCACGACCGTCTCGAAAGGCGCGCGGCCCGCTGTGGCGCTCGATTCCAGCAGCGCGTGATGGAACCACCCGCGATGCTGGTCGGTCCCCTCCAGATAGACGGAGGCGGGCCACTTGCCCCCCCCGTCGCGCAGCACGTAGGCATGGGTGCAACCCGAATCGAACCACACGTCGAGGATGTCGGTCACCTGCTCCCACCCCTCGGCGGCCCTGTCCCCGAGAAAGCGTTCGGCGGCGCCTTCCGCGAACCACGCATCGGCCCCCTCCTCGCGGAAGGCGCTCAGGATGCGGGCATCGACCGCCTCATCGCGCAGGATTTCGATCTGCCCCGGCCCCGTCTCCTTCATGAAGCAACAGAGCGGCACGCCCCACACACGCTGGCGCGAGAGTACCCAGTCGGGGCGGTTCTCGATCATGTTATAGAGGCGATTGCGCCCGGCGCGCGGCACCCAGCGCACATCGCGATCGATGCTTTCGGTGGCCCGCTCGCGCAGGGTTTTACCTGAATAGTCAGTGCCGTCCTCGATCTTCTTGTCCATCGCCGCGAACCATTGCGGGGTATTGCGGAAGATCAGCGGAGCCTTGGAGCGCCAGCTATGCGGGTAGGAATGCGTCAGCTTCCCGCGCGCGGCCAGCCGCCCGACTTCGGCCAGCTTCTTGATGACGGCATCGTTCGCCTTGCCCTCCTTCCCCTTGCGGTCGAGGATGTGCAGCCCGCCGAAGAACGGCAGATCGTCGCGGAACTCGCCCGCCGGGCCGACATTATGGGTCATCGGCAGCTTGTGCTTGACACCGATCATGTAGTCGTCCGCCCCGTGCGAGGGGGCGGTGTGGACGAAGCCGGTGCCCGCCTCGTCGGTGACGTGGTCGCCGGGGAGGAGGGGGACGTCGTAGTCCCATTCGCCGTTGGCGTCGGCTGCGCCTCGGAAGGGGTGGGCAGTCACCAGACCAGCCAATTCATCCGCCCCGACCGTGCGCACCTTCTCATACGCCTCGACCCGCGCCGCCTTGAACACATCGGCGGCGAGGTTGTCGGCGATGAGCAGCATATCACCCTTGGCGGTCCAGTTCTCTGGCGCGGCATCGGTGACGTGATAGAGGCCGTAGGAGATCGTCTCGCTGAAACAGATCGCGCGGTTCTGGGGGATGGTCCACGGGGTCGTGGTCCAAATGACGACGGATGCACCAGTAAGATCGTTCTCTGCTCTTCGTTCGTCAGCACGCTTCAATAACGCATCATTACGAGCGCGTCGGTCTTGGATGCTTCGCGTCTCAACAAAATCAGAAACCGAGTCGAGATAATCAGATTTCGGCTCATGCTCGACGAT
>ENA-ORXU01002618-ORXU01002618.1-marine-metagenome-genome-assembly--contig:-NODE-2618-length-12078-cov-3.173152_pt1 | contig 12078 bp, 12 predicted proteins | sample MGYA00237869_ERZ511484 | MGnify/ENA metagenome assembly ERZ511484 | reverse complement strand
TTTCCCACTCAGATGCCCCGGAAACCGCGATTCCGACACCGCATCATTTGATGCGCAGCACCGCATCATTTGATGCGATTCTGCGGTAGAATAGACACTAGGGCAGCACCTGCCTGTTTTTCCGGCAACGCGCGTAGAGGGGACCCCCCACCGCGCCCATCGAAGACAGCGGCCGCGGTTCCCCCAGACCGCAATGAATCGAGCGGTGGGAGAGGCACCACCGCGACAGTGGTGGTGGGGATCGCGCGCGTCACGTTGCGACTATTGTACGTCAAACTGCGCTCGGTGTCGGTTCTCAGGTGCACCCACCGTTCTTGTGAGTCATGCAAGTGAAGTCGACTGCCAGGTCGGCGACGCACTCCAGCGTCGAGCTCCAGACCCAGCCCCGGTCCTCGCTACATATGGGGCAACGCCGCGCCTTTCTGACTGGTGGTAGGCTGCGTGGCGAGGGGTGCAACCGTGACCACCTCCCCCACGCCGGAGCGGCTTCCGCGTGACGAGCTCGTGTCAGCGACAGGACGCATCAATAGCATCCCTGCCAACGGATCCTTTGCTTTTCACTCGCGCAGCAAGTCGATCGATCTCGATCGCCCCATCGCTCCGAGCGTGCATCTCCGCTGTGGATCACCCACCAGATTCACCCAGAGAGGGTGCACCGGGCCTGTGAGTGGACAAACAGCGGATCAGGCGCGCATGCATCATCTCACATCGCTGTGGGAGGGGACTGAGCCCACAGTGCCGGGATCGGCCCGTCACGCCACCGCCCTTGACCACCGCCTCCACCGAGCGTGACAGCTTTCGCTCGCCGCATCCCGTAGCCTGCATCATTCCGTCCCCGCCCGCTTCCACCCGACCCCGCTCGTCCAGGCCTCCCCATCCGCGCTTACTCGTATCGCTTGTCTCCCCAACCCTTCTAGCATCATGGCGTTCGCTCTGCCCCCGCTGCCGTACGCGTACGATGCCCTGGAGCCGTACATCGACTCTACGACGGTATGTTTTCTTGTCAGCACTTGATGGTCGCCAAGGCGGTCCGCAGCCTCTTGGATTGTCTCTTCCTCTGGGGGATCACTATGTAGCTTAGGAACTGGAACGTGTGTGCGGATAGTTTGAGACGGGATTGGCGATGACCGCCAATCTTGCTTTTTTGCTGGAAACTCACCCTGGAATGCCGCCTGTCAACCAGTGCCCTTGCTCTTGTGGTTTCTTCCTGTTGACGCCGTGATGTGCTTGGGCCTTGGAAACACACTCTCGTCTCGTAACGCTGACGCGCAGATGAACATCCATCACGTACGTTAGGTGCCCTTTGTGTGGGCATTTTTTGTGTTGGCAGCCTCTCGGTGAGGTTTTTCTTGTCCGGCGAACAACTCTATACCCACTATGCTTGATGCCGTGTGGGCCATTGTCCTCTGTTCATTTGTGGAATGACCGACTGCTAACGTGCTCGTGTCTCGGCTTGCCTCGGACACTCCGTCCTTTGGCCAACCCCTCGCGTCGCAATCCCCGCAGACTAAGCACCACAACACGTACGTGACGAACGTCAACAACGTGCTCGCTGGTGAGAACGGTGGCAGCCTGAAGGGCCTGAGCCTGAGCGCCATCCAAAAGGAGGTTGTCTCCCTGCCAGATTCGATCAAGACGGCGGTGCGCAACAGCGGCGGCGGCCATTGGAACCACTCCTTCTTTTGGAGCGTCATGGGCAAGACGGGCTCCATTGCCGAGGCGCCCTCGGGTGACCTCAAGTCGAGCATCGAGTCGACGTTCGGCTCCCTCGACGAGATGCAGAAGAAATTCAACACGGCGGCGGCGACCCGCTTCGGGTCGGGCTGGGCGTGGCTGTCGGTCAACGCCGACGGGCAGCTGTTCATCAGCAGCACGCCCAACCAGGACAACCCGCTCATGGAGGGGATTGTCGACCAGCCGGGGACGCCCATCCTCGGCCTGGACGTGTGGGAGCACGCCTACTACCTGAAGTACCAGAACCGCCGGCCGGAGTACATTGCGTCGTGGTGGAAGACGGTCGACTTTGACGTCATTGCCAAGAACTACACGGCTGCCAAGTCGGGTGGTCTGCCGGCGTTTGACACGCCCTTGGCCTAAGCCGCCCGTCGGCGGTTTGACGCGGCTGCGCTGCGCTTGCGCTGAGGGCGGGGCAGGCGCTCCCGGAGTGCAGCAGATAAGTTGGGGGTGGTGTCGATCTGTGTAGCACTTGTTCATACTCTTTTGTCCTAGCCTTGTTTGTCCCTTCGTCGCTCGGTGCTGCTCCTCGTCCTCCCCTTCTACGCCCTGGCTTGACTGGAGCGTACCCATCTCCATCGCCCAGGATTCTCAGCACGATTCAAGTGTACCGGCCAGCGCTCGTCCGCCGCCATACCACGTTCCACCAAGCGCCACAGCCAAAGCGCTGCCACCGCTCCCATACCCACATGTCACCTCGACCGGACCCACACCCGCGCGCTACCTACACCCACACGTGCCCGACCTCGCGCGCCTAGGATCCCACCAGTCCCTCCACAAACAGCACCGGGTCAAAGTCCCGCAAGTCGTCCACCGACTCACCAACGCCAATGAGCTTGACTGGCAGCCCGAGTTCGTCCACGACCGACACGACAAAGCCCGCCCGGGCGGTGCCGTCCAGCTTGGTGACGACCAGCCCCGACACGCCGACCTCGTCGGACCACGTCCGCGCCTGCGCGACGGCGTTGCGCCCAATGCTCGCGTCGACGACGAGGAGCACCTCGTCTGGTGGCGCGCCGTCCCGAAACTTGCCGACCACACCAACAATCTTCTTGAGCTCCCCCATCAGGTTGATGTTGGTGTGGAGGCGCCCAGACGTATCGACAATAATAACGTCCACGCCGTCCTTGACGCCCTTGGCCATGGCGTCGTAGCAGACGCCAGCGGCAGACTTTTGGCCGGTTTTGGGCACGACGACCTCCGCGTCTGCGCGCTCCGCCCACGTTTCCAACTGCGCGACGGCGGCCGCGCGAAAGGTGTCGCAAGCAGCCAGCAGGACGGTCTTGCCCTCCCGACGGTAGCGGGTGGCAAGCTTCCCAATGGTCGTCGTCTTGCCCATCCCGTTGCGCCCCATCAGCGTACTGACCTTGCCCCTCGGCAGGGCCAGATCGACGCCGAACAGCACCTGCGCGTTCCCGTATCCGGCATGGAGACCGCTGATCGTGACCAGATCATCCATCGCCGCCCGCCCCCAGATAGGCGGCCCGTGCCGCCGCATCCTCGCGCACCTCCTCGGGCGACCCCCGCGCCACGACCTCGCCATCGACCAGCACCGACACCGTATCGGCAAGCCGGAACACCGCGTGCATGTCATGCTCGACCAGCAGCATGGGGATCGCCCGGCGCAGATCGGCCAGAATCTCGGTCAGCATCGCGCTTTCGCTGCGCCCCAGCCCGGCCATCGGCTCGTCGAGCAACAGGAACCGGGGCGATCCGGCCAGCGCGATGGCCAGCTCCAGCAACCGCCGCTCGCCATGGGACAGGTCGGCGGCGATCATCTTCGCACGATCCACGAGGCCGATCCGCTCCAGCGTCGCCATGGCCCGCTCGTTCAGCGATGCTTCCGAGGCGGCGCGGCGGAAGAACCGCATACTGGACCCGGCCTTGGCCTGCACGGCGAGGGCAACGTTCTCCAGCACCGAAAAGGACGGCAGGATCGACGTGATCTGGAACGTCCGCCCCAGCCCCGCCTGTACCCGCTGCCATACCGCCATCCCGGTGACGTCCCGGCCCGCGAAGACGATCCGGCCACTATCGGGGCGCAGGCTGCCCGTCACCTGATGCATCAGCGTCGTCTTGCCTGCCCCGTTCGGGCCGATCAGGGCGTGGCACTGGCCCTCCTCGACCGAGATCGAGATGCCGTTGCTCACATGGACCGATCCGAAATGCTTGTGCAGGTCGCGGATATCGAGAACGCTCACGACACCGCCCCCCCGCGCGGTTTTCCCGCGATCAGATGCGAGAGACCCCCCTTGGCGAACAGCACCATCAGCACCAGAAGCGGCCCGTAGATCAGCCGCCATTCATGCAGGATCGAGCCGAGCACCTCCTCCAGGATGACGATGAAGAACGCGCCGAAGATCGCGCCGTTGCGCGTGCCGATCCCGCCCAGCACCACGACCACGATCAGATCGCCGGACCGCTGCCACGTCGCCAGCGCGGGGCTGACGAACTCCGCATGTTGCACCAGCAGCAGACCCGAGAGGCTCGCCAGCATCCCGGCGATGACATAGGCCGTCAGGCGATAGCGCCTGACCGAATAGCCCATCACCTCGGTCCGCTCGGGGTTGTCGCGCGCCGCGCGCAGCACCCGGCCGAACCGCGACTGCCCGATCCGATGGACCAGCCACCACACGGCGATCATCGTGCCCAGGATCAAGAAGTACAGCCCGCCGCCCGACTGCACCACGTCGCTGCCGAACAACGTGGCCAGCGACCACAGCGTCAGCCCGTCATCCCCGCCATAGGCGGCCAGCGATGTGAGCGTGAAATAGGTCATCTGCCCGAAGGCCAGCGTGATCATCAGGAAATAGACCCCCGACGTGCGCAGCGCCAGCGCCCCCGTCACCAGCGCGAACGATCCCGCCACCGCCAGCGCGATCCCCAGCAGCACGAGGATATTCTCGATCCCGGATTCGATCCCGATGGCCGTGGCATAGGCCCCGAGGCCCACGAAGGCCGAATGCCCGAGGCTGACCATCCCCCCATGGCCGATCAGCAGGTCGAGCGACAGCGCCGCGATGGCCAGCAGCATCGCCTTGATGAGCAGATTGGTCAGATACCCCTGTCCGATCATCGGCAACAGGGTCGGCGCGGCCAGCAGCAGCGCGAAGATGAACAGCGCGACCCAGAGCGCACGATCCTCCCGCATCAGGTCGCCCCCTTCGGCGGAAACAGGCCCTGCGGACGGATCACGAGGATCGCGGCCATCAGGATGTAGATCAGCATCGAGGCCAGCGCCGGGCCGATCTGGTTGGCCATCGACGGCCCGAACACCAATCCCATCGTGCTCGTCGCCAGCGTCCGCCCCATCGTGTCGATCAGCCCGACCAGAAGCGCGGCGAAGAAGGCCCCCCGGATCGACCCGATCCCGCCGATGATGATGACCACGAAGGCCACGATCAGGATATTGTCGCCCATCCCCGGCTCGATCGAGAACAATGGCGCGGCGATCACCCCGGCAAACCCGGCCAGCATCGCCCCGACGCCGAAGACGACCATGAACAGGCGCTGGATATTGACCCCCAGCGCCGACACCATGTCCGGCGTCGTCGCCCCGGCCCGGATCAGCATCCCGACCCGCGTGAACGACACCGTGACATACAGCAGCGCGGCGACGACCAGCCCCATCAGGATGGTCGCGAAGCGATAGACCGGATAGCGCAGCGTCTCGGTCAACTGGATCGTGCCGGACAGGAATTCGGGCGGCGCAACGGTCAGCGTCGCGGGGCCGAAGATGACCTTCACCGCCTCGTTGAGAAAGATGATGATCCCGAAGGTCGCCAGCACCTGATCCAGATGATCGCGGTCGTAGAGGTGCCGGAACACGAAATATTCCAGCAGCAGGCCGAAGACCAGCGCCGTTCCCATCGACAGGACGACGGCCAGCATGAAATTACCCGTCAGGCTGACATAGGCGAAGGCCAGATAGGCCCCGATCATGTACTGGACGCCATGGGCGAGATTGATGAACCCCATGACCCCGAACACGAGCGTCAGCCCCGCCGAGATCAGGAACAGCAGCGCGCCGTATTGCAGCCCGTTCAGGCACTGGATGAGAAGAAGGGTCAGCGACACGGATGGGTTCTACCACGGATTATTGATGATGCCCGGTCTCGCCCCGCACACGCGGAGGGAGGCAAGATCGGCGCAGCGAGCCTTCTTGAACCCCTCCCCGTTTACGGGGAGGGGCAGGGGTGGGGCGCGACCGAAGGAAGCGAGCGGTATCGGCCATACTCAGAATCATTCGGTATTCTCTCGACGTTCGGATGCGGCGCCGCCCCGGATCGCGAGCCTGGGCTGCGCTCGACCGAGCAGGACTACATCTTGCAGTCCTGATGGAAGCTGTCCGCATAATCCTCGACGACGGTCCGCACGTAGGAGGTGTGGAACTTGCCGTCATCGCGCTTGACCACCTTGAGCATGTGGAAGTCCTGCACCGGATAGTGATTGTTGCTGAACGAGAAATCGCCGCGCACCGAGGTGAAATCGGCGGCCCGGAGTGCCGCGCGCACCGCATCGCGGTCGCTCAGGTCGCCATCCGTCCCGGCCACCGCACTGTCGATCAGCATGGCCGTGTCATAGGCCTGCATCGCGTAGGAGCCGGGGATATACCCGTATGTCTTCTCGAAGGCCGTCACGAAGGCGACATTGGCCTCGTTCTCCATGTCCGGTGCCCAGGTTCCGGCGGAGAGGAACCCGACCGCCGCGTCCTTCTGGCCCGGCAGGGTCGTCTCGTCGGTCGTGAAGACGGACATGAACTTCATGCTCTCGCCGAGGCCCGAGGTCTCGAACTGCTTGACCAGCCGCACGCCCATGCCGCCGGGCATGAAGGTGAACAGCGCATCGGCCCCCGACGTCGATATCTGCGCCAGTTCAGCCGAGAAGTCCTGATGGCCCAGCGGCGTGAAGACCTCGTTCGTCACGGTGCCCTCGAAGGTCTCGCCGAAGCCCGCGATATTGTCGCGCCCCGCCTGATAGTTCGGCACCATCGCGAAGACCTTCTCGAAGCCCTCTTCGTTGGCGATCATGCCCGCGACTTCGGCATTCTGGTTGTTCTGGTAGGACGTGGCGAAGAAATAGGGGTGACAGTTCTTGCCCGCGAAGGTCGACGGTCCCGCATTGGGGCTGATGAGGAACGTCCCGGATTTCACGACCGGCTTGAAGATCGCCTGAAGCATGTTCGAAAAGACCGTGCCGACCACGAAATCGACCTCGTCCCGCTCCACCAGCGACGTGGCCTTCAGCAGGGCCACATCGGGTTTCAGCTCGTCGTCCTCGACGATCAGCTCGACTTTCCGGCCGCCCAACGCGCCCTCTTTCTGGTCCAGCGCCAGTTGAAAGCCGTCCACGATCTGCTGCCCCAGTGCCGCAGGCGGGCCGGACAGGGTGACGACCATCCCGATCTTGAGGTCTTCCGCGAAGGCCGCCGCCCCCAGCGCCGTGCCGAGCGCGACGCCCGATATCAGACGGACGATTCCGGTCCCGATTCTGGTTTTCATAGGTATATCTCCCTTCGTTCTGGCCCCGCTTCGCGGCCCTTCATCTTGTTTCGGATCGGCGCAGCCTTTGCTCAGGCCTCTTTCCCGGTGCCGAATCCGGCTACCTTGGCATACCCTTTGACGATCGCCTCGCGCTTTTCGTGGCTGAGGACGGCGTCGATGTCCTCGAACCGGCGCGGACTGATCTTCTCGACCTCGTCGATCACCCGTTCGGGGCCACCCAGACGGTTGGTCCGCACGATCTCGGCGGTCTTGGGCAGGCGGTCCTCTTCGTAGCGATACAGCGCCTCGCGCGGATGCCCCGCCCTCGCCATCCAGTCGGCGAGGCAGCGCGCATCGAGGATCGCCTGCGCCGCGCCGTTCGAGCCGACCGGATACATCGGATGCGCGGCATCGCCCAGCAGCGTGACCCGCCCATGGGTCCAGCGGGGCAGGGGATCGCGGTCGGCCATCGGATACTCGTAGATCGGCCCGCTGGCCCGCACCAGCGCCTCGACGTCGATTCCCGGCACGTGGAACCGCCGCGCATAAGGCAATACCGTCGCCAGCGAGGCCTGTTTCGACCAGCTTCCGGGCGGGGGCGGCGAGAGCGCCCCGTCGGCCATGCGGATATTGACTACCCAGTTCATCAACTGGGTGCCGTCCTTCACCGGCGCGATGGGATAGAGTACGAGTTTCCCGCCCAGCCCCCCGGCGATCACCATGGTCTCGCCGTCCTCCCAGACCGGCCATTCCGCCGCCCCGCGCCACATGACCACCCCCGCCCAGCTCGGCGGCCCTTCATCGGGATAGAACCGGCGACGTCCGGCGCTGTGGATGCCATCGGCACAGATCAGCACGTCGCCGCGCGCCGTATGGGACGCCCCGCCATCGATGGTATCGGAAAAATGCGCGGTCACGCCCCCTTCGTCCTGCACGAACCCGCCGAGCCGCAGGCCGGTGCGAATGGCCCCTTCCCCCATCCGCTCGACCACGGCATCGTAGAGCAGCTTTTGCAGCCTGCCGCGATGGATGGAGAACTGGGGATGGGCATGGCCCGCATGGGTGCCGCGCAATTCGCGCCAGACTTCCTGCCCGCTGCGCGTCAGATAGCGCAATTCGCGCGTACGCAGGCCCACGGCATCCAGCCGCTCCAGCAGGCCCAGCTCAGCCAGTTCCGCGATGGAATGGGGCAGCGTATTGATGCCGACGCCGACCTCGCGCACCGCAGCGGCCTGTTCGAAGAGACGCGCCCGGATGCCGCGTTGGTGCAGCATCAGCGCCGTCGTCAGTCCGCCGATCCCCGCACCGGCGATCAGCACGGTCATTACGCGCCCTCGTCCGTTTCGGGCGGAGGCAGGAAATCGACGGCATGGGCTGCCGAGATCGCCACCACCTCCGCCGGGTCCGCACCGGGGCCGAGATTGTGCAGCGCCCAGAACAGATCGTACAGCTTCTCGGAAGGCGTGACCCAGAACAGCGTCTTGATCGTGCTGTCGGTCTTGTTGAAGATCCCGTGCGGGATGCCGCGCGGCAGCGTCACCAGATCACCCGGTTCGCCCACCATCTCCTCGCCATCGATCAGGAAGTCGAACCGTCCTTCGAGGATATAGAGGAACTCGTCCTGATCGGGATGGATATGCGGCGGCACGAACGTCCCCGGCGGCAGGGTCGCGTGCCAGGAGAACGAGTCTTCCGTCAGGTATTTGGGTACATAGGTCTGGCCGAGGATGTTCCAGCTTATGTCGTCCATGCCCCGCTGCGAGCCGACGATCCCGGCTTCCATGTCGCTCATCGGCTTGTCCCTTCCCGAAAGATTCAGTCGCTGGTCCCGGAGGTGTCGGAGGATTCCGGGCAGGACAGGATCATTGACCGGCACAATCCAGGGGGCAACCGCAAATCGACGCGATACGTCACCGCACATCACGGCTCGCAAAAGGGGAGGACGTCATATCGTATTGGCTGCCCGCTATTCCGCGTCCAATCGACGACCCTACGCCCGGACCCGGCTTTCGCGATCTTCGGCCACCACGGTCGCTCCGCGATGCTTGTCGAGGGCGATGCGGGTCGTATCGCCGCGTGATTCCAGGATATCGGCCAGCGCCGAGGAATGGGTCACGACCACCAGTTGCGTCCGCGCGCTGGCGTGCAGGATCATGGCGGCGAGCGGCTCGATCAGATCGTCATGCAGGCTCGCTTCCGGCTCGTTCAGGGCGATGAACGGCGGGTGACGATGCGAGCAGAGCGCCGCGATCAGGCACAGATACCGCAGCGTCCCGTCCGACATCTCATGGGCCGAGAAGGGCCGCGAGAAGCCCGGCATCGACAGGGCGACGGCATGGCGTCCGGCGGCCTCGGTAAAGGTCAGCGCCGAGCCGGGAAACGCCGCATGGATCGCCGCCTCGATGGTCCGCCGTGCCGCATCATCCCCCAGATGCACCGCCGTCGCCAGCGTGGCGGCGAGATTGCGCCCGTCCCCGTCCAGCATCGGCGCACAGATCGCCACCTGCGGCCAGCGCAGCGGCGAGCCTTCATCCGTGCGGAATCCGTGGTGAAACCGCCATGCGGCAAAGCGCCGTTGCAGCGCGTCGAGTTCCGGGAAGCGCACCGGATCGCGCAGCCGCGCCAGCGCCGTCTCGGCCATCAGCAGCATGTTCGGATAGGGTTGCCATTTCCCGTCCGGCGCGCGGGCGGTGATGTTCGGTCCCTTGCGCTGCATCATCAGCGGCGCACGGTCGCCGAGGCGCGCGGCGACCGATTCCTCGCGCACCATCGGGTCGAGGGCCAGCGCGGGATCGTTCGGGCCGGGTATCCCGAGCCGCAGCGCATAGCGCAGTCCGTCGAGATCGGCTTCCAGCACGATGGACTCTGCCGGTCCCGCCCCGTCCGCCCCGGCCCAGAGGACCGAGCGCATCCCGCCCTCGTCCGCGATGGCCTGCGCCAGCGTCCCCGAGGCGGCGGCATGGACGAGGGCGAGCGAGCGGTAGAAATTCGTCTTCCCCGCTCCGTTCCCCCCGGTCACGACCGTCAGATTGCCCAACGGCACCGCGAGGGAGCGGATCGAGCGATACCCCTCCACGCGCACATGGCGCAGGCGGCTCATGCGCTGGTGGGCGGCGCTCAGGTCGCGTCGCCCGTCGACGATGACGCGGCGGCGCTGGCCGATGCGCCATCCCCCGATGCGCTGGCGCTGGCCGAGGCATCCGCACCGGGCGCGGCCTTGGCCACGCCGACCATCGCCGCCCGCACGAGACGGTCATGGCACATGAAGCCGGTCGAGATGACCTCGATGATCGTGCCGCTTTCCGTGCCGGGGATCGGGGCCTCGAACATCGCCTGATGCTTGTTCACGTCGAAGCGTTCGCCCAGTTCCGGCTCGATGGCCGCGATCTTGTGCTTGTTGAAGGCATTGAGGAACTCGCGCTCCACAAGCTCCAGCCCCGCGATCAGGTCGGAGGCGGCGGCGCGCTGCTCGTCGGTCGCCGATTTCAGTGCCCTGTGCAGGTTGTCATAGACCGGCAGCAGGTCGCGGGCGAGCGGAACGGCGGCGTATTTCGCGCCGTCGTCGCGGTCGCGCTGGGCACGACGGCGCGTATTCTCCGCCTCGGCCAATGCCCGCAGATGGCGATCCTTCGCCTTCTCCAGTTCCTCTTCGAGGTCCACGATGCGGGTTTCGTTGACGACCGAAGGGTCGACATAGGCTTTGGGTCTCTCGGGTTGCCCGCTCTCCACGGCGGGAGCGCCGGTTTCCGTCTCGTTCGTATCCAGAGGGGGTGCCCCCTCGTTCTCTTCCGGTGTCGGCCCTGACATCAAGCGTGCCTCATTCTCTCAACTTGCGTTTCGCGGGGGAACCACTGACCAGTTTGCCGACCATGCGCGCGGTGAAGTCCACGATCGGCATGATCCGCGCGTAGTTCAGTCTGGTCGGGCCAATCACGCCCAAGGCTCCTACGATTTGTCGGCTTTCGTTCATATAGGGGGAAATGACAAGGGCGGAACCCGAGTGCGAGAACAATTTGCTCTCGGCCCCGATGAAGACGCGCACTCCTTCGCCGTCCTCGGCCAGATCGAGCACCTGCGCCAGATCGCGTTTGCGCTCCAGATCGTCGAACAGCATCCGCACGCTCTCGATCTCGTCTTCGGCCTGCGAGCTGGACAGCAGGTTCGACAGGCCCCGCACGATCAGCGTGCCGTCATCATCGACGGACTGTTCCATCCGGAACCCGGCCTCCACGAACGGGATGTCTTGGAAGCTCTCGGGCCACCGTCGAGCGAAGATGTCGGGCCAGCGTTCGAACCATTCCCCGAAGTGGAGTCGCTGGAACGGATCGAAGGCGGCGGCCTTCGATCCGGGCGCAGATTCGACGGCGACCGACCCGGCGGTCTCGTCGTTGCCGTCCTGCGATGGCGTCTTGGCTTTCTTGGACATGATGTCTCCTTTGTGAAGGTTGGCGGGACTACACCTCGATCTCGCGCGCATTCGTCGGTCGCGCAACAGGGACCAAGGTCAGATCGGGTCTCGACGGGACGATCGGCCCTGTTTCCGAGCAGTGCTGGGTGTGAGGATTACCTGTATGACCTCGGCCTCCGTATTCCCGCCATCCGGCCCGACCGCCCCACCGCCCACACCGCACCCGAACGATCCGGTGTCGTACGGACCGGTCGACGCGTGCCCGGGGTGCGCAGCCGACGACATCCGACCTGGCTCTCGCGACGATCGCTGGTCGTTCCGCTGCGACGACTGCGGCATCGGCTGGAAGTACGCGCTCGGCCACCTCATCGTGACGTAGAGACCGTGACGCAGAGACCGTGACGCAGAACGTCATCACGTACAAGATCGTGACGTGGGAGCCAGCGGTCCGCG
>ENA-ORXU01002617-ORXU01002617.1-marine-metagenome-genome-assembly--contig:-NODE-2617-length-12078-cov-4.204733_pt1 | contig 12078 bp, 14 predicted proteins | sample MGYA00237869_ERZ511484 | MGnify/ENA metagenome assembly ERZ511484 | reverse complement strand
TTCGAGCTACCCTTGAGAAAGGTAAAGTAGTCCTCCTTGGTATTGATCTGAGATGAAACGACGTCGAATACGTATTCAACGTAGTAGATATTCCATAAAATCGGAACTGAACCAACACGCACTTCTAGCACGATTGTATCAAGTCCGATATAGTTTGAGTCAGGTGTATAGTCTACTGCGACGGTCGTAATCGAATTACCTTGACTGACAATAGGTGACTCCGATCCATGACTTGCATGTCGAATAACAGCTGCAGTAACGTTTTGATTCGTGGAAAACAAGACGGGATCATCGGCCGTATTATGCGATGTGTTGATAAGGACTTCAGCAAAACGATCATATGAACCATACTGGGCATGCATCGTTGCACATAGCAACAACAGGAATAGAATCGTGAAGATTCTATATATCTTACGGCTGGTTGGGATGTATACCATATTTTACGTCTTACCGTTGCTACAAAAATACAGTGAATACTTCAGATTAAGAAACGTATAATAAGTAAAAACTTGATATGATATTAGCTATTTCTTTAATAGGTTTACTTTAACCAACTGAATCACAAATGCTTAAAGTATCAAATTTGAAATTGTTAAATATTTAACCAGCTGAAAGAGAAAACGCTAGCATGAAATCGACCAAAGTATATCAGCTACTCAATGAGCTATCCAAAAAGGAGGTGAAAGCATTCAAAAAGTTTTTGAATTCACCTTATTTTAATACAACTGACGCTATGATCGATCTAGCCGAGGTGATATTTACGTTGATTTCAACTGACGATGATCTCACAAAGGAGGAAGTTTGGCATGCAATCGGAGAAAACCGGCAATATGGCAATACTCGATTCCGAAAATATTGTTCGGATCTATCCAAATTGGTCGAACGATTTTTAGCACAGCATGAATATGATGGAAATCCTCTTCGGAGCGCTGCTTACTTATTGAGAACTGTATCTTCTAGAAGACTGGAAAACCTGTATAATTCTTCACTTAAAACAGCTCGACGACTCTCGAATGTTGAAAATGAAAAAGGCATTGATTTTCTGTACGATGCATATCAAATAGAGCGCTATCATCAGGTAATATTAGAAGCTGGAAATCGGACTCAGCGTCTGAACGTCGAAAGTATTTTAAAGACACTCGATAAATTCTACATAGCTCAAAAACTTTGGTCGTATATGACTGCCATGAGTCAAAAGCGGATTGTTAATTTAGAATATGATTTGCTTTTTATCGATGAAATATTGGATCACATAGAAGAGAACCCTTATCCAGATACTCCGCAAATTAGAATATTATATTTGGTTGCAAAACTGTATCAATCGAATGACAGCCAGTATTTTCCAGAGTTAAAATCATTACTGATTGAGCATATTAATTTATTTCCTGCTTCTGAGTATAATATTATTTTTCGATCAACATTAAATTTTTTAATAGGCTGGGCAAACGAAGGCAAAAAAGAGTTTTTAAGGCCATTGTTTGAACTTTATCGTTATGCGATCAATGAAGAGTTTTTCTTTCTCGAGGGCGGATTTAATCCTTGGATATTCAAAACTATTGTCCATGTAGCATTGCGTCTTGAAGAATTCATATGGTGTCAAGAATTTATTGAAGAATATGCGCGTCGATTACCTCAAGAATCAAGAGAAAATGCTATGCAATTCAACATGGCGAGATTACATTGGTATCAAAAAAACCATGATGAAGTAATCTCTTTATTGAATCAAGTGGAATTTGATGACTTTTCTTATAACCTCAGCTCTAAGGCCATGCTTTTGGCAACGTATTACGAGATTGACGAAGTGGAAGTACTGTTTAGTTTTTTGGAAAGCTTTAATGCCTTTCTAAAACGAAACACAGCTAAGTTGCCAGAAAAACGTCGTGAAAATTACCTAAACCTCATAAAATATACGCGCATACTGAGTAAGCTGACAAGACGCGATAAAGAAAAGCTTCAGCTATTAAAAGAAGAGATCAACAACAAGGCCAATCTCGGTGATAAACGCTGGTTGTTAGAAAAGGTGGATGCGAAGTTGGGCTTAGCTCAAAGGAAAGCGTGATTCGAATGTTATAGTCCGTCTATGATCCCATCGAATATCAATCCCGCATCACATGCCATGCTTGTAAATTTGACATAGCCCGTTTGTTGATCATTCACATGATAATGATATACGCAACCACCATCTGCGGTAAAGCGAATAAAACTGAGCGAAATTTCAGAGACATCTAAAGCTTCCCGTAGTCGCTCTATCAAACATTCTGAAAGCTCAGGTTCGGCATATATAAGAGCCTGATGGAATGCACAAATATCACCGGTCATCAAAGCAAAAAATGGATCATTGCAATCCTCATCCTCGATAGGACCAGCAAACGTATTGAATGAAAACGAATTTGTAATTAAGAAAATGACGAATAATAAGAACCCTAATGTTTGATTTTTCATCGGAAATGCTTTGCAAAATATTAATAACTAAATCACAGGGTTACTCAAAATTACGAAATGTTAACCAAACCGAATGTCCGAAAAACACTGTTGCCCATTTAATTAGCTATTCTAACCATGAATGATTTTCTTTAAATCGCAATCGGAATGAACCTCATATGCACAATGAATGGATTTATATAAGATTGTCGTTTTTTTGATTGTTATTTTATCGATTATTGAAACACCGTCAAATAGTTGACATAAGCAGACGTTCAAGTCTATTTTGTATCATCTTCTGGAATTCCGTTCTCGTTTTAAAATATTCCGAGTTCTGTAAAAACGATATGCTTTAGCAAGGAAGGTAACTTCCTTGTGTGCGCTTCCACGCGAACTGTCGTTCAAGTCTATTTTGTGTCATCTTCTGGAATTCCGTTCTCGTTTTAAAATATTCCGAGTTCTGTAGGAACGATATACTTTAGCAAGGAAGGTAACTTCCTTGTGCTTGTTTGTGTACGATTCTTAATAAATATTTATGTCCGTGCACCAAAGATTCCCGACCCGATTCTCACCATGGTGGAACCTTCATCCAATGCGATGGTATAGTCCCCCGACATTCCCATGGATATATGTTTAAAATGCTCCTGGTCGCTGAAGTAATCAGTTTTTAATCGATCAAAAAATGATTTTAGTTTCGAGAACTCATTGCGAATTTGTTGCTTGTCTTCAGTGAAAGTCGCCATACCCATAACACCTTCAATTCGAAGATGGTCAAAAGCGTACTCATTTGAATTAAGTTCCGCAATGAGTTGATCAAAATCATACCCAAACTTAGACGTTTCTTCTGCAATTTTGATCTGCAATAAAATCGATGTTTGGCAATCAATTTTATCTGACTCGTCGTTTAATTTTCGAGCAAGCTTAAGGCGATCGACCGAGTGGATTAAATAAGAATGCCCGATAACATCTTTGACTTTATTCGTTTGTAGGTGTCCTATTAAATGCCATCGAATATCAGTTGGTAAAAGCGGTTTTTTTTCTAAAAATTCTTGAACTCGATTTTCCCCGAAGTCACGGTGTCCTGCTTCATACAAACTCCGTAACTTCTCGATAGGCTGTCGTTTGCTCACAGCTACCAAGGTGGTATCATGTGGTTCGAGTTGATGTAATATGTCATGATAGTTTTTGGTATTCATTGGACTTAATAGCATTTTATAATAGACCATAGAACAACGGAGTTTGCTATCTGTATGTTCATAAATGTCCCAATTTATATGCATTCTAGACATGCCAGATAAGGTGTTTTTCGGTTTATATTTGGAAAATGGAAAACCTACCCATCTATCTGAATATTTTGTTTGTATCGACAGTGATAATGACGCTTATATTTCTTTATCGAATATTGACTGACGAGCTTCCTAAGAGAATCGTGAATATCATCATCATGGTCACCCTCATTTGGTGTGTCATCCAATTCACTCTGGCACAATCAGGTTTTTATATGGAGAAGCTGAATCAGTTGCCCCCACGACTTGCGTTTTTTGGAGTTTTGCCCTTGGTGTTATTTATGATTTTCTGTTTTTGGAGTAGGGGAGTCAGAAAATTGATTGCAAAGTTGTCTATGAAACGCTTAGTTGCAATGAGCATCGTTCGCATTCCCGTAGAAATAACCTTATTCGGTCTTGCGATGCATAAAGCAATCCCAACCATAATGTCATTTGAAGGATGGAATTTTGATATTGTTGCCGGTATTTTCGCTTTAGGTATGATGTTTTTACTGAAATTTGATTCAAGACGTGCTCGTGTAATTATTTGGACTTGGAATATAATGGGGACATTTCTACTCGCAGTTATAATCGCGATAGCGTTTCTTTCCGCGCCTTTCCCATTACAACGATTAGCTTTTGATCAGCCCAATATTGCACTTTTGCATGCCCCATTCGTCTTGTTGCCGACATTCGTGGCGCCAATGGTATTGTTTTCACACTTTATCGTATTTCAAAAGCTGAGGGGAGGGGACGCTTTAATCTAAGTTTTCTCGGATCTGATAAGAATCAACTAAATCATTTTTAATCATCAAATCGACATAATGGCATTTTAAACCCCAGGCGCCCTCCATATGACACCCCATCGGATATATCCACATTTGACTTGAATCAGCAAGTGTATATCGCGAGTCAGTTACACCTAATCGGTCGATTATTTGTTCTGAATGAATGTTTAATATGGAATCTTGAAAATAGCCAGGTAGTTGATGTCGCATACAATAACGTTCTTGCGGCTCACCTTTCCATTCGGCTGAATTAAAATCGCGTTTGCATCCGGGTCTGATAGAAATGATCGTCAGGAAAACCAAAATTCCATATTTTTGAAAAAACCAGTATGCGGCTATAGCAAAAACAATCGCCAGAAGCCTCACCTCATTTTTCCTTGTACCAAAAATATAGGCCAGTAGCCATATTAGAATGCAATAAGTGACTAAGGCTAAAAACATTGCGAATAAATGATAACCGGTCATAAAGATATTACCGTTTAACGCAAGTCCCGTTTAGTCAGCATCCGATAAGACAAAAACAGAAAGACTAAAATATATCCACATAAAATCAAGGTATCGGTGGTACCAATAAAAGTTTGCGTTTCCCGCAGAATATATTTCGGAAATGGATTAGGTATGATATTTCCTATTGCACGGACGGGAAATAAATTTGCCAATGTCGTCAGCTTGTATTCATATTCGAGAATGGCCGTCAATATCGGTTCAATCACATAAATATAAAATATCATCAAGGCGATAGTAATTCCCGATCGTTTAATCAGCAGCGCAATCGTAAGGCAGAATAATTGAAATCCGATCAGATGTAGAAAATACGCTGCTATAAATTCAATGTTCTTGATGATAAATTCAAAATCAGTTACGGGTGACCAAACAAATCCCATAATCAATCCAACGAGCAGGGCACAAAGACTCACAATCGCCGCATTGGCCACAATGAATGTGATTTTTGTCAACCAAAATTCACGACGACTAAGACCATCTATGACATTTTGTTTGATGGTGCCGTAACTAAACTCGTTACTGATGGAAATGACAACTATAAAGCCCAGGAAAATCGAGAAGAGGCGATAAATATAGACCAAGTTTTGCCAGATATCCACAAAATCAAATATCGGTAATGTCCCAATATTAATTCCTCCGGCGATACTCTCACCCATACTTCCGAGATAATCGATAAACACTTTCGACCCAAACGGTACGGCTAAGAGGAAAATCAGAAAGAGCACCATCAATACCCAAAAGTATTTGGAATGACGCAGCTTGAAGTATTCTATGGATAATAATCTAGTCATAATCTGATAATATTTCCATGAATTTCTGTTCGAGATTCATTTTAATGACTTGTATATGGTCAACTGCCACACCACTTCCGATTAAATATCGATTGACGTCACTACTCCTTGTTTCCTGAGCCAAATCGACGAGCAGTTTATTACCTGTCAGCTGATGCGATATATATTGCGGATATTGTTTTATCGCATTGGTCAGTTCATTCAAATTCTCAGCACCAATTTCGATCTTTGTCGAGTCGTTGAAATCTTCATCTACATGCCCTTGATGAATTAGTTTTCCATTTCGCAAGATGGCAAATTGCTCACATACTTTTTGAACTTCATCTAATAAGTGACTAGCCAGAATAATTGTTTTTCCAGATTGCGCGATGTCTGTGATTAACGATCTTATTTGAGCTATTCCTTTTGGATCGAGTCCATTCGTGGGTTCATCCAAGATCAATACTTTCGGGTTTGCTAAGAGGGCTGACGCTATCGCCAGTCGTTGCTTCATCCCCAACGAATATGTACGGAACGGGTCATGAGACCGTTGATGGAGATCGACTAATTCTAATACTTCGGGAATTCGAGATTCTCCCACTTCTTTTATTTTGCAGGCAATTTGTAAGTTCTTGTGAGCTGAAAACGTTGGATAGAAATTAGGCTTTTCAAGAATCGCTCCGATTTCTTTCCGCTGTTGGTGATTGGCCTCCTCGCCAAACCAGTGAAATGAGCCACCGGTAGGACGCGTAACACCAAGTATCATTCCCAATGTCGTCGTTTTGCCACTACCGTTTGGGCCTAATAAACCGAATACGGTCCCATGATCAATTGATAAATTTAATTGATCGACGGCCGTGATTTTTCCGTATTGCTTGTGAAGATTTTGTGTTGTCAGAACAGTCATTAATCCAAATTATGTAAGAGTGGAAAGATAATATGTTGATTGTTGACGAAGAATATTATTCGACTAACACATATTAATCCCAGTCCATATTCTCTAATTCGGGGGCAAGCGACTTTAATGTCTCCATATTTAGATTGGCCAACGCATTGAGATATTTAATATCTAGAGAACCAACCATTTCCAGGATTCCCGCACGACCATACATGAAGAATGTCGCGACCCAAGTCGATTTATCTTTTTTATTCGTCATTTCGTAGACATGGCACTTATATTCCTTATTGTCAAACGTTAGAATCTCTTCAAATCCTTCTGCTTGTATGCCGTTGTCTAGTCGCTTGAAAGCAGTCATGGCATTTGTTCCTGTAGAATCCGTAGTGACGACACGTATGTGATCCAAATCACGAATCAATTTGTTGAAATCTGGATCTTGCTGCTGATTGAGCATGCGAAGCATACTTTGATAAGCAAAGAACTTATATCCTTCCGCGTTTTCTTCAAATTCTTTTACGACTTTACTTTGCGCCTCTAGAGCACAAACCGAAAAGCAAATTAATATTAATAAAAAAACTAATCGTTTCATTTGTCTATATTTTGAAAGTGTTCGAACCCTTCCAGATTCATTTTTTGACTCAATGCTGCTATCTGTTGTAAATCCATATCGCCTACAAGACTTAATAATATCAATTGGGCGGATTCTTTACCGACCATGAGTAGTTCTTTGATAGTACCATCAGATTCACTGATATAGAATTTGAATTCCGCAGACCCATCTTTTATGGACATGAGTTCGTCCATATCAGCCGCTGGTAATTTTGCAACTTGATTGAATAAGTCTGAAACATTCGCTACATCTTGACCAATCAGCATTTTTAATCCCTTTAATTTAGAAATAGCTTCGACCAATTCTTGTTCGGAAGGGTCGTCAAGTTCAAAGTTGACAAACAGTCCGAACATCTTGCTAGACACGTTTATTTGTGAAAAGCGATCGTCATCTTTATACTGTTCAAAGTATCTGTCTATACCGCTCGATTGAGCGGAGGCGACGATGCCACCCGAGATAAAGAAGAATAATAAAATAAAATATTTAATTTTCATGCCTGATTTATTTAGTAAGTATTAATTATTTCGCATTTGCGTTTTAGCCTCGTCAAATTTGCCGAGCATTTGTGTATGTTTTAATCCACTATTCATATTCGTAGAGACCATCATAAGGGCTTTTTTGACTTCCAAATAAGCGCGCTCAGAATCTTCGAACGTGTCAACAAATTCGCTATGATCTGCCATCTGGTCTGGTTGAGTGGTAGGTCTAAGAGCGAAGTACGCTACGAAAACTATAAGGATAGCGGCAGCAACGCGCAGAAGTGGACGGATTGAGAAAGTCTTTTTCTTCGGAGCAATCAATTTAATCATTTCATCGTCAAAAGATTGTTCCAATGTTTTTTCTCGAGCCAAATCGAGTGATTGAAAATAATCGTGTAACGCGGCCTTTGATTTAGTTTTATCATGACTACTGAGCCAAGATTTTATTTCAATTTCTTCTTCCGGCGTTGTCTGACCATTCCAAAATTTCTGCTCTAATTGATCTATTCGAATATTCTCCATAATAAAATGTTTATGTTGTATATAAGCCTTCGAGTTTTGATTTAATTGCCATACGAGAGCGATGTAACAAAACTTTGACATGATTCATATCTAGCTCTAATATTTTTGCTATCTCTTTATAAGTATATCCCTCAATATCGCGCAGTGTAATGACAGCTCGCTGATTATCTGGTAAGTCTTCGATTAATGACTCGATCCGTTTCATCGAATCATCTGTTACCGTTTTTTCTAAGGGAGATGGTTCGCGACTGGCAATGTGTAACTGATCATCAAGATCGAGATTATGACGGCCTTTTTTACGGATAAGGTCGAGACATCGGTTTTTCGTCATCGTGATGCACCAAGCTTCCAGATTTTTTATCGCATCGATGTCTTCAATGCGCTGCCATGATTTGATCATCACATCTTGCACGACATCTTTGGCGTCTGCTTCATTGGATACAAATGAAAGGGCGAACCGGTACAACTTGTTCTTAAGGGGTAATATGTATTGTTTGAACTGATCTGTAGTCACCCTTCCAAATGTATTATATATGTTGAGACTTGATTGCATCTTAAACGATGAAGTTTATAAATACTAGGCCTGAATTACAACTCTCTTTTTCATCGTGACACCGTCTTTGGTGATCTCTAAAATGTAGTTTCCATTTTGAAGACGTGATGTGTTCAGACTTTCTTCATTGTTTTGAATCTTGAAATTCTTGACAGCTTTACCATTCATGTCATAGAGTCTAGCTTCACCATTCATGAGATGCTCAGGTACTTTGATAGTCATTTCATCTCCTGCACTGCTCGGATTTGGATAGACTTCCAAATGCGCCGCACCATGCTTTTCTATCATATCAAGCTTTGAAAAGCCCATATTTTGCATTTTACTAGTCATCTTGCTCAGGTCGCGTAGATTCATTTTTCCCGTCAATGAAAAGACGATAAACTCGGCTTCTGTAGTTCCCACCATGACGAGTTCATGAACCAAACCTTTTGTTTCATCGATAAAGAATGTAAAACTACCTGCTTTATCATCTACTCGCATCAGCTCTTCATGCGTAGTAGATACGGTCTTGATGCCAAGCTCGTAATGTGATTTTGGATTTTCGACTTGTCGACCTGCAATCATATTAAATGCGGTGATCGTCTCGATAAAATCCTTTAATTCGTTCAAGTCAGCGTCATTTTCATCGAATTCGATGTATCCGGCGAGCTCAAACATTTTGGCCGAAACCTTCACTGAGGTGTAATTGTCAAGCGCTTTGTACTCGTTGAATTTCGTGTCAACGATGTTTTGTGCCATCATAGTCATTGAAAAAACGAATGCGAGAGCAAACGATAATAGATATTTCATAATTGAATTTTTTTAAATTGTGATTAATTAATTTCCTGCAGTTATTGAGGAGACGGACTAGTTATGAAAATGTTACAGCTTCATGATTTTTCCCGACAGATACCGACTTTGCTTCGATGAAACGATGGCTCAAGCGGATAATGAGCTCAATTAACCTGTATTACATTTGGACCTATTCACTTATTGTAGCTAGGTCCTTAATCGCATTGATAGGGCAAGTCCGATTTCAATTGATTTTACTATTTTCATCGCGTGGAAAAGGAGTCTATAGTGGGCGAGGATGATCAGACGATCATCCAGTGCAGAAAAGTAGCCGTAGTCGTGCTTGGATATAATAGTGTCGACTACCTCAAGCGGTTTCTACCTTCAATAGTGGCTACTGACTACGACGATTTTACGACGGTCTATGTCGACAATGCCTCGGCTGACAACTCGGTCGAATTTGTGTCTGAGACTTTTCCTGAGATTGAAATTTTCAGAATATATGAAAATCATGGTTTCACAGACGGCTATGAATCTTCACTGCCATATATTAAGGCCGAATATTACGTGCTATTAAATTCTGACGTAAAAGTGGAGCCAAACTGGTTGAAGCCTATGGTTGATCTCATGGAAGCTGACAAGACGATCGGTGCTTGCCAACCAAAAGTTATCCACGAGCCCAATCCGCCATATTTCGATCATGCCGGCGCTGCCGGTGGGTTTATAGACAAGTACGGCTATCCCTTTTGTCGAGGTAGATTATTTCATCATGTGGAGCAAGATCACAATCAACATGATGAGCCGATGGAGATATTCTGGGCAACTGGTGCGTGTATGCTCATTCGAGCTGAGCTCTACCATGAACTCGGTGGTTTAGACAATGACTTTTATGCGCACATGGAAGAAATAGATCTCTGTTGGAGGTTGCAATTGGCGGGACACCGGTTGATGGTGGTCCCGGAAGGTAAAGTCTATCATGTTGGAGGTAGCGTGATTAGTTATGGAAGTTTCAGTAAGATTTTTCATAACTATCGAAATAATCTGATCATGTTATACAAGAACTTGCCAGCTTCCAGCTTGTGGAAAATATTACCTGTTCGCTTGATACTCGATCAAATTGCAGCATTAAAGGCATTAGTGACTGGTCATTTTACGGAGTGGCGAGCGATCTGTTGGGCAGATATTCAGTTTCTATTTAAACTGTCTAAATGGAAAAAGAATCGAAAACAAGCACAAGGGTTTAACGTGAATTCAAATATCCGTGGAGTTTATCAAAAAAGCATTGTATATGATGTCTTTGTGAATAAAAAAGTAAAATTTTCAGAATTAAATAAAGAATTAATTAGCTAATATCAATTTATGAAAGTAGTCATTTTTGCAGGAGGGAAGGGAACACGGATATCGGAAGAGTCGTATATGCGACCCAAGCCCATGATTGAAATAGGTGGATATCCAATTTTATGGCATATCATGAAAATCTATGCGGCGCAAGGAATAAATGAATTTGTTGTGTGTCTGGGATATAAAGGGTATATGATCAAAGAATACTTCATTAATTATTTTATGCACCATTCTGATATGACGGTTGATTTGAATAATAATGATTTAGAAATTCATCGATCAAATTCCGAAAATATTCGCGTGACATTGGCAGATACAGGTTTGGAAACATTGACTGCCGGTCGATTAAAGCGGGTTCAGAAATACGTGGGAGACAGTGATTTTATGCTTACCTATGGGGATGGCGTGGCTAATGTTGACGTCCAAAAACTATTGGCCTACCATAATAAAAAAGGGAAAATTTGTACAATGACGGCAATTCAATCAGGGTCCCGATTCGGCATCATGGATTTGAACGATCAAAATGAAGTCAGTGATTTTATCGAAAAGCCGAAGGACGAAGGCACATGGATCAATGGCGGATACTTTGTGTTGAAGCCAAAAGTGTTCGATTATCTTCATGCCGACGCGGACTCGATGATGTGGGAGAATCAACCGTTAGAAGATCTGGCTAAGGATGGCGAACTTGTGGCGTATAAACACACCGGCTTTTGGAAGTGTATGGATACCTTGCGCGATAAAAATGATTTGGAAAAGATGTGGCAAGATGAGCCGAAATGGAAAATGTGGTAAACAAAAATTAATATATTATGAAACACTCAATTTATTCTCTTTTGATATTGATAACTTTATTTATGAGCTGCTCTGACGATGAAGGCAGGACGGTAGATTACCCGATAGAGTATACGCTCAGTTACGTTGATGAAATCAAGCTCAATTATTTTGAAGTTACAACATCGGGATATACACCGGTCCAATACGGACGTACTGAATTAATTGATTCATTTTTTAATGAAGGAGCTATGTCTTTTCTAGAAGAGTTAGAAGTTAAGGAGATGACACTTATTAATGAATCTCAATTGGAGCTGAAAGCACAATTGACTCAACCCGAAACGGTTATTTTAGTTTACTCGAGGTCAGGTAAAAATTTAATTTT
>ENA-ORXU01002613-ORXU01002613.1-marine-metagenome-genome-assembly--contig:-NODE-2613-length-12095-cov-2.954568_pt1 | contig 12095 bp, 9 predicted proteins | sample MGYA00237869_ERZ511484 | MGnify/ENA metagenome assembly ERZ511484 | reverse complement strand
TTGTATCCCGTTTCGTCCCAGCCATGGTCATCGCCCATCAAGAGGATGATGTTCGGCAATTCCATTTGCGCGGGTTTCGGGTTCTCCGGTTCGTTTTTACAGGAGGTGGCTATTGTCAAAAGAACGACCAAGATGGCAACGTGCCTTAGCGTTAATCTCATATTCAGGGTTTTAGAGACTGTTTTGATTTCCACAAGCTATTTGGTTCAATAAGTTCTATTGCAAGTAAATACTACAGATAACATAATACTTAAAATTAAGGTTTAAATCAATAAAACTTTTATTTTTGCATCCCTGCTTATGGCCGCCTTACCCTTCTTTAGCGGGAAGGGTTCAATCGATGGATTATGAAGAGGCCCGCCTGCGTAACATATAAAAAAGCCCTATAGTTCAAGGGATAGAACAAAAGTTTCCTAAACTTTAGATCCAGGTTCGAGTCCTGGTAGGGCTACTATAGCAGGCGGGTTTCTTAAACCCCGCGCGAACAACTTCAATTGGGTAGGTTTAGATGCAAGTTCCCCCGAAGGTTCGGGGTTGCCGGGGCTACTTTTCAAATACAAATACAAAATTCAAACACAAACTCAAGTTCAAGTTCAAGTTCAAGTTCAAGTTCAAAATTGAGTAAAAATGGCTTTGCTGTCTATGGCTACAGTTTCCTCTAAATTTTAGTTGCTTTTCTTGGGTTTTGAACCTCCCTGTGCTGCTCAATTACAAACAGTCAACCCACCTCTTTAACTACTCAGGCTTCCTTTCTTAACTGCAAATCCGTGTTGATGTAAACGTGTCAATGTACCCATTAATACCTTTTTTAGCCCTATAAGGTCTATTTTTGAGTGCTGGAAATACGCTATGGGCTTTTTGAATTTTACGGATCTTGTGTTGTTTTTGGGCGTCAGTCAGGGGTTATTTTTATCGATTTCCCTCCGGCTTATCCATGACCGAAATAAATCGGCCAACCGCATACTGTCTTATTTGCTTTTGATTGCGGTACTCATGCTTTTCGGTCGAATCGCCGCTTATCGTATTCCAGAGATTTGGGTATGGCGGTTCGGGGTGCTTATCGATACGACCATTTTTCTTTTCGGGCCGCTTATCTACACCTACATTCGCAGATTGGTATTTAACGAAATGCCGGCCTTTCAATTGCGCTGGTGGCACTATATTCCGGCCCTACTCCATTTAGGCTATTATTTTTGGACTTTACATTTTTCCGTCGAGGCGTTTAATGAAGTCTATTTTTCGGGCAAGCTCAACCTGATGTTCTTTATTGTTGAAGCTGCCGGACTTATTTCTTTTGGCTACTATTGGATAAAAAGTTTTCTACTGGTCAAAAGGTATCCGAACAAAGAAGAAAAGGTACTGTCGTTCCATCAGGGCGTAACCAAATACCTCCAATTTCTCTTGGGAACCCTTGGCCTCTTCATCGTACTCTGGCTCTTTAGTTTTTTAAGCATCAATTTCCTTCAAAGGCCGATACCATACCTCAATTATGTGACCATGTGGATTTCAACGCCCTTGTTCATCTATGTCATAGGCTATTTCAGCCTGCGGCAGCCCGCTATTTTTAGGATTCCCCTCGAGCCCGTTCCAAAGTCGGAAAACAGCCGTTTAAAGCCCGATGAAATACAGAAGTTACAGAAACGACTGCGCTATTTTATCGAAGAGGAACATATCTATTTACAGCCCGACCTGTCACTAAAGGCACTGGCCGATAGATTGAATACGTCTTCGAACAACCTTTCGTGGCTACTGAACCAGGTGTATCAGGCCTCTTTTTACGACTACATCAACGAACATCGCATCAAGGCCTTTCTGAAAAAAATAGATGCAGGTGCCCATACCAACCACACCTTGTTGGGCCTGGCCATGGATGTGGGCTTTAACTCCAAGTCTACTTTTAACCGTGTCTTCAAATCAAAAATGGGCACCACCCCGAAAACGTTTTTAAAGAATAGAAAGGTTGCGTAAAACGTGCCATGGTACCCATTAGGTCGATTGCGGGTACAGGAACAAATACTTTGGCACCTTAAGAATCTAAAAATCTATTCAAATGAAAAAACAGACTTTTTTTGGAAAATCAAGCGTTCTTTTACTTTTGGTCAGCTCACTTTTTCTTGGCGGATGTATCAAAGACTTTGTCGGCGGAGGCGGTGGCAAGAAACCCTTAAAAGTGAAAACACTTTTTGGTTCGGATTTTCCCGCAAACGACGGATTACATGTTGCTGCGAACGGCACCTTGTTCGCATCGAATTTTGGAGTGTTTGACCAAGAACTTGGCAAGTACAGTGGCACTCAGGTATTTCAAATCAACAAGCGCGGTATTCGCATAAAAGCGGAGGGCTTCGAAGCACCTATGGGCAGTGGCTCCGACAGTAAGGGCAATCTCTATTTCAATACCGAAAACAATAACGATGCCGTCTCCGGCGTACTGATCAAAGTGGCACCCGACGGTTCTTCGAGTCAGGTCGCGGAAATTGCCGGGTGGCCCTCCGGCGTTGTAGTTGATCATAATGACGTGGTGTACGTCGCCAATTTCTTCGCTCCCACCCTACATAAGGTAACACCTGACGGTAGCCTATCCGTTCTGGCGACCGACGACCGTCTTTTCGGATGCGTGGGCATTGATATCGATGAGGAAGGAAACATTATCACCGCAAACTTTTTTACCGCCGATATTCTCAAAGTTACCCCGGATGGCGAGGTTTCATTAATCGCTAAGATACCCGATACCACTCAAGGTTTTGCCATAGGCTATATGACGATTTTTGAAAATGCCATTTATGCTACGGGAATCAGTGAACATGTTATTTATAAAGTAGGCTTTGACGGTACCACCGAAATCTTTGCGGGAACCGGAGAAAACGGTAGTGCGGACGGAAAATTAAAAGAAGCCACTTTTTCAGCACCCAATGGTATCGCGGCCGATGAAAGAAGACGTGTGCTCTATATTTCCCAATTTGGAGAACCTGGACTAAGGGTCATTAAGTTTTAGAAGAAAGAACACTAGCGGACCTTCTAATAGAATTACCTAATTTTCAGGACTGATTCAAACGACACATCATATGAAACTACTAAAACATCCCAGGTACGGGAGTGGCATCAATTCTTTCATTACTAAAAAGGTACTGCTTTTCGTCTTTGGAATGCTCAGTTTTATGAGCTCCGTAGCCCAAACGGAGACCATTACCTATGAATTGAACGGAAGGGACATCGAGGATCACTCCAAAAACCCTTTTGGCAAATTTATTGGGGAATGGACCTTAAAGAACGATAATTGGACCCAGAACTGGGGAAATGGTACGGAAACCATAAAAATACCCGGGCATCACACCGTGACGAGGCAATTGAATACGGATAACAGTCTTTTATCCATTATAGACGGCCCGGAACCCAATGGGCATATTTTCTGGTCGTATAACCCGAACACCAAAGCGGTTTCCCATTTGTCCAGTTTCGGTGAAATACGGGCGGGCACCGGCGCGGGTACCATCAATGAAAAAGGGGATGTTCAATTAAAACTTGTTTTTGAAGGCGAGCCTCAAGGCACCTATCGCATTTATAATTATACTTGGTTGAACGAAGATGAATACCATATGAAATCGGTTCAATACTCCGAAAAAAATGAACCCACCGGGCTTTTTTATGAAGGCACATTTATTCGGATAAAGGAAGATAAACAGTTACAAAGTGCCATAAAGAAAGAAATTCTAACCCATGGGCAGCTGATTCGGGAAGCTTTTTTGAAGAATGACATAGCGACAATTAAGAATTTACACCATCCCGAGGTAATTAAAGCCTTGGGATACAACGATACCAAAATTGGAAGGGAAGAAGTTATAGAAGGCATAAAGGGTACGCTTGAAAATTATAAGCTGGAGTTTGTAAAGAACGAGGTCGAAAATATTTTTCTTCAAAAGGATACGGCGATAGAACAAACCGTTTTTTCGATTAAGGGAACTCCTAAAAAAGAAGGAGAGCCCTTTGTTTTTTCCGGTAGGACGATGGTCACTTATGTAAAGTACAAGGATAGCCCCACAGGCTGGGCGACCATTCGGGAAATCATACAACCGGCAAAATGACTAATCTAAAGTTTGGCAAAAAATGAGGGTATTTCCTCTTTGGTTGAGGTTAATACAGAAATCCTTACGGCAATCAATACATTATCCAAGTTATCCTAACGGATAAAAGAATATTCCTATCATTCGTTTAGCTAACAAAATCCATATCTTGTAGGGAGCTAAGCTAGAATTATGGAAGACAATCACAATCTACCCGCCGACAACACAAGTTCAAGAAGAAAGTTTATCAAAAAGAGTTCACTGGCCTTTGTGGCCGGAAGTATTTTACCGCAGTTCAGTGCAAAAAGTTATGCCAACATCATCGGCGCCAATGAACGCATAAAAACTTCGGTAATGGGCGTCAATAGTAGGGGAAAAGCTTTGGCCCAGAACTTTGCAAGTCAAGATAATTGTGATGTCATCCATATCTGTGATGTGGATAAGCGCGCGATTACGAAATGCCTTACCGCTGTGGCTGAACGCCAAACGGCAAAAGCGAAAGGTTTTACCGATTTCCGCAAATCGTTGGAAAACAAAGATGTCGATGTACTGGTCATCGCCGCTCCCGATCATTGGCATGCCCCCGCCGCCATGCTGGCCTTACAAGCGGGAAAACATGTTTACGTAGAAAAGCCCTGTAGCCACAACCCCCATGAAGGGGAACTGCTTCGCGAAGGCGCTAAAAAATACAATAAGGTCGTGCAAATGGGCAATCAGCGTCGCTCATGGCCGAATGTCATCGAAGGTATCGATGCTGTAAAAAACGGAGCGATCGGCCGGGTGTATTATGGCAAGGGATGGTACACCAATAACCGTGCTTCCATAGGTATCGGCAAGGAAACCGCAGTACCCGATTGGCTCGATTGGGAATTGTGGCAAGGCCCTGCCCCTCGTAAAAATTTTAAGGACAATATCGTACACTACAACTGGCACTGGCTGTGGCATTGGGGTACAGGAGAGGCGCTTAACAACGGTACCCACATGATCGACTTGCTGCGTTGGGGCATGGTGGTCGATTATCCATCAAAAGTAAGTTCGAACGGGGGAAGATATCGTTACGAAGACGATTGGGAGGCCCCCGATACCCAAATTATCAATCTTGATTTCGATTCGGGCCAGACCATGTCTTGGGAAGGCCGAAGTTGTAACGGCAAAAATGTAGAAGGCAGCTCTGTTGGTGTCGTTTTTTATGGGGAAAATGGAAGTCTGCTTATTCCATCTGGAAACAGCTACACCCAATTCGATCTCGATGGAAAGGTCGTAAAAGAAGTCAAAAACACCCAAGAAATCGATGCCCGGAATAAAAGTAACCCCGCGGAGGTATTGGATGCACTGCATATTCAGAACATGTTCAAAGCTATTAAAGATGGAGGTAGCCTCAACGCCGATATCGATTCGGGCCATAAAAGCACTTTGCTTGTTCAGTTGGGCAATATCGCGCAGCGTACAGGTAACTCTTTGGATATCGATTCGAAAAACGGACATATAATAAACGACCCGGATGCCGAAAAACTCTGGGGCCGATCTTATGAAGAAGGATGGGAAATGAAGTTGTAGATTGATATGTTCATCCAAAATCTTTAGAGGATGGGAAACTTATAGATTTTAACAACATGGTGATTTAAAGTCAGTTATTGGGTTATTGCGTTACTGGGTTATTCGGTTGGCAGTAACTAATAACTTAATAATCAATAACCTAATAACCAATACTTGTAATGTAGTCTTTGAAACTAGAATTGCCCAAACAAAGTATATGGTTCAAATTATCGTAATCACAACATGAATTCCAGAAGAAAATTTTTAGAAAATACCGGTAAAGGAACTGCTTTTACGGCACTGGCACTTTCCACCCCTTACAAGGCCATATCACAATTGAAATTTAAAAACTCCTCGGAAAACAAGCCCTTTGTCATTGGCATTATAGGTGCCGAAAACTCGCATACGGCCGGTTTCGGAAAACTGTTCAATATCGACAAGGCATTCCCCGGTATGGAGGTAAAATACGTTTGGGGCGAGACCGATGCGTTCGCAAAAACGGCCATGGAGAAGGGCGCTATTCCGAATCAAGTCAAGGAGCCCAAAGAAATGCTGGGTAAAATCGACGGACTCATCGTCGACCACCGCCACGGCAAGTTTCATTTAGAACCTGCCGTTCCTTTCATCAAGGCGGGAGTGCCGACTTTTATCGACAAGCCTTTTTGTTACCGCGCAGCCGAAGGCAAGGAATTTTTGGCCTTGGCCCGTGAACACGGTACGCCGGTAACGTCCTTTAGTTCTATCGCGCACAGTTATAAAACTTTCGATATTAAAGAGCAATTAAAAAAGTTAGGCCCTATCAATCAAGTCATCCGTTCCGGGCGGGTAGACCTTAATTCCGAATACGGAGGCGTGTTCTTCTACGGTGCGCATACCGTGCAACCTTTGCTCTATCTTTTCGAAGACGAGGTAGAAAAAGTTCGGGTCATCGAAAACGGAGAAAATAGTGGGGCGACTTTGGTCTTTAAGAACGGTATGTTGGCAAGTTTGGTTTTTACCACTAAAAAATACGGGTGGCAAACCTTTGTGGAAACGGAAGATGGCATCGTTGAGTTGACCTCAACAACTGAGGAAAAAACACCCGCCAAAAACTATGTGGATATGGTGGAAATGTTCAAAACCGGAAAAGAACCGCGAAGCCATAAAAGTATTATCCATTGCGTCGCCGTGCTCGAAGCCCTTGAAAAATCCGTAGCAAATGGGCAGTGGGAAAATGTAACGCCCTATGACCAAATCTAAATATCGAAAATGAAGACGCTGACACTTTGTATTACCTTTTGTACCATTCTTATGTTATCCTTCAAATCCCAAAAAGAAATTCAACTCGATGGACTCCTCTATTCGGATGGTAGCATGGTGGAAATTACTATCGAAAACGAAAAAATAAAGGACATCAAAACCGCAGAGGCCACCAATACAGCCTCAAAAACCTATATCGCCCCGGGATTGATCGACATACAGATCAACGGCTACGTCGGTATTGATTTTTCCGGTCCCGATTTGAAAGTTGAAGGAGTAAAAAAGGCGACTAAGGCCTTATGGAAAGCTGGAGTGACGTCCTATTTTCCGACTATCATCACTAGCGATATCGCACGTATCAAAAAGAACTTTGCAATCTTGGCCGAAGCAAAAAAAGACCCTGAAATCGGTCGTTCCATTCCCGGGTTTCATCTAGAAGGGCCTTACATATCTCCTATTGCAGGTTTTCGTGGGGCACATCTTGAAAAATACATCAAAGCCCCTGACTGGCAAGAGTTTCAGGAAATCCAAAAAGCGGCCGATGGTGGCATTCGAATCATCACCGTTGCCCCCGAAATCGAAGGAGCCATTCCCTTTATAAAAAAATGTGTTGAAAGCGGAGTTATTGTTTCCTTAGGGCATCACAACGGTACTGCAGCGCAAATTCAGGCCGCGGTCGATGCGGGAGCAAAAATGGCAACGCACCTGGGTAACGGTTGTGCGAACGAAATCAATCGGCACGATAATCCGCTATGGCCACAATTGTCAAACGACGCGATTACCGCAAGTATCATTGCCGATGGTTTTCACCTGAGACGTGAAGAAGTACGCACCTTCTATAAGGCCAAAGGCGTCGGTAAAACGATTTTGGTATCCGATGCATTGGACTTGGCCGGGCTTCCCCCGGGGGAATACACCCGTGGAGAACGCACTTTATTGCTCACGGAAAACGTCGTAAAACTTCCGAAGGAAAATGTACTGGCCGGGGCGGCCTCCCCCATCAGTAAATGTGTGGGGGTCGTGATGAATTTTACGGAATGTTCGTTGAAAGATGCTATACAGATGGCAAGCACCAATCCGGCCGAAATGTTTGCGCTGAACGAAATTGGAAGTATCCAAAAAGGGAATCGTGCCGATTTGGTTCTTTTCGAACTAGAGGATAACGAGATGATTATCAAAAAGACCTTTTTGGGCGGGAAATTGGTCTTTGAAAAAGAGTAGCTAAATGGCCAACAAACCACTTTCAAAAAAAATACTTCTTGCACTAAGTGCAGTCGGCCCCGGACTATTTTTGATAGGATACAATATCGGTACGGGCAGCGTCACCACCATGGCCAAAACCGGTGCCGAACATGGTATGGGTCTTTTTTGGGCGTTGATACTCTCTTGCATTTTTACTTATGTGCTAATGGTCGCCTACGGCAAGGTTACTTTGGTCACGGGCAAGACCGCTCTGTTCAATTTTAAATCGGAATTCAAATGGGGCTGGGTACTTTCCCTTTATATCATCATCGCCCTGATCATTGGTGAGCTTTTGGCCTTGATGGGCGTGATGGGCATTGTCGCCGATCTGGTTCAGGAAGGTATTCGGCTCGCTTTCGAAGGGCAAATCGTCAGTAGGTTTTGGATCATTCTGTTTTTTAGTATCATTCTATATTTTCTATTGTGGTATGGGCGTTATCAGCTTTTCGAAAAAGTCTTGACCGTTTTGGTCATTCTGATGGGCCTATCGTTTATCGTGGTGTTCTTTATGGTCAAGCCCAGTTTTTCAGCTTTGGCGGAAGGGATTATCCCCAGTATTCCAGATACACCCGGGGCATTGGGACTTATCGCCGCGATAACGGGTACGACCTGTTCTGCTGCGGTCTTTATTATGCGTAGCACGGTCGTAGCCGAAAAAGGCTGGGGCATCAAAGATCTAAAGACCGAAAAACGTGATTCGTTCGTTTCGGCCGCTATGATGCTGCTGTTGAGCGGAGTAATTATGGCCGTAGCCGCAGGTACGCTACACCTATCGGGCCTCAAACTTGATAATACCGTCGAGATGATCGAACTTTTCGAACCCCTTGGTGGAAAATTGGCCGCTTTTGTTTTAATTATCGGTATTGCCGGAGCGGGACTTTCGACCATATTTCCTATTGTGCTGATTGCGCCATGGCTGGTTGCCGACTATACCGGAAAGCCCCGGAACATTCATTCGACCCAATCGCGCTGGTTAATTTTTTTGGCGATGCTCTTTGCCTTTGGCACCGTTTTTCTGGAAGAACGCCCACCGGCATTGATGGTCTTTTCACAGGCTTTTCAGGCCTGTATTTTACCGGCCGTAGCGATTCCAATTTTTGTGTTGATCAATAAGTCCGGCTTGATGCAACAGCATAAGGCAAGTACAAAAATGAATATAGGAATTATTGCAGTTATTCTGTTTTCCATAATAACGACGTGGTTTGCAATTGCAGACTTTCTTTAAAAATTAGGTGGACTTAGAGACTGTTTTGAAATATGTCGATTATTTTTTTATGCCCCTTTTTGCGCCCTTTTTCGTTAAAATTTTATACCGTAGCTATGGCTATGCTAGAAAATTTCGCCTAAAATGGCATCAAAAATGACCTATAAAAATTCTAATCACACATTTCCAAACAGTCTCTTAGATACTTGAATAATCAGCTTTGATAGGGAGAAGAACGAAGAAAACTATATAAATTTAACCGTAAAGAACCCTAAGAAGGCAAGGTTAAATTGAATTTTATCAGCAAAATGATGACAAAAACCTTAAAAATAGACCAGTTGGAAATTGCTATTCACGAAGATTCGATTAGCATGGGAAAGGCCGCTGCCGACTTCGTAGAAACGAAATTAAATCGAGCTATCGCCGAGAACGGTACCGCGAATCTTATTTTGGCCACAGGGGCTTCCCAATTTTCCTTTATAGAGGCCTTCAAGAAAAGGGACATCGATTGGAAGAAAATCACTGTTTTCCATTTGGACGAATACAAAGGGATTTCCGACCAGCACCCCGCCAGTTTTCGAAAGTACTTGAAAGAACGTATTTTGGATGAAGTGGCTCCCAAAAAAATCTACTTCCTCAATGGGGATGCCGAAAATCTGGAAAAAGAAATGGAAGACTACTCCGAGGCACTACGGTCACATCAAATCGACGTAGCTTGTATCGGTATCGGGGAGAACGGCCATATTGCCTTTAACGATCCTCCCGTCGCAGATTTTAACGACCCTAAACTAGTAAAGTTGGTTACTTTAGACGAAGCCTGCCGTAACCAGCAATTGGGTGAGGGCTGGTTCCCCACTTTTGAAGATGTGCCCAAATTGGCATTGACCCAGACAATACCAGCGATTATGCGCTGCAAAGCCATTAGTTGTGTGGTACCGGATACGAGAAAGGCCCAAGCCGTTCACGACACCTTATACAACAAGATAAATACGGATTGCCCTGCGACCATTTTACGAACACACCCGGAAACCATGCTATTTTTAGACTCCGCGTCCGCAGCTAAAATTAAAGAATGAGCAGTCCGAAAAATAAGAAAAAAGGCATAGGCCGAAGGGAATTCGTAGCCAAAACGAGTGCAGGTATAGCCCTCGGCGCCTTGGGCATACCTAATCTATTCGCAAAAAATACCGAGATGAAGAAAAAAATCAAGATAGCGGATGTAAGCTCGAATTTTGAGCGTGAAAACCTATATCCCTATCGGTTCAAGGGCAGCGCGGTTACCCAGCTTTGGCAGACCGCGGCAATGTTGAAAAGCGAATCAGGAATTTCAAAAGTCGGGCTCGGCACCCAAAGTGCCCTTTGGTCCGATGCCAGTGTGGCTAGTGTAAACTCGGAAAACGGTGCGAATGCACTGATGTACGCAATGACAGAAAGGGCAGTTCAAATGGTAAAAGGCACCTCGTTTACCGACCCCATCGAACTCCAGGAAGCTATTTTGCCCGAGCTGTATGCTTATGGAAAAAAGATAACCAACAACCCGGCCCTTAGAAAGACCTTTGCCCTGAACGCTTTGGTCTGTGTAGACAATGCCGCGTGGTTATTATATGCCCAAGAGCACAATCTCAAAACTTTTGATGAAATGATACCTCAGGCCTATCGGGCGGGTCTATCGTACAGACACGAAAAAGTGGCCAGTATTCCTTCGTTTCCGGTGGGTACGGAAATCCAGAAGATAAAATCCGCCGCAGATGAAGGCTATTTTATCATGAAGCTGAAAACGGGTTCAAAGGGTACCCAAAAAGAAATGCTGGAAAAGGATATGGAATTTCTTTCCGCCATTCATAAATCCATTGGCGACTACGAAACACCACATACTAAAGATGGGAAAATCCCCTATTACATTGACCCCAACGGTCGATATGAATCAAAGGATACACTTCTGCGATTTCTTGACCACGCCAAAAAAATCGGGGCTTTTGACCAAATAGCGGTCATCGAAGAACCGTTGCGCGAAATTGACGAATCGTATGTGGGCGATGTGGGCGTTACGATTGCGGCCGATGAAAGTGCGCATACCGTTGCCGAAGCCATGGACAGGATGGAACAAGGGTATTCGACCATCGTCGTGAAGGCGATTGCCAAAACCTTAAGCATGACACTTAAAATCGTAAAGGCGGCCCATGAAAAAAACATTCCCTGTTTTAGTGCGGACCTTACCGTAAATCCCATTTTGGTAGATTGGAACAAGTCCGTTGCCGCTCGATTGGCCCCTTTGCCCAATATGGAAATTGGTCTATTGGAAACCAACGGACACCAATATTATAAGGAATGGGACAGACTAAAAACCTATCATCCAAAAGCAGATGCAGAATGGACGAAATCAGAAAACGGGGTCTACAAAACCGGACCATCATTTTATGAGGAAAGTGGGGGCATATTGCTTCCTTCGGCACATTATGAAAATCTTTTTAAAGAAATTTGATCAGTTGATTTCAGCGAACTAAATTTCACCTATCTTAGAAACTTGACTAAGCCAGACCTCATATGACGCTCTCCCCTTGGGATATCGGAATCGTAATCGCCTATGTAGTCGGTGTCTTGGCCCTTGGTTTTTACCTTTCCAAAAAATCCTCCAAAAATCTGGAATCTTATTTTCTGGGAGGAAACGAGTTGCCCTGGTATTATCTCGGACTCAGCAACGCCTCGGGTATGTTCGATATTTCGGGTACGATGTGGAGTGTCGGTATTCTCTTTGTCTATGGACTAAAAAGCGCTTGGCTACCATGGCTCTGGCCAGTTTGGAATCAAGTATTTGT
>ENA-ORXU01002612-ORXU01002612.1-marine-metagenome-genome-assembly--contig:-NODE-2612-length-12095-cov-7.281245_pt1 | contig 12095 bp, 12 predicted proteins | sample MGYA00237869_ERZ511484 | MGnify/ENA metagenome assembly ERZ511484 | reverse complement strand
GGGGGGGGGGGGGGGGGGGGGTCCGACACCATCACCGTGGTGGCCGTCCCACCTTTGTGGGCGGCCACTGGTCCCTCCGCAACCGACCGGTCGGCCGCGTGCGCCGCGAGGGTCGGCTGGCAGGCGGGGGGCGGCGCGCCGGTGCGGTGCTCGCCGGCGGGCGGCCGACGGGTGGCGGCCGCGTCGGCCGCCGCGTCGGCCCCTGCGCCTGCGGCTGTCGTTTACCGCCGCCATTCGCGAGCGGCCGGCGTGGCCGCTGCGGGCGGCGGGCGTGTCGGGCCGGCGGGGGCCACGCGGCGCGTGGAGCGCCCCGCCACGGGGGGGGCGCCACGCGGTATGGGTGCGGCGGTGGCTCGGCCGCCGCGGGGTTGTGCGCCCGTGCATCCGTTGCAGGCATTGCAGGCGAAGGGAGGGGGTGCGCCGCGTGAGGAGGGCGCTGCCCGGCAGCGGCGCTGGTCGCGCCGTCCCCGCCCCGCGGGGTTGGTGGGGTGGGACGCAGGCGGCGGTGGCGGCACCGCAGCGGCGTGGGGTCTTGGTGCGTCTCGTCGGCGGGATGCGCTGGGGGAATGGAGGTGGCGCACCGCCACGGGTTCTTTCGTGTTGTTTCTGGTTTTGTCTTTCTTTGGTCCGCTGTCGTGTTGTCCTTGGCACACACCCGGTTGGGGTGGCACGCTCCGAGGCCGCTTGGAGCACTCCGCGCCTGTTAATCGTTGCCGACGGTTTTGGACCCACATCGCGGCGGCCTGCTCGCCCGGTGCCGTGCCGGCCGCGGCTCGCCGTTGACCGAAGCCCCAGCCGCTCTCGGTGCATCGTCGCCGCCAGGCCGAAACGTCAGGCCCCGCGTCACCCCTATCGTAGAGAGACAGCCCCCCCAAACCGCCGAGGCCGGAACCCAAGGCGCCCAACACGGCAGTTGCGTCGCGACCCAGCTCCTTTTCGAGCACCTCGAGGGTGGCGCAGCTCGGGTGGGTGCCGCCCCCCAAACGGCGGGCGACGGTCGGCAGGGTGGTTCACCCGCAGCTCTGTGATGCTCAGCGATTCGAGGGCGGCCGGGAAGCGGACGCCCGACACGAGCCCGTCGACCATGGCGGCGTCGACCACCAGGCCGCAGAGGGAGGTCAGCCCCCGCAGGCCTGTGTGGAGGGTGTCGAAAAAGGACAGGAGGGCAGCTGCTGGAAGTGGCGGGCGGGACTCGTTGGCAGCACGCTGGACCACCAACCGGCGGGCGCCCCTGGAGCGCAAAAAGCGGAGCAGCGACGCGACGCCTCCCGGGCCCCGCAGCCCAGCCGCCGCCCGGCATGCGCTGGCGGCCGCGTTGCGCAGCTCGTTGAGGTCTACCCCGCTGTTTGTCCACCCCGGTGGCCATTCGGGGCTTCGGAACACCTCAACCGTCGCCCCATCCCACGTCGCGACGGCAATGACCGCAACGGATGGGAGGGCGGCGGCGTGGGCTCAGCGACAGCAACGCGAAAAGGCGGGGAGGTTGGTCGCCGCCAGCTGGCCACACGGCGGGAAGGATACACGTCATGTGGGAGGGCGGGGAGGGGGGCCTCCATCCTCGCGCCGACCCGCGTGGCCACCCACCGACGAGCACCGCATATCTGCCGAGGTCCCGTCTTTGACCGGACGTCTTCCCCATGGGGCGCCCTCCCGCGTAAAGCTGCTTTCGAGTGGGGTCCCAGTCAACCGGCGCCTCGTTTAAATCCAGCGTAGACAGCTGCAGCCGTCCCTTTCTGCGTGACCCGTTTGAACCAACGTCGCTGCAGGGTGCAGGCCAACAGAATGCCGATCAGAATGGCCTGTTCGGGAACATGCAAACAAGCGCTGATCTGTTGCGCCTCCTGTTCGGGCAAAAACGCCCGAACAGAGTGCGATTCTGTTCGACGCCGCTGTTGCCCTCTCTCGTGGGAGGTCCAGGCACGTGCCAGGACATGGTTCGAATAACGGCAGACATTTGCGAAAAAACCAAGAAGAACGAGAATGAAGAAGCTTAGACGGCTTCCAGCAGAAACTTAAAGGCAGATGTCCAGGACTGTCTGCCTTCTGAGAGCAACTCGAAACAAATGCGTAGTTTCGTCCGTGTTCTACAAGGTCGACGGCTGAGCAATCTCCCACCGGAACCTCAGTGCGACTGGCAGCTGCATGGCCGCCTTCCATCTCACGCTCGCAGCCACCCACCTCACATGTGCCCGTCTTCGACTCGAATGTCAGACGGACGTCAGCGCCACCTGTCTGACTGCACGCTACCCCTCGCTCCTCCCCCACCCTCTCTCACTCTTGCTCTCTCCCTCTCCCTCCCTGGTAGCCTATCACCCCTACCTTGCCTTCCCAACCGCTTGGTAAATGCGTCGTCTCCGAGCGCGCTTCTCCTGCGCCCACCGTACGTTCGCTGTCTCCCTCTCCGCGCTCGCATGCATCCCCCCCGCGCCCCCGCATGCCTTCCCCTTCCCCCCCTCCCTCCCCCTCCACTTGTGCCGACTACTTCTTGCCACAAGACCGTGGAACGGTGACGCAGCTGTCCCTTTTCCCGCACGTGGCGTCATGGCGTTTTCTCTTGAGGAACAAGTTGACCGGTGTGACCACGGACGCGCTGACATGCTCCTTTCTCCAGCGTGTGCTTTGTTACTTCTCTTGGGCACTACGTGTCGCTATATGGTACTTTTGACGTGTATGTGTCTGCTTCAGTTTGGGTCGGCACATTGAGGCGTGTGTTGGTAGCTCCCAATAAAAAGAATATTGTTTTTTCGTGTGGATGCAACGGGGAGGCGCTTTCTGTTGGTCCGACGGTCAGCACGACAGCGAATCAGCACATGTAATTTGAAACCTGGCTGCGAGAACTTTCATGCAGGGACTGCATACTTTCTGACTAAGCCGTTTTTGGTTGGGCTGCTAATCAAGGCGGTCGCGGCCGCTTCCCTCTGCTGATCCGCCCGTTTCTTTCGAAATCTTGCGATCCAGGTCCGTGCGTCCGAACGGGACTGGAACAGAATCGCGTTTGTTGAGGGCTTGTTCGGAAACAAGCGCCTGAACCGAAGGGCTGTCTGTTGAGGCTGTTTCCTTCAGCGACGAAGGCTGTCGGGATGTGGCAGGGCAACGATGTCAGTTTTGGTGGCCTTTTGTTCGGCCGCGGCCGGGACGCTGCCGCCTTGCGCGCCCGTGGGGGTTGTCGCCCTTGGGACGGCCTCCCGCACGGGTGTCACACACTCGTGTTTGTGTGTCGGCTGAAGGACGCTGGCGTGGGTGCTTGAGTGCCCTCTGCGCGTTTTGCAGCAGCGCGTATGGGGTATGGCGCCGCAGCGGGTGGGTTGTCCCTGATCCCGCTCATACCCGCGTTTCACGCTGGCTGCCGCGCGCTTCTGATCGTATGTCGGAGTCGTGGACGCACCAAGGCGCATTTTCGCTCTTTTGGTACCACGTGCTTCTCGCGCACGTGTGCGGAGGCTCACCGTTGCGCTGGCGCTCTCGTTATTGTTGGTGCTCGCGGCGGAGCTCCTGGGAGCGGATCACGCGACGCTTCGCCACGGCATGCTCGCGGGCGCCGCGTGGCTGCCGCAAGTGACAGGCGCGGCGAGCGCACGCGTCGTCGGGGGCGGGGGTGAGGGGGGGCGAGCGGTGTGCACCCGCGGTGCCGATGGGTGGTGGCGGCTACTTTGGGCTTCCCCTTTGCTATGGCTGCTCCGTTTGGCGGTGGCTTGTGGACGCGGCATTGCGTCGGGGGACGGGGCGTGTGCGAGCGGAGAGAACACGAGGGTGGGGTCACCGTCTTGGTGACGCATCGGGTGGTTGTTGGTGCTTTTTGTTCCGCCCGTCCATCACCCAGGCTGTCGGGTGCGCCTGGTACTTTCTTTCACGAGGGCGGTGCCCCATCGGTCATCGGCTCCTCCTCAACCGTCGCCACGGACCCGGAGTGCCAATGCGACAACGTTGTTTGCCCATCACCCGCGCGTCGTAGGCGGACGCGGCACCCCCAGCGGGAGTGCAGTCCGTAACACCAGCGGGTGTTGTTGCATCCCCGAACAGAGGAGCCCGAGACACCTGCCCTACCACCACGCCTCCAACTCCAGCGACGGGGCGACAGACCACGCCCGCCGACAGCGGCGCCATGTTGAGTGATCATACAGCGGAAGCACCGTCGTCAATGCCAGGTAGAGGCTGGTTGTGTGCGCTCGTGACGGGTGGCTGCTCCACCTCGCGCACCAGCTGTACCACTCGGTTGACGAGATCAGCCTCAATCTCGTCCCACCGCTCCCACTCGCGCCCAAAAACCTGCAGTGCACGGGCTGCCTCCAGCGCTTCCGCCCAGTGCTTGGCGCCCTGAAGGGCCTCGAGCATCCTCCAGGTCGTCGAGGCCCACCATTGAGGGGCCGCCTCCCGCGTCCGCACCTCGAGGGCACGGCGGTACCAGGCCACCGCCTCGTTCAGGTTCGCGGTCCTATCGCCGTCCACCCGATCCGCGTACGCCAAGCCCATCCTGTGCTGCGCACTGGCCCAAAGAAGCGGCTCCATCTCCGGCGTCAACACCTCGAGGGCGCGCCGGATGCAGGCCAACGCCTCCTCGATATCGGGCACCCCGTCGTCCTTCATCCGCCGCTTGTGCGCGTAGGCCAGGTTCAGCTGGGTCAAAACCCAATTCCGAGGTGACGCCTCCCGCGTCCACACCTCCAGGACGCGCTGGTAGCGCGCCAGCGCCTCCTCCATGTTTGCCGTCTTGTCGCCGTCCACCCTTTCTAGATACAGCCGGCCGATACGGTCATGCATCTGTGCCCATGCACGAGGCGCGGACTCTCGCGTCCACACCTCGAGGACGCGCTGATAGCACGACACCGCCTCATCAAGATTTGCCGCCTTGTCGCCGTCCACTCTTTGCGCATACGCCGCGCCCATGTAGACCTGCAAGTGCGCCCAGGCATGAGGCTCCGTCTCCCGTTTCCACACCTCCAGTGCGCGCCGGTAGCACGCCAGCGCCTCTTCCATGCTTTTCGCCTTGCCGCCGTCCACCATCTGGGAATACGCGAGGCCCATGCGCTCCTGCATCCCTGCCCAGTCATGTGGCGAGGTCTCGCGCGTCCATACCTCGAGTACCCGGAGGTAGCAGGCCACCATCTCCTTGCTGGCCTGGCTGGCCTCCTTCCCGCTGCCCATCTGCTGCTCATAGAGGTCGGCCAGCTTGAGCTGCATCGAGACCCATGCCTTCGGCATCGCCTCTTGCGTCCACACGTCCAGGACGCAGCAATAGCACGCCTCTGCCTGCTCCATGTTAGCCGCCTTGTCCCCGTTCACTCGCTCCGTGTATGCCGCACCCATAGAGTTCTGAGTTGTCGCCCACGCCAGTGGTGTCACTTCTTGCGTGCGCACCTGGAGGGCTCGGTGGAAGCACGCCAACGCTTCCTCCATATTTGCCGCCTTGTCGCCAAACACCCGCGCCGCATACGCCGTGCCCATGCTGTGCTGGGCCCCAGCCCATTGCAGCGGCGCCGTCTCCGGCGTCCACACCTCGAGAGCGCGCCGGTAGCACGCCACCGCCTCCTCCACACTTGCCACCTTGTCGACGTCCACCCGCTCCGCGTACGTGGTGCCCATTCTGTATGTCGTCTCAGCCCACTGCAAAGCCGCCATCTCCCGCGTGCGCACGTCGAGGGCGCGCTGGAGGTACACCATCGCCTCCGCCATGTTTGCCGTCTTGTCACCGCCTTGCCGATCCGCGTAGGCCATACCCAAGCAGTGCTGGGTCTCTGCCCATGAAAACGGCACCGCCTCCCGCGTCCGCACCTCTAGTGCGCGATATAAACAACCGACCGCCTTCTGGAAGTTGGCCGCCTTGTCGCCATTGTCCCGGTAGGAGTACACGGTGCCCAAATCGTTCTGCATCTCTGCCCATAGGAGAGGCGCCGCCGCTCGCGATACCTCATCCAGACCTCGCTTCAGCAAAATGATAGCGGCCTCCTCGTTTGCTGCCGTCGCGTACCCCATGCGGAAGAGGAAGGCCATGGCCAGACCCCAGTGTGCGGCGCCCAGCAGCACTCGAGAGTCGTGGACCGCGTGACCTGTGTCGCCAATAAAAGCATGCAGCGACGCTAGCACCAGCCCCACGTCACCTTGGTGCCCGGCAGGTGACCCCGCCCGCGCTCGAGCAAGGCACCACTCGTAGGTCATCAATGACGCCAGTGCCAGGACGTCGTCGGCTGCCGCTGCATGCCGCGCTACGTTATTGTACCAGTAGCCGTCGTCAGCGGTAGCCCAAAAATGGTAGCCCAGCCAACCGTGCGAGTCCGGGCCGTCTGGGGGACAGCTACTGGAGTACTGGTCGACCAGCCGCTGGTGGGCGACAACGTGGTCCTTGCCCAACATACATTGGGCATACCTGCAGATGACCGGATGCACGACGACACCCACCAGGTCACCATCAGCGATCTCTTGGTGCAGAAGCCCGGCTCGCACAAGAGCATCCACGAGCCAATAAACGCCTGGATGAACTGCCTGGTCGGGAAATCCGCGCGTTTGCGGGCGTGAAGAGCTGCTACCCCGAGCGGTACCGCCGGCAACACCGAGCTGCTGTCGCCAGACACGCTCCAGAACGTGCAGGCCGATACGCTCGTTGGCGGGCAAAATGCCTAGGGCTGCAAACGCACCGCGGCAGTCGTCGTCAGGCAGCAGCGCTCGGCTCGTATCTAGAGTCGCCCGCACGGAGTGCCACGGATTCGGCTCAGTGAGGGGACACCGACAAGCAAAGTCCGTCCATTGGCACTCCAACGCCGCCACTACTGGCCGCCACATGCCGCAGCGAGCTGAGACGAGGGCCGCGACGATGCTCACAGACAGGACATGACACTGCGTCAGGTCGAGAACCCGTTGCACCCAAGCGGCCTCCTCTTGCTCCGAGAACGGTCGCTCGCACTTGGTTGGTCTCTTCCCGACAGCCCTGGCCAACAGCACCCGAGCATCCTCTTTGGGCCAGGACTTGATCGTCAACCCCACAGCACCCATCACCGAAGCAGCGACCATCTCGGACCGCGTGGTGAACAAAACCGGGGTTGACCGCGGCATGACCAGCAGCAGTTGCTTCAACATAGCAGCTTGGTCATCGCGCACGTCGTCAATAGCGACCAACCACTTGGATGCATCCGTAACAGATGACGCTTGCACCTCCGCAGCAGCCAGCGCAATAAACTCGTCGCGCTCCGTCAACAGCAGAACACGCCTGGCAGTGGCTTCCCCACACATGTGGCACACCAGCGCCGTCACTGCGGTTGTAACCGTCTCCGTTGTAGACGCGTCCGTGAGCCGCACCCAGATGGTGCCCCGTGGAAAGAGTGTCCGCACCGACTGACAAGTTGCCACCTCCGCACAGGCAGACGACTTGCCACTGCCACCAATCGCGCAGATGCTCACCCGAGGAGCCTCGTCGTCTCCTCCATGCGCGTAGCGCTTGAGAATCGACACAATGGCGTGCTCGACACGGTTGGGCTTGTCAACGCCCGCCACGTGACCCCCATCCAGGACGGGGGGGCGCCAGCCCACCTTGTACACGGACAGATCGGGATCCACTAGGGGACTCACTCCCAGTTTCTGCCCTAGCGCGGACACCTGCACCATCAAACCGTCCACGCCATTCTCCACGCGGTCAACCGCACGGCCAATTGCACCGTGCACGCTCGAGGTGATCTGCTTCTCGTAGATGTCCTTGAGCCGCTGCTCCCACGCAGGTATGGCAGCACCTGCCACCGCGGCTTTGACAGGGCTCATGAAGAACGTCGCTTCCACCTCCTCAAGTACGCTTTCCACTTGCGCCATTAACGCGCACAGCTGCTCCACACAGGCCGCACCAAACTCAGTGGGGTCCTCGCGCAGTTGCGCAAAGATGCGGCAGAGGAGGTCGAACGCAATGCCCTCGCACCTCGAAACCTTTCCCTTGCGCTGAGCATCTTGATCGTCCGCCAACACCGCCAGAGCCCCAACCTGAACGACAAGGAGACCAAGGCGCAAGGCAGGTCCGACGACCGGGAAGCAACTCACTTGGTCGACAGCGTCGACCGTCTTGTACATGGCGCTCAGGCCAGCCAGCCCCACAGAAGACGGTGGCGCCAGCCAATGCTGTGCATTCAGCACAAAGCGCCGTCCACGGCGCCCCAGCAACCTTGATAGGATGCCTAACTGGTTGTCCGCTGCCTGCGGAAGCGGTGGCAACACCGACAGAAGCAGCTCATGCACACAAGTCGCGTCATTCCATCCATTCAAGCCGGCGCCCACCAGTGCCTCCCATGGGGTCAAGAGGGATCTCCCGCCCGTCACCCAGGACATGCAAATGCCTGGCGACGGTGCCTCGAGCAGCAGCTGCACGTCCGCCTGATACTTGGGGCCGGAAAAGAAGCCGCGCACGTTCCCTCGTAAGAAGAGCAGGCGGTTGGTGTGGGGCACACCGGCAGCAGCAGCCTCCTCCTCGCTGGCAAACCGCAGAGCGCCAGCCCCCCGCTCCAAGCCAATGCACGACGGGCCAGCCGCGCGAAAAGCGTCTACTGTCGACGACACCCCGAGCCGGGAGCTGCTCCACAGCACGTAGACATTGCGACCGAGGCACGCGCGCATCTCCGAGCCGGGGGTGGCCTTATGCGTGGGATGCACACACGACACCACTCGAAACGTGGTCAGCGAGTACCCGTGCCCCGGCAATAGATCGCCCCCGTCGGTCTGCGTGCCGTCCACCTCTCCGATGGCCTTCTCAGTTCCGACCGAGCCCACGCCACCCCGCGTGTGATTATCGCCGCCATAACGACCGCGAGATGGAAAAACCATAGCATCAGCGCCACTATCAGCGACATCCCCGCTCGAGTCGACAGGGTCACAGGGTGCAAGCCCTGGCAAATGCCCCCTACACGTGCAGCCAGGTGCGGGGGCGCCGGAAGGGGAGGACGAAGGGTGCTCGCCAATGGTGCCACCCACGAGAGGGGCACCTCCCTTGATGGTGCAGCTGAGAGATGCACTTGCGACTGCTAATGATGATGGAGTAGCCAGGAGCACATTGGACGATGAACTCGCCGTTGCATGCAGACCATCCTCGGTCTTGAGACTGCTAGTTGGCTCCCCGCCACAAGCATACGTCGATACTGACGCCAAGGCCACCGCTGCCGCCGACGCAGGGACTTCAGCATCCTCACCAGAACCAAAGCACAGACATCCGAGACAAGACGAGGCCATCGCGACCGTCGCCAACCGAGCGAAGCCGGCGCGACAACGTCGCCCTCAAACCGACCGCGCTGGAAACCTGACTTCCACGCACTGCCGCAGAGTAAGCCTGCCCCACTACGATTCCCGAAAGAAGGCGCTCTCAGAGGCAACCCTGGAGAGCGCCTCAACGCAGGTACAGAGATGCGCTCTCGTGACGAGACCCTGAAGCAACGCTGTGCGAGTCACATCCAACGAGGCCACGCGATCAGGCGCCAGCCGGCGCGAGGTTTCGTGGCGCAGCTGCGCTGGTGCACACCGCGACTCCGCAGGTGCACCACTCGCAAACGCGCGTCACCTCACTTCATCGCTCAAGGCTGTGCGCCATGGCGTCCCGTCGCCAAGCGGCAACAAAGCAACGGGTGTTGGAGTGTCAGGAGCATGTGTCCCGTCCGCGTGTGGAGCCCGGTCACCGGGCTGAGACAGGACTTCGCTGCCTGACAACCTCCCGCGGTGGTAGGTCGTCAGGCAGCGAAGTCCAGGCCCCGGGCCACTCGACCTCGCTGCGGCGAACGACAGCTGACTGCGATGTGAGTCGCAGCAGTACAGCCGTTCTCCCAAAATCCCGCACTGCAACAGTCCCGAAAGTGTTCCAAATCGGCCTCTGCGTCGTCGTAGAGGCCGATTTGGAACTCTTTTGCAACAGTTGTAGTGCGGGATTTTTGGGAGAACGGCTGTAGTCTTTTGTCATTGCTCTCGTCAATGAGTGCAGTCATGGTCCACTTCGATGGTCGAGAGATGACGAGATTTTTCCTCGTTCTCATCATAATCGGCTTTTCTGTGGTGCACCGCCAAAGGCTGTAGCGCCAATGCTACGAGTCGTTTCGTTACATAAGAGATGTTGATGTACTGCGCCTTGTGGCACCAGTGTCCCTGTTGGCCCCCGCCTGAAGTAGTTCCCCTCGGCGTTGCCAGGCAGGTGTGGCAGGGGACGACCTCTGCCGCGACACGCCCGGCCCCCGGCCCAAGTCGCACTCGTGCCGGTCAGCGCCTCTCATCTTCTGTGCTGGGGCTCCCATGCCTGAGGGTGTTGCACAGGGGACCATATCCACGGGATATGCCCGGGAGACGGTACAGTCTCAAAGCAGTTCGTGAGCGCTCCAATGAGCCGTTCTCCGAACCAAGAGGTGTAGCAGGGGACGACCTCTGCCGCGACGAGCCCAGCCGCCCACTCATGTCGCCCTCGCGCCGGTCAGCGCCTCTCGTCTGCGGTGTGGGGGCTCCCATGCCAGACGGTGTTGCCGGGGGGGCGATATCCCCGATCCCCCGGATATGTCCGGAAGGTCAGTACACAGGCTCAATGCGATCCGATAACGCTCCCACGAGCCTTTCTCTCAAGCCCCGCACTCAAACTGTGGCGCCTTACGATTAACATTGTTTGTGCTAACGTAAATTTTCAGTTAGACACACCGTTCGACTCAGCTCATCGAGATCTGTTCTATGAGACTATCTGCAACTGCAAGTCAGTCTGACTGAGTATGAAGAAGTGATCGTGAAGTACATTCTTGCATCATTCTCCTCGACTTCACCTCACTTTATGTCAGAATCGCGCTTGACTGCCCCCATGAGGGAGGTTTCCATGCGACCGCAGTGCGTTCCTGTGACAAGAGACTCCCCGATTCAGCTCAATGTGATTAAAAGTGGCCTGTAGGGACTGGAATGCAGGTCTGTTATAATGAGAATGCACTGTATAGAGTTGTAGCAAACATATAAAGGCCATATCTCGGTTCCACCAACCTCAACTGCAATGAGGATTCTATCGTACGGCCCCACGAGGGTGCAAGAGAGGTCTCACGCGGCCTGTATGCCCCGCAGTGGTCCTCGTCGGTTTGAGACTAGCAGACAGGCTGACTTTGAGTCCAAGGCACGCTCAGTGGTTGGAAAAAGGCACCAAGAGAGCAGTCGTGTCTCAGACCCCTTGCCTGTGGTTACCACCCGCTGTGCGCCTCCACCGTTACCACGCACATCCCCTCACATCTCCCAGTGCCGCTCTGGCTCGCTTGCCGACTTGACGACGGGGTCGCCCCCTGGGGCTATCGGCGGACTTGACAACGGGGTCGCCCCCTGGGGCTATCGACCGATCCACCTCTAGCCTGCCTGCCCCCGAACGACGGCTGGCCAATTGGGCGGCCACTCTCCGGCCGCACGGGCGGTGTCACCCCACGCTGCCTGCTCCACCAAGTGGCATCACGCAAGTTCAGACGCGGCCGCTCGAGGCGAGGAGTTAACCGGAGCTGGAGTAACAAGCACAATGGGTTCCTCTGGCACGCACACGCCGGCGATGTCACCACCCAAGAAGCCGGAGGTCGCGCCGCAGCCATCGACGACGAAGCCAAAAGAGTCCCCGCAGCAGGAAGAGTCCGCCGGTGCCGCAGCCGAAGAATAATTGGCGCGCGTGGTGCGTTGCTCGGTGCCACAACGTGTTTCCCTTCGTCCATCTTTGATGGTTTGGGTAGTGCTAAATGAGGACGCAGAGCGCAACAAGCAGTGTTGGCGAACACGGGTGGTTGTGGTAAAGAGATGGCTGAGTTGCCTGGTTGGTTGAGTTGCCTACTCGCTCTATCCTACCCCCTGGGCTCGCCCTATCTGCTGGTTTTCCCTCAGCCCCGTCCGGGCGGGGGGCTCAGGGCAATCCCAACGACGTCGGCCCCATCTCATTTTCGTTACACGCTGCGCCACGAAGCAGAAACGTGCCTCTTTCTAATGGAAATCGGGCCACAGGACTTTTCTGTCAACGCGATCGACCCCTTTCAAGTCTTCAATGGTCATGATTAGGGTTGCACACGACGCCCCTATTTCGGGGGCGTCATTGGGGGGGGGAGGGACATGTGGGGCCAGAGGGACATGAGGGGGAGAGGGTCCTGGGGGGGGTAGGG
>ENA-ORXU01002610-ORXU01002610.1-marine-metagenome-genome-assembly--contig:-NODE-2610-length-12103-cov-2.915433_pt1 | contig 12103 bp, 20 predicted proteins | sample MGYA00237869_ERZ511484 | MGnify/ENA metagenome assembly ERZ511484 | reverse complement strand
TATTAATTATAATGCAGGAGGAGTAAATACAGAATCTGTATACTCTGATATACAAAATATAAGATTTATTCCTGCTAAAGAAGTATTTGTTACAGTAACACCACAAGGAGAAGAGTTATACCAAGATTCAGGTTACTATAATGAAAACTTTAATGAAATACAACAAGACGAAGATAAGTTAGCTTATTGGAAACTTATGAAGGAAATATATTCTGAATATATTAATCCTGTATATGATAGTGATAGTATGTCTTATGCTAAGTTTGAGCAAAGCTTTTTAGAAACAATATCTTCATCTAAAGGATTACAAAAAGGTACTAAAGGATTTAAAAGTGCTTTACATAATTTTAAAGAGTTATTTTATGAAAAAGGTAAAGTATATGAGGATAGAGATGAATCTCAAGTAACTAAAGATTATTATGATGGTTCTAATTCTCAAACATATAAGATACAAAAAATATTAGAACAAAAAGATTTAAGTGAATTAGTAGCTATTGCAGCTAGAGAAAAAATTAATATAGGGGATTTATCTAAGAAAGAAGATATAGCTAGAGAAATAGCTCTTAGCCAAACTATAAATTCTTTTTCTGATAAGATAAATAAAGTTACTGGTGCACTATTAGATATGGTAGCTGTACAAAAAGCTAAAGAAGATACATTACCTATTGCTAATCTTATATTAGATGCACATAAATTAGTAAAAGATAAAGAAGGTAAAGAAAGAATAAAAAGTATTACTAGATTAAGTAATTGGATAGATAGAGTTGTAAAAAATCAAAATGAAAAGTATAGAGGTGGTACAGAATTCTTAGGAAAAGATTTAGCTAAAGGAACTGTATTTGGTAAATTTTTAGAAGCTGCTGGAACTATTCCTTTTATTAAAAAGTATGTAAATAAGAAAAAAGCATATTTACTATCTGATAATGAGAAAAAAATATTAGGATATTTAAAAGATTTACAAGAAAAAGGACATAGTAAGACTCAAGAAAATATATTTGATATAGATAATGTTAAGTACCAAACTTTATTAACTGATGCTGGTATTAGATATTTTAAAGTAATAGAAGATAAAGTTACAGAATTAGATGAAGGAACTTATGAAGAAGCATTTCAAGAAAATCTATCTAATCAAGTAGAAGAATTAGGTTTAGATATAAATACAGCAGGTTTTATACAAGGTATATTAAAAGTAATTATTATAAAAGGATTAGGTTTAAACCCTATTTCTGGTATATTTAACAGGATAGAAGGTAAAAACTCTGGTATTATAATGGATCAAACTGGTAAATATTGGTCTAAAGGAAATATACATAAAGCTAATAATTTTATGGCATTTGCTAATTTTACTAAATTTTTACCTGAAAGATTAAAACCTACACAGCTTAAAAGAGTTAGAGAGTTAGAAAAGATGAAAATCTTAATTAATGATTTAAATTTAATTCAAGATAGAAAAAATGAATTAGAAAGACAAGCAGATAAATCTAAATTTGATTATACTTCATACACTAATTTATATCAATTTGCTGTAGATAATCCTGAATTTAAAAACCAAGGAGCTATTTTATTATCTATATTAATGGACACTAAAATAAAAAACTTAGAGGGGCAAGAAGTTCCAGTATTTAATGGTAAAGAATTTAGTATATATAATAATATAAATGATAAACTAGTTTTAAAAGATGAGTATAGAACTCCAGAAAATATATCTAATTGGGAAAATTTTGATATAGATGAAATAGATGCAACAAATAATCAATTTTTATTAACTAGAAATAAAATTAAAAATGCTATATCTAGATCACAAGGTAACTATGATAATTTAGATGTAATTCATGCTACTAAAAATATATATGGTAGAATATTTACTTTATTTATGAAATGGATGCCTGAACATTTTATGCAAAGATTCTCTTCTGGGGAAGGAGTAGATTTAATTACAGGAGAACCTAAATTAAAAGGTAGGTATAGATATTTATGGGAAAACACTCCTGCACTATTTACTTCTGGTATAGCTACATTAGCACTTAGTTTTGGTTTAACACCAGTTACAGCTATTGTAGGAGCAGGATTTACAGGTGTAGTAGGATATAAATATTTAAGAGATACATTTGGACCTAATGCTTTAAAAGAAGAAGTAAATACAGCTCAAGAATTTGTAGAGTTTACTAAATCTATTTTAGTTGAAACTTTAAATTATCCTCTACAGTTAGTTAATTCTAATAAAACTTTTGATAACAATACATATGCTAAAAGTACTTTAAGCCAAGAAGAAATAAACAATTTACAAGCTATATCTAAAGAGTTAGCTATTAAAATAACATTTATATCTTTACTATTAGCTGTTAAAAAAGCTACTTGGGATGATGAAGATGATGCAGATTCAGACTTAAGACAATTTCATAATTTTGCAGATAACCAAATAAATAGAATGGTTTCTGCACTATCTAATTGGACTAATCCTAAAGCTTTAGTTTCAGATGTACAAAGATTAGCTTTCTTTAAATATTTATGGGATGTAGGTTCTCTATTAGAATCTATAGCTACATTAGATACTGAAGATGGTAAAAAAATGGATAAATTAAAAGAAAATGCTTTTAAAGCATCTCCACTACCTAGATTATTACATAAACCTACACTACCTTGGCAAGATGATAGAGAATATGTAAATGGGCAGTGGCAAGATAGATTAATTAAAAATCTTAATTCAGATAATGAATGGGAAGCTAAACAACAATATTTAAATATAAGAGCAGAAAAAAGAAAAGAGCTTAGAGATACATATAAAGACAAAGGATTAGAAAGAGATAAACTCAAAAAAGCAATAGATAAGGATATGAAAAAAGCATTTCCTAAGAAAAGAAAAGGAGAATCTTATAAATCCATAATGAAAAGAATTAATAATAAAAACAAGAAATCATGAAATTAAAAAAATGGGAACAAGATATTTTATACTATGTACTTATTGTATTATTTTCTATAACATATCTTACTTTCTTTAGTGAAGAGTTTAGTTGGTCTGGAAATGCCTTTGGAATATTTAATTCTTTACTTAATGCAGCTCTAATAGGTATTATGGCTGTATTTATAAAAGTACAAGATAAACATCCTATGAGAAATTTTGTAGTGTATGATATAACTAAAAAGTTAGGAGGACAAATAAGACTAAAAAATCTTGCCAGTGGTATAGCCAAAGGATTTATGTGTATATCTATTTTTAGTTTAAACACAAAATTATTTGCTGAATGGTTACACATGGTAGCTACAGGAGTTTCAGTAGGTTTCTTAGCTGCATTAGTAGCAGGTTATTTTAAAACTTGGACATTAAAATGGTGGGTATTTACATCTTCCATATTAGCATCAGGTTTAGGATTAGCTTATGCTTTTATGTATAATAAGGAATTAGTTAAATATCCTGAATTTGCATTAGGTATAATAGGATTACTATTCCTCTTCACTATAAGAAAAGATAAACCTATATTGGAAAAATAAAGAAAAAAGGAAGCCTTTACAGCTTCCTTTTATTTTTTATAATTCTACTTTATCTAAATATACATCTTCTTTTATATTATATATAGTGCATGATTCACATACTCTACAGTTATAATCTTCAGAAGAACCCATTAATTGATAAGCTAAATCTTCTACTACAGATATCACATTAGATTCATGTACAGTATTAAACCATTTATCATTAGACATAAATTCTAAAATTTCATCTTCATAATCAGATATACTAGCTCCACAATCATTAGCAATAGCTAAATCTCCAGAGTGTTCACTTTTAAACAAAATTTCACACATTCTTTTAATTCCTTTTGCTTCTTCAATTGTACTAACTGAATATTCTTGAGTGTTATAATGATCTCCATCATTCTCCCAAGAAATTACTTCAATTAATATTCCTTTTTTATAGATAAGTTCTTTAGACATTACTTTCTAATTTTATAAGTATTACCTGCTATACTTAATTCAGTAATAGTTCTAGGATCTATACTTTTATATCCTACTTTAGGTACATAAGCTCTAATATATCCTAACTTAGTAATACAATCATTTTTTACATTACAGTTTACAGTTCTTTCTGATCCACCTTTAGTAAGCCATGTTACAGTAAAGAATCTACCTTTACTTTCTTGTATTTTATTAATAGCTGTTGTTCTATTAATATATCTTGTTCTTGTTGTACTCATATTAATTCTTTTATTTGATTAATAATGGTTCTTTTATTAAACATGCCAATAGGAGTATTTAATACAGATCTTATTTTTTGTAATTTTAAGATATTTTCTGAGTTTTTTGAAATTAAGTTATCATTTGAAATAACTAACCCACTAATTTTCTCAATATTACCTTCCATTATTGCTTCAAGTTTTCCTACAGTTGTATTTAAACTAGCAACTTCTTTTTTATAATCAGCTATTGTTTTTCTTTTTGCCATTATTTTAATTTATTTCTTATTTCTGTTAATGTAGTTTCATTATAGTATTCTCCATCCTCAAAGATTGTTTGTAGACATCCTACATTTTCTTGATCCCAATTAGATTGATCATTTAAAATATATTTTCCAGATTTACCTCCTACATTTAATAATCCTTTAGCAGATTTCTTAGTACCATCATCAGTAATAGGGTCTTTAAAGATTTCTCTACCTTCTATAATAGGTGTTTTTAAATATTTATCTTCTTCAAGTTCTCTTTTTCTAGAAATTTCTACATAAGTAGCTTTCATAGCAAATCCGAAAGTATCTCTAGTATTAAACTGATAAGTAAAACTTCCAATACCCAACACAATATTTGACGAAGCAAAACCTTTGGATTCCAACCTCTTACAGATTTCCTGTGCTCTATCAAGTGTAATGCTATCTCCATAAATAGCACCGATATGAGAATCAAGCACTTTGTACCCTTGCTCATTAATTGTTCCTCCAAACACATCCCATAATAGTTCTATTACTCCTTTATCTTCTGGATTTGTTGCTACTTCCATTTCAATTATATTAATATATTCAATATGGTAGTATTGTTTGTCATACCTGTTCCAATATGTTTTAGCCTCTAATAAATATTGTTGATTTCCTACTTTAATATTTAAAGTCTCAGGTATATTATAATAACTTTCTCCATGTTCTTGATTATCATATAATAAATCCTTAAAAGATTCTTTTGCAGATTCAAGAGTATTATATTTTTTTATATTATATCCACAAATAATATCTACAGGATCACCAGAATCAGGTCTAATTACTAACTTACCATCTCTTGCTAATACTTCTTCTTTAAGCTCTGGTAAATACTTTGTAAGTACTTTCCATAAATCCCAAGTATCTGATACTACAGATAGTATGCCTGTAGGATATAAACTCATAAGTCTTCTAAAAGTACTTATTTCATCATCTTTACTACCTGCACACATTACTGAATGTTCTGTAGCTGGTACACCTGCTATAACCATACTTTCTTCATCATAGTATTTCCTAGCACCATGAATTACAGGTAAGCTATCTGAACCTAAGAATGAAGTAGCATGTCCTAAACCACTACTAATGGTAGCATCTACAGAATCCATACCTCTCATAGAGAAGTCATGTCCTTGGAAATCTACAAAACCTACATTTTCTTTATCAGTTTTCTCAGCCCAAGACATTAAATTTTGTCTATAATTATAAGCTATAGTTGCTGATGTCATAGGTTTCCATAGTAAATTAGAGATTAAAGTCTCTAAGAAATTAGTTAACCAAAAGAATTCAGGTTTTGTGTTAACTATTGTCAACACAGGTACACCAATAGGTACTTTAGTACCCTCTGGTAAAGCTTTTACTTTAATGGGTAAGTAACCTAAATCCCATAAAGCTTCAATGTGAGAAACATCATAATCTACTCCTAAATATGTAGAGTACTCTTGTTTAATTTCTGTACATACTCTTTCTCTAACTTCTAATTTAGCGTATTTTCTAGCTTCATCTTCATCTTTTTGAGACCACCTAGTTTCATATTTATCTAAATTAGCTTGAATATTATAGCCTGTTTGTTCTCCTATTTCTCTTGTACAAAAGAAATCCTCATCAAACATCTCTTTAATTTGCCTCATTACCATTTGTTGTCCAAATGATATAATATAGTCTTTATTAACACCTTTAGGAGCATGTTTAGCTGCTCGTGGTGTAAAGTTACTATATACTAATGTTGTTCCTTCTGGGTACTGTCTATGATGGTCTACTTTGTAGCCATCTGTTGCTAAAAATGGATTCATATTAGTCTCTAATTTGTGGAGTAAATTTAGTTACTCCTGTTAATATATTAATCTGTTGTTCAAGTAAAGAATTTAACTCTTGAGATAAATTAGTATATACTCTTGCATAATCAAACTTTAATTTAATTTGATGTATTTCTACATCATCATTATGTCTTATTTGTTGAGTAAAATATTCATCTAAAAAATCTACTACTTGTTCAATATTAACAGTTAGCCCAGACCAACCTTTAGGTATAAACTGGGTATATTTTTTATTAAATTCTGTTGCTGTCATAAGGTTGTATAAGTTTTATGAAATATAGTAGGCTCACAAGGATAATATTCTCCTTCAACCCCTCTTATAATTATATAACCACTTGGAACTTCATAAGAAATACCTTCTAAAGTTAGTACTCTTAAGGGTGCTAATTGTAGATTTTCTTCAATTTTTAAAGTAAAATTTTCTGATGTAACATCTCCAAAACTTTCACACCATTTCATTAAAAGTCTAGGTTCATTTTGCCATTCAAACCAATCTATTTCAACTGGTTTTTTAATTGCTTTTCCATGTTCCATATTAATTATCTATAAGACCAGCTACTAATTTAGCTTTTTCTATTTTAGATAAACTATCATCTTCTAAAAGTGTTAAAGTAGAATATACTTTAAATTCATTTTCTTTATAAAATTCTGAACCTGTTTCTTTTAAATACTCAATTTTAGATTGTTCTAAACTAAGTTCTTGTTCTTTTTGCCCTATTTCTTGTTTTATTTTAGAAATATTTTCTTGTAAATCCTCTATATTTTCTTCTTCTATTACTGTAAAACAAGTAAAACTAATATTATTTTTACCTGATGTTGCTGCACTTATAGAAGAATATTTATTACCATTACCTCCTGATGGGTACATAGAAGGATTATCAAAAATTAATTTAGTTCCAACAGGACCATAATTATGTCCTCCTGTTGAAGCTATTATTTCTACTTTTTTACCTAAAAGGTATTGCCTTATTTTTTGCGCAGCTCCAGGTGCACTATTAAATCCTAATTCTTTTAATTTAACATTAAAACTTTTTTTTGCCATTTTTATTTATTTTTAAAATATTTTTATTGTATTTAAATTTTCTGGTTGTTTAGGTTCTCCTTTACTATCTGCAATATAATAATTATCAAACTTACTATTAGTAGTAAATACTTTATCAAAGTAATTAGTAACTGGATCATCTCCTAGATTTTGTATAGTCATATGACTTACTGCTAAATATAATTTACCACAATTTCTTTCTCTAAGTAATTTAGATAAACCTTTAAAAGTTCCTCCATATACAGATATATCATCTATAATAAGAATATCTTTACCTTCAAAATCTTCTGTATTAATTACTTGAGTTAAAGTAGATTTACCATTTTCATATTTTCTTGATTTACTAGCAGAAAATACATCATTTCTAAATCCTACATTATCAGCAGTTTTAATAATCCATTTATAAGCACCTGCATCAGGAGCTAATATATTTAAATTATCTATAGGAGCTAATATGTCTAACACAGTATTTATATAACTAGTGTTATCTATGATTTCAAAACTAGTAAACATAGCTTCTACAACTTCAGCATTATGTGGATGAAAAAATCCAAAAGAAATATCATTTCCATCTGAATAACCATCTATAATTCTAGCTAATACTACTAAACCTGATGAATGAAGTTCATTAAATCTTTTATCTGCTTGAGCATCTAATAGACAAGGAATAGTTATATGTGCTTTAACTCTATTCCAAATAAGAACATCACATAATTGACATAATTGTACAACATCTTTATATGTGTTTAACTTAAAAATTATTTCTTGTGTAGTATTTTCCCATTCTTTTGGAATAATAACATAACTAGTACCATCTGGGTATTCATTTATTTTATAATTCATCTTGAAAAGATTTTAATTTGTTTATTATTTTTATCAGCATATTCTATAGTATACCAAGTTCCTCCTTTTCTAGATGAACTAAAAGGAGTTGCTATAAGAATATCACATCTATCTACCATAATTCTATTTCTTTCTAAAAAAAGGTAAAGCAGGATGTATTATTTCAGCATCTGTACAATCTCCTCTTTCAGATAAATTATGAGGATCACTGATGTATCTTATTATTCCACTCATGTTGTAAAATATTTATATTTTTCTTCTACTTCTTCTAAAGTATGACTAAAATCCCAAGTATTATAGTAATTAAAAATCCAAAGAAATTTCTTTTTTTCTACTAAATAATAAAAAGGACTTCTATATATAATAGTTAGATTTTCTTTTATCATACTAATAATACTATTTTTGATTTATAAGAATCTAAATATTCAGCAACTATGTACTGTTTATCTAAATTTCTTTTATTTAATTTCATTAATTTTATATTCTCAACTGCTTGAGGTAAACTATCACATTTATGTAATTTTCTGAATCTATTGTCTACTTTTCTCAATGAACCAGATTCATAATAATAAATTCTAAAATCTCCCATAATTATTCATTTTCTTGATATTTATCTAAAGATTCTCCAGGTAATAAAGTATAAGCTATTATAATTTCTCCTATTATTTTAACTTCACAATCTCCTCTAGAGCATCCAGAAGAACCATCAATAATATCATTAGTTTTACATCTAGGACAAGCCCATAATTTTTCTTTTGTGTGTAATTCCATTATCCTCTTCCTTTAAATTCTGGATATAAACTTTTTGCATCATCTGATTGCCAAAATTCTTTAGTATTTATATCCATTATAGTTATATAACCAAACCATCCACCTCCAGTATCTACATTCCATATATTAGCTGCATTCATAGGAATATCCACATCCCAAAATTGTGTTTGGGTATGTCCTATAAATACTTCTTTGAAATCTCCAACCATTCTAAATTTAGGTTTTTCATCTAACATACCTCTAGACATAGCTTCATGTGAAAGAGCTGCCTTCCATAAATCTCTATTCCACCATAGTGTATATTCTAATTGAGTTTCTATAGGAAAATGTCTATTAAATCCACCATGTACAAATAAATTATTGTCTTTATCTTGGTAAAAAGGTAGTTGCTGAGAGAAAAATTCTATATGACTTTTCGGTATATCTTTTACTTGAAGAGTTTCTTCATATCCACCTTCATCTAAATCAAAAGTATACCAAGATGCACTAGGGTTAAGATTCTTTAAATAAGATTTACCTGTAGCTAACTGACCTTGCTGCCAATTTACAGGATTTTCTCCTGTTTCTAACCATTGGTTAAACCAATCATCATGATTACCTTTTATTGCTATTAGATTTTTTATACTAAGTAATTGTTCTACTACTTCATAACTATCACAATGTCCATCTACTACATCTCCTATAGATATAAGTGTGTCTAATTCATTATTAAATTTAGATCTTTCTAATGCTTGTAGAAACCCTTTGTAGTTACCATGTATATCTCCTACTACTAATGTTCTTCCTTGTTTCATTCTTCATGTTTTATTAATGTTGTTTTAAATGCAATAATTCCTTTAGTTTCTACATCACAATTATCACTAGAGCATCCCCAAAACTCTGATTTATCCCAATTATTCATCTTACATCTATCACATTCTAAATATTTCTTTGTTGTTCTTTTAGTTTCTATCATAATTTAAATCTTATTAAACTATATTGTATACCTATTCCTATAGTAGGTTGAAGTTTTAAATCTGCTCCTAAACTATATGATATATTAGGTCCAATACTAATATTCTTAGGTTTAGGTAAAGAAACTTGATATGTTCTTAAAGCCTCTGTTTGAGTATAAGGATTCTGATTAGTTACTTCAGCAAAAGGTATAGATTTACCTAATCCTAATAATCCTTTCTTTTCTAATCCTATAGTTAAAGAATATTCATTAACTGTTTGCATTCTATAAGATGTAGAATCTGTAGATATATGAAAATCTAAAGTATGCCAAATATCCCCAAAAGATCTTTGATAAGGAAGCCTAAGAAAAGTATTCCCATCACTAACCAAAATATCTTTAGAGGTTCTTGTATCTTCCTCTCTAGTTCTGACTGTATTTTCATTTTCTGTTGTTGTTTTAAATTTTGTTACACTACCTTGTTTTTTAAGATATCTTTTCATATCTTTTACTTCTTTTTGAAGTGCTACTATTTCTTGATCTTTAAAGTCTGCATCTATAAAGTCTTTAGCTTTTGCAGTTTCCAATGCTTCAATTTTAGCTACAAACTGTCCTTCTTTATTTATAGATATCTCTAATTCTTGTTTTGCAGTTTTATATAACTGCTCTAATTCTTGTGATTTATTTCTTTCTTTAAATAGAAAAAATGCAAGTATAACTATAATAGCTAGACCTGCAAGATTTTTTAAGAAACTAAATAAAGAGAAACTTAAATTCACTTGTTTATCTTGTATTTTCATAATACTTACATTTTTTAATTTAATTAACAATAAGCTATGACACCCTTAGTTGGATGACTTACTTCTAATATTTCAAATTCCACATCATAGTGGTTTAAAATCATTTCTGCACACATACGTGCATATTTCCATTGATTATAAAAGAACAGAAAAGCTTGTGTAGGCAAAGGAGAAATTCCCTTATCAGCACAAGCCTTTTTATAAAATATATAAATTATATCTCCTATTTGTTCTTTACTTCTATAATTTATATATTCATATCTATTCATTTTCTAATTCTTCATTACCTTTAACTCTAGGTTTTGTATAAGGACAATTATTACATCCAAGTGCACAACATGTACCTCTTCTAATTAATTGTTCTCTAGTAAATGGTTCAAATCCCATATAATCTTGTTCCCAAAATATAAAATCATCACTCATATTTAATTTTTAAAATAGTAAATTAAAAATCTAATTATTACATTCAAAATTCCAATAAGACTAATAATACCAACAACTATAAAAAAATTATATTTACTTTTATTTTCTTTTTTTATTGTATCTAAGTTTTCATGATCTCCCATATAAAAACCTATTCCTATAAATTGTAAAACAGCAATTATAGTAAATAACCATAATATTTTATTTAATATTTCCATAATTTATTTTTAACCACATTTAGATGAACCACAAGATCTACATGTACTGCATCCTTCTTGAAATATTACATCTTCACTTCCACAATCATTACAAGTCATAGTAGATTTAGCACCATCAGGTATGTATTTTTTTAACACTCTTCCCACAGATTTAGTGAATGTAAACATATCACCATTTGTTTTACCTAGTTGTTCTACTAAAAACTTAATATCTGCACCATGTCTTAAAGATGTAGATAGTAATCTTGTTACTGCTTCTTGTTCTTCTGTCATTTCAGAAGTAATTTCTTCAATAACAGCTACTTCAGGTATAGTTAATCTATATTCCCCTTTTTTAACCTTAGTTAAATCTCCATCTAAAGGAGTACTAGGTAAATTATATTCATTTTTAACACAAAATACCTCATAAGGTTTTTCATCTAATAAACCTATAATAACTAACCATTCTTCTCCTTTAGAAGTACTTTTGTGTACTGTACAAGGTAAAGTTTTAGGTCTTTTAGGTGCATCATGGTATTCAAATGCATCTTCTTTTTTTTCTTCATTAGATACAAGTACTCCAGATCTAGAACCATCTCTATATACTGTAATACCTTTTAATCCTTTTTTCCAAGATTCTAAATATATCTCAGAAACTTCTTCTTCTGTTACTGTAGAAGGTAAATTAATTGTAGAAGAAATACTATGAGTAATATATTTTTGTATAATACCTTGTATCTCAACTCTTCTTACCCAATTTATATCTGGTGCAGTTGCACCATACCAAGGAGATAATTTAAAATAAGCTTCTATAGTGTTA
>ENA-ORXU01002609-ORXU01002609.1-marine-metagenome-genome-assembly--contig:-NODE-2609-length-12103-cov-4.206386_pt1 | contig 12103 bp, 7 predicted proteins | sample MGYA00237869_ERZ511484 | MGnify/ENA metagenome assembly ERZ511484 | reverse complement strand
TTTTTCCAGGGTTGGGGCGGGGAGCCGGACTTTTGGGATGCGTGCTCGCACCACCGCGTGGACGAGATGCACACCGCGCTCCGGCTCGTGCGGGACATCAACGAGCGTGGCGCCACGGTACCGCACCTAGCGACGTCCAGCGGGCGGCCTGCGGAGGGGCGAGAGGTTCTGAACCGCATGCGTGGCCGCCTCGACCTGAATGCGACTGCGCTTGGGGGGCATTCGTACGGCGCGGCGACGGCAGCGAGGGAGGGGGACGGCTTTCCGCCGCCGGAGAGGGCGGTGTTGCCGCCATCAGCCGCCGCTGAGACGACCGCGCCGTCGGACGCGCCGACCGTCAAGACGAGGATAACGGTCAGGACGGCGGCGGCGATGAAGATGGCCCACGCGATCGTCGTCTTGGGGTGCGCACGGACGGCGGTGTTGGCGCCAGCGAGAAGGGGGATGGCGGACCAGTGCGACACAGACGCGTCGCTGTCCAAGTCCACGTCCGTCACACCGTTGCTGTCCGTCCGTTTGACGCCGGTGGGGGCGGTGACGGCGGGCGCCGCCAACGCCAATGAAGATGGACTGTCGGCGCCAACGCTGACGCCAGTGGCGTAGCGGGGAAGAGGCGGAACGTCATGAGTGGCGTATGATGGACCGCCCCCGCTTGTCATGGTCCTTGCAACACCCCGGGTGCTCTGGTCGCGATGTGCAGCAGGCGCGCGGTTTGGTAGAAGACGGGCCGCGACTACAACCTGCCACTGACATACTATCCCCCCCGGTTCACTGAACAAGCTTTCTGCGAACACGTCTGCCAGTAGACTAGCACAGAAACAGGCGGCGGTGAAGGTGCATTGGGGTCTACCGAGAGAGTCCCGTTTGAGGGGACCGCCGCCGCGCCGTGCTCGCGCGGGAGCGGGCCACGCGCGTGCGGCTGAGATCCAGCCGTGCCGAGGCGGGCAGCACGCGCGGCCAAGCATCTGCATGCGTTGGCTGTGCCGTCCACCGTGCGAGTCCCATTCCGCGGTGCGTACCGGGTGATACGTGGACGACGCGACCTGCGCGCCCTTGCGGGACGTGATGGCTGCCCCAGGCCTGTTTTCTTCTACTGTACTCCATCCTCTCACGCTCCGCGCATATTTATACTGGGCGAGGCATCACGCGGAAATCGGTACAGTAGGCGGGCTGTATCCAATTCGGTGCAACGATGCCCGCTTGTGATGGAGGCGGACTGATGGGCGAATTTTGGAGTGATCGCCGCCCCACACGAGAGCGTGTTAGCCGTGGTCACAGGCCATCAACAGCAGCATGATGAGACGGATGATGGCCGCTCGCCTTCGGCGCTTGGCAATCTCCGAGAAAAACGCCCCCCACATGACCGTTCCTGCGGATATCGGATAGGCACCCCTTGTTGGCTGTGAGGGACCGGCCGTTACTGTAACCGCAAAGGTGGCGGGCCATGGCTCATCCGCAAAGACCACACGTTCATCACCCCCCAAAGCGCCCCACGCTCTGTTGACACCGACTGCTGACCGACGCGGCGTGCACGGCGGTGGTCTGCTTTCGCGCGCCTGCTTCTCTGTTTGTCAGGCGGCTCCTGGACATCTACAGTACTGTACCGCAAGGAGAGCCGCCTGCTGTCAGGGGTCTGAGACGCGGACGCAGCCGACAGATCATCGCTGGTCCAAAACTGTCAGGAGTCTGCTGCAGATTTGGGGTCCGTCACCCGACCAGCGCTCGGGGGCTGACTGTGCATGATGCGCAGCTGCCGCGGATCAACCGGAAAAAAAACCTAGAGAGTTTTTTTTTCCGGTTGATCCGCGGCACTCGTGGTATCATATGGTGCGTGTCCCAAAAATGAGACATGGCGGTTTTTTCTTTTTTTCTCGCCTTCTGCAACGGTCCGATAATGTAATGTGACCCACTCGGTCCCACTGTGATTTCAGAACAGCCCCTGACAGTGTTAGCAGCCCTGACTTGTCATGGGGGAAAGTGTCATTCATTGCAACTTCGACAGGTGACGATCACGCGGCCCAATCAAATGCACAGATATTGCAGTCTCCCCAATTTTGGCCGATCCCGACAAGAACAACTGTGCAGAACAGATGCACGACAGCCATCCATCCGGCCGGATACGGCCTCTCAACCAATCAGAAGTTGTGCCGACTGGAGGTTGTTCTTGTCCGGATCGGCCAGAATCGGGAAGACTGCAATACCTTGCAGCAGACGTCGATGCACACCGAGAACTCTGGAAACCTGCAGCTGCATCCGTAAAAGACGCCAAAAAAAACAGGTACTGTGCTTGACGCGTCAGTGTGCGTCGGACAGCCGAATGCACCAGTCTTGACGTTTTTCCGCGCATCACCGCCGCAGGTTGCTGTTGGTCTGTTCGTGTCTCTTCATTGCTTCCGTCATGGTCCAGGGTTCATATGTGAACAGGTCCGCCTCGAGCCTTCCTGAGATATGCACGAGCAATGGACATCACGCGCTACTACTGCCACTTGACTAATACAGTAGGGCGGCAAGTCCCCTTACTGTCCTGTCACCGACACAAAGCAAACCCATGCTACACTACGAGCAGCGACCTGATGCCAGGCAGCCGCTGACTATTGACGCGATCTCGCCACAACGGACGATGACCACCCCACGACCAGGCGTATCATGGCCCCACACAACAACGCCCACCTGGCGCCCACATAAGAACCCAAGCCACCACAGTCACAGCCCGGGTGACAGTTTGCGGGAAATCCACGGGTAGAAGGCGTTGGTAAAGAAGCGCGCGTGGTGGCGACCGGCCGCCGTCTTCTTCAACTTCTAGGGCATGGCGTCGAGCCCGTACTTGTCGCCGATGTGGTACCAGTCCGGCTGCACGTCCTCCAAGCGCACGGTCTTTGTGACGTGGATCACGTCCAGCGCCGGCCACGCATCTGAAGGCTGGTCGAAGGCCCAGGCGAGGCGCACACACTTGAACTGGGAGAGCACGTAGTCAGCACGAGGCGGCACTGTGCGAATGCGCTGGATGACGGTACAGCAAATGCGCTGTATGGCCACGGCGCGTAGGATCAGGCGCGCGTGCCCCCAGCCCTCCTCCTGGCCCCTGCCCGTGACGTACTTCACGAAGGAGAACCACGGCTTCCTCATGAAGTTCTCGGTGGCTCGCACGAACTGCATTTGGCGCTGGTACCCACACTCAAGGCGCGCGACGATCCGCGCCGTCCTGTGAAAGGAGACCTTGTCGTCGTCACGGAGGGAAAGGAGATCTGTCAGACCGGCCAGAGCCCAGAGCAGCGCCAAGTCGCCGACAGCTGCCGCTCAGCCGCGGCCGGCCACCGACACCCCACCCGTCGTCATCAGCTCACGGCGCGCCCGCGTGTCCTCTTCGTCGCTGGCGGTGCCTTTCACGTGCAGCTCACTCGGCTCAGTGGCGTCTATCTGAGAGAGCTCCAAGAGAACTTGGGACTGCGTCTCCTCGAATCTTATCATATGGAGAGCAACACCCGGTCCGCGCTTGTTGCTGCGCTGATACATGCGCTTGCATGCGCCATGAAGGTGCTCTTTGACCGACGTGTCGCCCTCCCACAGGTTCCCTCGGTTCCGCAGCTCGTCGCCAAGGTGGCGTGCGAGTCGGTGTAGCTTGGTGGTGTGCATGTCCCCGTAGATGGTCTGGACGTGGTCGACGGCGAGGGATGTCGCTGCGAGCTCGAGGTCATCAATGTCTTCGTCAAACAGGACGTTGGGGTCCAGAACGTTGTCCCCACACAGGAGGTTGTTGAGTTCAGCTGCTTTGAAAAACATGGTCAGAACAGCGTCGTGGACTGGGAGGTTCTTGTACACCTTCTTGTACTGTTCCGAGGTTGAGAGGCTGGGCCAGGGCAGCGCACCCATAGGCTCCTCAGCGACGGCGAACACGTCCCCCTCAACGTCGCCCCACCCATCCGTGAAGACTGCGACATCATTTGCTGTGGTAGACGCCGGTGCCGCCCTGTGCGAGTTGCGATCTGTTGAGGTCCCCCCCCCGGCAGCGTCGTCTCCGTCGTCGTCGCTTGGCGGTCCGACAACACCAGCCACCATAAAGGGCCAGTACGGGCAGAAGTGACGACAATTTCGACCGGTCATAGTGGCTTGCTTCACCGCCGGCGGTACAAAGCACCTGTGGAGGCAGCGGGTCGAGAGCAAGGAACGTGCATGGGACAAACAAGCAAAGTTGGGCAAGAAGTAGCGCGGTGGGAGGAGGGGCAGCTCGTGTGTCAGCACAGGAATCTCTTTGGAGTGTACGGACAGAGGGACAGGGTCACGAAGAGAGTAACATTGCCTCAGAAGGTCGCACGTGATCAAACACGACCACAAGCATCGGAAAGTGAATGAGGACTTACCGTGGAGTGGACGGTGACGCTTTGCACAGGTGGCCGAGATGGTAGCCCCGTTGGTTGATCGCGTCTATCGTCGCCTGCACGGAGCCGAGTCGGGCAGGCAGGTTCTTTTCCCCGCACACCGACTTGAGGAAGGCAGGCAGCCGCTGGGCGAGCATGCGGAGCACGCCTAACTTCCACACGTGGAGCACGTCGAACGACAAGATGTTGTACAAGTTACAACCCCCAGTGCTCAAGCCGTGCAAAGCACCGAGAATGGGGACGAAGGCGAGCGCGATGTTCGCATCACCAATTGCCTTGCGCAGGCCCAGTCGCGGGTCATCCCGCCGCACTACCACGGCCGCCAGCTGCGCCTCCAATACTTGCACGACGTACCGCGGCCCGTTAAAGGACTCGGATTGACCGCCGCCGGCTAGGCGGCTGATCATGCAACGACAGCAGGAGTAGTTGCATTGGCTGCCCATAAGGCAAAGAAGGTTGCGCTCCTCGACCTGATCCAGGACCAGCCCGACAACCCGGGGGACTAGGCGCGTCATGCCATACCCGGCCACCTCAGCCGTGACGCCTGTGGCACTGGCTGCCATCAGCTTGTGGAGCACCATCGCCAAGCACCGCTGCAGGAGGTCGTTTCGGACGTCCGAAGCCTCCAGCGGACCCTCTGCCGAACGCTTATCCACCTTGGCTACATGCTCGATGTACCCAATGGTCACCCTTGCGCCCCCGCCATCGAGCACGTTCACGTACTGGACACGCACAGGAAAGATATGATGAGCACTCGAACACGAAGCGAGCGCCTCGTCGGCGTGCAGCTGGACGGCCATAACAAGGGTGTCCTCTCCGTAAATGCGCTTGACGTCTCTTGCATCGTTGCAGTACAGTTCTGAGTCCAGGGTGCCACGACGCGGCCAATGCTGCCGCCGCGAACACGGCGGCATTGTCCCCGGCGGCTGCTGGAACAGCTGGGGTGGCTCGGCGGGGGCATTTGCTGCAGCAGGGGTTCCCGCGGCCCCCGCATGGGCGCTCCTTGCCGCCGTCCGAGTGTAGTCAGTACCGGTCCTTGAGATGCTTCTTCGAGAGCGTGGCACCGGCATGATGTCCTTGTCTGTTTCGCCGCTGGTGCCACCCATATCCGGGCTACCGCGAAATCCGGAGGCAGCCCCGGTGTCAATGCCGCTGCGAGGAGGACGACCCCGGCTCACAGCAGCGTGTGACCCATTATTACTGCCGCCACCAATGGCACCATCGGAGCTTGACGGCCCCCTCGACGGCTCACCGTCACCCGGCACTCCCCACGCCGGGGGGGTGGAGTCGCCGCTCGGCAGTTGCGACATGCCGTCACCATCTAGCGCCTGGCGCTCGTCTGGTCCAAAAGAGACCAGCGTCGCAGTCTTGAGCGCCTTCAGACCAGCGTCGAGCGCATCACGAAAAGAAAAGTTGAAGGTACGCTCGCCCACAATTATTGGCACGTGCATCCACTGCCGCAGAGCCTGCACGCGACGCTGCTCGTGCTTGGTCTCTGTGAGAAAGCTGTTCGCCGTTGATAAGGTCGCTGTGAAGACTCCAGCCCTGCTGCCGACCGTCGCAGCCGCCTCAATATCGAATAGAACATGTGCGAGCGCCAAATGGTAGCGCTCAGACATGCCGCACTCTCCGGCCGTCAAGGAGAACGCCAGCTCGCGCCGCAGCGCCCTCGTGGAGAAGCGAGGCTTGTGGTCGATGCATTCTGGTTCCACAACAGGCACGGCCTGGGACACTTCCGGCATGTCGTTGTAGTATTCGCGGATGCGGGACGCGATACTCATGTACTCGGCCACCATGCGGCCGTCATCGCCACCAGTCGTCGACTGCTTCGCGGCGCTCTGCCCAATGAGTCCGCGCTCCATACCATCAGCACCAACGCAGGGGCCACTTAGCGTCAGCTTCCCGGCTCCTCAAACGGCACGTGTAGCGGCGGGCGGCTCCTCGTCGTCGTCAACGACTTGGATGCCGCAGACAGCTCCGGCACCTGCAGAACCAGCAGGAGGCTCGTTGGAGTAGAAAACGATGGGCTCTTCTGAAATCGGCGGCGGAGGCGCCTGCCGGAAAGCTTAGGTGGCGGCGGGAAGGCTCCAGGTTTATGCCCACGAGCCAGTTGCGGGAGGCATGCGATGTCTGAATGTGTCGGCCCCGGTGCGCGTCGCACGTGAACGTCATTTGGCAGTGCGGACAAGGGTACGAGGTCCGCGTAATACGCCCCTCGTGCACACCTCCATCGACCGGAAGGGGTCGCTGCCCCGTGTTCGACATGGAGCGACAGTACTTAGCGAAGGGAGCAGAGGATAGGTCGGGGACAGGGACAAAACAAGGGGGGAAGAAAGCCACCGCAGGACTTGTGGGTGCGCGGGGGACGCCAAGCGTGACGACGACGGAAAACTCCTGGAGGAGCGACAAGAGGACGAGTAGATACTCTTATACTGCTCTCTGCTTCCGCAGGTGGGCGCGGCGACGTCGTGCGTCGCAAGAGGAAGGCAGTGGACCACCTTGGTCCTGTGCATGTGGGGAAGTCAGGTAGTGAGATGGAGTGGAACACAGTGGACCACAAACGCTGGCTCCCTGTCTGAAAAAGGCGAGGAGAGGCAAATCGGTAGTCAGTTGGGCACTGACCGGGCCGCACATGGCCTACAAGGTGACAGTTCCTCAGGTCACGCGTCGCAGAGACGGCGAAACTGCAGCACGAACACTCTTACCGTTGGCGGACCCACAAGGCGGTGGCGGTTGGTGCCCCGGAGATGGCTCGGACGATGCAAAGTGGCCAACCACACAGAAGTGGGGACTGGTAGTCGCCTGCAGGCGGCCCGATCCGCTCGAATGGCCCACAGCACCTTGCGAGCGAGACGCCGCCAGTCACTGCCTACCGTATGATGCGACGTTTGGCAGGGCCTCCCAGTACTTTGTGCGCTGTCTCCTCTCTCGGCCGAAAGATTAGAGGACCGTGTGCCTGCTCGGGCATGCCGCCAAGAGTTCGATCTGGCGGCGAAGCAGACGAGGCAGTGAGATTCCGGGCCCCACCAATGACCCTTCAAAGTACCGGTGTCCGGACGACCAACAGTCCGGGATTCGTGATCAAGAATCCTCAATTGGTCGGCGATGCCCAACATTGATTTCTCATATCCGCAAAGATGCGGGGGCCACGATCAAGATCTCTTTACAGAAATGGAAGGAGCCCAACTGGCTCCCCTGTTGAGACTTCGTAGCCCCTCTGCTTTGGACGATATAATTTCCCTCTCGGCTGGCGTGCAGTGCCTGTACGGCCCTGATTGGGAGCTCCTGTGATTTCAACAGACTTGAGCGTGCCCAATCCGCCGGCACCTTTCCTGTGCGTCCACCCCACACAACTAGCTCATTGAAATGCTGCCGGCCATCGTCGGCATCGTCCTCGTCGTCCCGCTCACCATCTTCGGCAAGGGCTCCAGCGATTCGGCGTCGTCGTCGATCGTGAACGCCCTCCCGTGTTCGGCTCATTTCCGGTTGGACATGGTTCCGTCACCACTCACTGTGGCGATGCCGCCGCACCGCACTGTCTGGCGCAGCGCCGCGGTTGAATGCATTGGTACGGGACCAGGCATGTGGGACGGGTGGACGGGTTCTTGTATGGCTGCTGTGGGTGCGCAGCGGAGTGCTTTGCCTCTCAACTCAATTCGAGGAAGTCGCGGAGCGGACTGGTCCTCGATTCTTGCCAGTGTCTGCAGTCTAGGTGGGCGTCCCCATACATCACATGTGGGCACTTGCGCTGCATGCTGATGTCGTCGTCTCACATACTGACCGCCCCCAGAGGGATTGTGTTGTGTGGCACCATTTGCGCTTGGTCCTTGGCAATGGTCTGCAGGCAACGTTCTTGACAAGGCCGCCCCCTGCGTGGTTGACTGAGAATGGCATGGTGGTCCTACCATGGGGCCTGCGCACGTGAAGTTTCATGTCGGTGTGCTGCTAAAGTGCTACCCGCGCGCCTAAATCCAGGCAGCAAAGTCGAAGAGGAAAGGTGCGGCAGGAACGTCAAGGGGCGCACTATGGCGCAATGCACGGCCCGTGCACTGGTCAGCGGCAGATGGGAAGCAGGGCAATCATGCTGGCGAAAGGAGCGACGTGAGGGCAAGAGCATCGGCTTCCTGCATACTTGCTCTGTGCGTCTGTAGCGCCACAACTGACCGTGAACTGCTACCTGTGCGGAGCTCCCGCCCCTCTCGCATTCTGTATTCCTAATACCTCTGTCACGGCCGTTTGTGACACTTTGATGGGCCGGTGCCACAGGTACTCTGTCGTGACACGTCGTGGAGGGCAGACAGCGGTCCCTCCGGGCGGGCCCCAGATGCACGGTTGGTGCGGCAAGCATTTCCCCGCTTGTGAAGAGCTCCGGGTGGCTCACCGCTCTAACGTGGGAGAAGTGGTCGAACTTGCAGTTGCCGAACCTCAATGGATCTCCACCGCCCCGCTGCCGTCGTCTCCGTCGTCTGACCTTTCCACAGTCGCTTCTCTCGCACCTATCATCCTTTCTGTCCGAGTCGAGCATCCTTCTTGTCCATCCTACGCCCATCACTCTTCCTTCAGACGCGATGGTTCTCGCGTTCACCAACCCTGGAGCCTGCTCGCGCAAGGTTCGGGGGCTGCATCCAGCCCGTCCGCTGCCCAAGCCATCCAGCAAGTGACGTGTTTTTCGCGGTCCCCTCCTGTCGGCATGACACCGACTGTGGCGCCAGGTGGTGGACCAATGTGGTACGCGGCCACCGCCCAAGTGGCTGGACAGGGCGACCACCAGACGCTGGCTTCCACCCTGTCGTCGGCGGCTGCTGCTGTTGGGAACAACCAAGGCGTGTACCTGCGCACTCTAAAAGTGCCGGCCACGTCGGTGGCCCCCACGGCTGCCGCTGGGGCATCCTACCGTGAGGCAGCCGAGTTTCCGATGCAGCGGCCGCCTGCTGTATCTGGCGGCCCACGTGGCCGCCCGTCTTCACCGGCGGCCACGGATGGCTCATCTGGGACGGAGGCTGCTCGGCGGACGGGTGTGGATGCACGTCTCACCGGAGCTCGCTACGGTGTTATTCCTGCCTGGGCGACGGAACCAGTGACGCAGCGGGGGCGTTCGAATCGTCGGCCGCGGACGGCCAACACTCGCCGGTCTCCCAGCCGGTCTCCTTTGAGCCAACGGCGGGACGGGAGCGAGGAGGCCGCGCCCGCCGTCCCCGGTCGGGTCCGAGACGGTACACACGACGCCGGCGAACGCGTCGATGACGCAACCATGTCCGAACTCATCTACTTCATTACGTCAACATCCGTGGGCACGCGCCGCGTGATCAACCGAATGGAGCAGCATTTGATCACAGTTTCGAACCATCAGCGCCAGGTGCAACGCGTCCTCAACCGCATTGCTGTGCACGGCGATATGGCCGTCCGCTCGCGCCAAGAGGCCGTTGAGAGCGACAGGGCCATGAAAGAGAAGCTGGATGCCATCATGGCGATGCTCAAGGAGAGAAGGTGGCGGACGAGATCGAGGACGAGACGGACATCACCGAGGAGGAAAAGGCCGCGTGGGTGCTTGACGTTGCCGTAAGTTCGTCTCACTGATTTCTCGGGGGAATGTTGGCAACGGCTGCTTTGCTGCTACTGTTTCTCTGTTGTATGTTGCTTCGTGCTCCCTTTCGTTCTCTCTTAGGCTGCGGCTGACGCACGCCCCCACTGCTGCATGTCCTTTTCTGCCCTTTCGTTGCTTCTGTCTGCTTGTCCGGACGTGCCTCCTTCACCACCATTTCATGCCTTAGAAAGCACTCGATGAATGGCTTGAGGTGCGCTTTCTCACCGGTGCGTGCGGGGCGGATGTCTGGCCGGACCATTCCGAGATCAACAGGCAGGTGCAGAAGTGGACAATGACTCGCGTGGCTGTCGACGCGGCGACGTCCGTCTGGCTCCTGCAAGAGACGTGGTCTCTACAGGCACGCACTCCCATTCCTGGCCGGGATGGCGACGAAACGGGCCACGCGAAGGCCAAGACTCTCGCCCGTCGCTATCTCAACCGGCGTGTCTCGCACTTCTTCCAGCGGATCGGGGACCGCGTATCGGCCGCCTACACAATGAAGCTGTTTCACTTGACCGGGATGGGTGTGTTGCGGCGCGCGCGCGCCGACCGCCCTAAGATGGAGGTCTTCCTTTCCAACAACTTGGCTGCAGATCTTTTGGATGATGAAGACTTAATCACGGACGCCGATAGCCGCGCTGCACTGCTCGACGCTGGTATTGAGGTCTTCAAGTCGTTTGGCGAAGGCAACCGCTTCTGCGAGCCTTGCCGCACACCGACCGGCCATTCGACAGGCTCTGTCGCGCTTGTGTGCCTGCAGGCGCACCTGGCTGTCTTCACCACGAAGGTGCGCGAGCACCTGAAGCTCCGTCAGCGTGTTCCGGGCACCGGCCTCAGGTCTAACTTCAGCACGGGCCATCGGCAGACGTGAGAAGCAGAGCTAGAGGTTATTGACGAGCACCTGATGAGCCAAGGGGCTCGTCAGCGCAACGGGCTTCGCCTGGTTGACTGTCTCAAGGATTACCGTGATCTAAGCGTGCGACCTGCAAGCGTACCAGAGCCGCTGGTGCCACTGTCAATTGCAAGTGCACTTGAAGCTTTCGGCGCTGCCGACCGCGTGTGGAACGCCTACGCGGCGTCTCGCCCGTATGGCGTGGGTCCTGTCAATGCTCAGCAGAGCCCTGGCCGGGAAACGGCTGGGAACACTGCTGGTGTGGGCAGTAGCGATGCAGACGGCAGTGGGACAGCTGTTGAGGCTGGCGCTGTCACGTGTGCGGCCTCGGTGGCGGAGGGGGGCTCGACGGCGGCAGGAGGCTCGGCGGGACCTGGGGGCTTGACGAGGACGGCGGAGTTGGGGTCGGCGGCGGACTCGGCGGCGGCGCCTGGCTCGGTGGCGGCGCCGGGCTTGGCGGCGGCGGCGGGCATGTATCACTTTGGTGCTGTGGGTGACAACAGGGCGCGCGGGTTGGGCTCGCCGATGCGCGATGTGGATGCCGCTGTTGCCGGGCGCACGTAGCTCGGCCGTTTTCTGACCGCGGTGATGGTGATCGACGTGACTCGGCGTGATGCCGTGTCATTCTTGCTGGCCAGCGACAACCCACATTGTTTGCTGCTCCGTGACTGAGTGGGGTGCATCTCTTTGTATCATGCATGTATTGGTGCGGCGCCTCGTCCGTCTTCATAGCGTGTATCTCGTTTGGATATCTAATCTCTAGTTCATTGCTCCTTAAGCGCGGAGGCCAGCACCTATACGGTTTGTTAGTGTCAGTCACGCGACACGACTCCTGGATCAGTTGATTGAGGCCCAAGCAACAATCACGTCAGTCACAGGAGTCTCGAGACTAGGTCCATGCACTGCGACGGCACTGAGACGGAGTCCTGGAAGTTCAGAGGTTCGTTCAGTATCCGTCGCAAGACGGCCGCTGTACCCCCAACTTGGCCGTCACTGCTGGCTAGTGTTCAGACGGTGGGGAGGTGCCGGCAGCCCCGCGGGGCGGGGCAGAAGAGGGGGGGGGCAGAAACACCCCCACGCGACTCTCCCCGCACGCGACCGCCGCCGCCGCGTCGCGCGGCCGCCCCCCGACCGCGACGTGGCCGCGCCCAGTCCCCCGCGGCGGCGGGCGCCCGCGCGCGCGCGACGCGTGCGCACCCGCGCCGGCGGTCGGCGAGGGGGACACGACGCGACCGCCCCCGTGCGCGCGGT
>ENA-ORXU01002606-ORXU01002606.1-marine-metagenome-genome-assembly--contig:-NODE-2606-length-12120-cov-2.681890_pt1 | contig 12120 bp, 12 predicted proteins | sample MGYA00237869_ERZ511484 | MGnify/ENA metagenome assembly ERZ511484 | reverse complement strand
GGCCGGAGCTTGACGGGCGAAGGGCGCTTGTCGAGATCATCAAGGTGCCGTATCCGTCGCCGACCCGCGTCAAACATCGAGCGAGCCGGCGGAGTTGGGTCGGCTCCGCCGGCACCTTTCTCGTTGATCGGCAGACCCGGCATGAGCGAACGATTGCGTTCGTCCGACCGAGTTGCATTGCCCGGGCGAGTAGCCAAGAGTCGTCACATGACCACATCAGATGTCCGGGCTGCACCATCAACCCTGGCAGACTCGATCGAGGTGACCAACCCGTGAACATCACCATCCTCGGGGCCCACGGCTCCATCGCACGCCTCCTCACCACCAGGCTCGTCGCCCGGGGCCACACGGTTCGCGGCGTGGTTCGCAGCGAGGACCAGTTCGATGACCTTCGACGCGACGGTGCCGAACCGGTGCTGGCGGATCTGGAACATGCGGGCGCACCCGACCTCGATCAGGCGCTGGCCTCGAGCGATCTCGTGGTGTTCGCGGCGGGCGCCGGACCCGGGAGTGGGCCAGAACGAAAAAACACACTCGACCGTGACGGCGCCATCAAGTCGGTTGCATCGGCGGTTCGGGTGGGTGCGGACCGCTTCGTGATCATCAGTTCGATGGGGGCTGACAATCCGCCCGATGACGACGACACGTTCAGCGTCTACCTGAGAGCGAAGGCAGCGGCCGACGACGCTGTGCGTGCGGCCGACATCGACGCCACGATCGTTCGGCCCGGCGCCCTCACCGACGCTGAGCCCGTGGGCACGGTCAAGCTCGCGCCGTCGACCGGGCGCGGCGAGATCCCTCGAGCCGACGTGGCCGAGGTGATCGCTGTCGCGATCGAGACCGACCGCTGCCGCAACACCACCTTCGAACTCGTCGGGGGCGCCACGCCGATCTTCGACGCGGTCGGCTCACTCTCCTGAGTTCATGGTCTCACCAGACCTAGAGCGGAGGTCGGGCCAGGCGGGCGCCAGAGGGGGGAACCAGCTCGGCGCCGGGTGAGCGAGGTGCCGCGGCATGCACACGAGCAAGGCCGTGATCGGTCACTCGTCCAAGTAGGCGTCTGGCTCGGTGACGATCGCCCACTCCCATCCGTCGAAGGCCACATAGGCCCGCATCCAGTCGATGGAAGGCACACCGGTGATGCGGGAGCTCAGGGGTTCGATGCCGACCTCCTCGAGATCGCTCCGCGCCAGACCCGGGTGATCAAGGGCGAATCGCTCAAGCCCCATGTGTTGAAGTGCTCCCAAGAGATCGTGCAGAGCACGAGCGAGCGGCCTGGTCACGGTTGCGTCGACACTCGTGGCCGACGGCAGGCCTCCCTCGACGAGCACCACCAACTTCGCCATCGCTGGCGCGAGGGCCGCGTGGGGATCCGCGCTGTGGAAGTAATGCAACACCGGGTACGACCGATGCCGCTCAGCTGTGGTGGCTATCGAGGTCGTGAGCGTCTCCAAGTGCCAGGCAATCTGGCCCCCGCCCTCGGCCTCATCGACCATCTCGCGAATCGACTCGACCGAGTTGCCCAATGTGTTGAGGTGGGTGGCCACCGACCGCTTGTGGGCCACGCCAGCCAAGACGGGCAGGACGTAGGCGAGCCCGAGCGACACGAAGGTGACCCCGGTCAATCCGCCGAAGGAGTTCATGAAATCCCAGACTCCGTCAGTCGGCTGGAGGGCGGTGCTGTTGGTGCCGCGCCCCACGACCATGCGGGCACCGAAGATCAGTCGGTCCTGGAACCCGACCGGCTGCGAGTCCTCGACGAAGGCGGTGGGAACGTAGATGAACGACCAGGCGAAGATCAGCTCGGTGATCCAGGTGACGAGGATGAGCAACAGGATGATTGGTCCGGCACATCGAAGGACCGAATGCGAGCGAGCGCTCGTGGGTTCGTGAAGTCGCAGTGCCAACCGCCATGCCCGCTCGGCCAGTAGGCCCGTCTGGGGGCCCGCTCCACCGCCGATGGCGAAGACGGTCAAGAAGACGTCGAACACCACCCAACACAGCAGCGCCACACCAGCCAGGATCGATACGGTCGACATCACCGAGAGTTTCCCTCATACCGGGCGACGGCGCCGGGGTTTGGGAGGCCAAGGTGGGAAGGCCATCCCCATCGGTCTCGACAGCGGCGCCACCAGAGCTGGGGACCGGTGCGACCTCTCCGGGACGTTCCACCAAGGAGGCGCCGTCGTCATCGGCCGTGCTGTTCTGAGCCGGGGCGGTAGTGGAACGCTCACACCCACCCAGCGAGCACGAGTGGTGCGGTCGCTGCAACCAGCGCCCCCAACTCGACGTCGCCAGCGCCGACCATTTCGAGTTGCTCCATCAACACGCCATGTTGTCGATCCCGTTCAGGAACGCCCCGATGCGGGCCATGTCCGCGCCACGTCCGGCCGCTGAATGGCCAGTGTCGAAGATTTCATCGCCCCAGAAACGACAACCAATTCCGATTGCTCCGTAGCTGGCCGCCAGCGCCTCCGCCCCGAACCGGCTGACGATCCGGTCCTCCTCGCCGAACACGATGTACGCCGGCGGCGCAGTAGCCAAGACGTTGTTCTCGGCGCTGTACCGGGCCAGTCGCTCGCGGCTGCATCCTTCTTCTGGGCAATCCAGCCAGAGTTCCACCGGATAGTTGTGGCCCAAGTCATGAAAGTCAGTGACCGACAGCACGCCAGACTCGGAGATGTAGCCCGCAAGCGGCGCCGGCAGGTCATAGCCGGCACCATTGAGTGCCATTTCGGCGGCCAACGTTCCACCCGAGCTGAAGCCCATCGCAATGACCTGGTCTGGGTCTGCTCCCCAGAGACCGGGTCCTTCTTCCTGGATCCACCGGATTCCCGAGGCTGCGTCCTGCAGCGACTTGCTGGCGGACTCGTCGTCGGACGAGAGCCGGTATCCGACCGAGACGAGGGTCGGCGTGAGCTCGAGGTTCTCGATGTCAGCCAACGACTTGGCGAGCGGTGAGATGCGCTCCTTGCTACCGAATGCCCACGCACCGCCGTGGTAGTAGACGACCGTTGGCGCGCCTGCCACCGGCCCGCCTGGCGGGAAGTAGACGTCGAGCGACTGGCTCGGGGAGCTTCCGAACGAAACGTCCGACAGGGCGGGTTCTCCGTACTCCGCCTGCTCCGAGAGGAATGCTTCGCCATCATCTGCGGTGTTGTCGGTGTTGTCGGTGTTGTCGGTCTCCGGGTCGGTGTTCTGTCCACCTTCGCCGGCACCTGCTGGGTCGCCTTCTTCTCCAGTTCCGGCCGCTCCATCTTCGGCGGCCTCTTCTGTTGCCTGGTCGTCTGATTCTGTGCCGTTGTCGTTTGTTGGCTCCGGACTCGGCTGGCAGGCGCCAAGGAGTAGTCCGACGGCCAGAGTGAAAGCCGCCAATTTATGATCCAAATGTGCCGCCATGCCTTCAGTCTACTGACCTTTCCGAAAAGGACATAGTGTTCCTGATCGAACCGAAGAATAGGCCGTGCCATCGGTCCGCCGTTGAGGGAGGGGTGCGTTGTGGATTTCGTGACCGGTGCGGACCCGTACTCGTCGGAGATTGGAGAGGATGTCGGGCACTTCGGGTACGGGGCTTGGGTCGTGAAGGCCGGTTCGCGCTCACCGCAACTTCTGTAGGCCGCGTCGCTGTTCTAGGTTGCGGGTCTTGGGCGTTCGACGTGCATACGGCGCTGTGTCCACGCAGTACATCGAGCTGTTCGGAGACGTCGCGTCAGTTCACGGCGACGATCTGGATCTGATCAGGCGGCATCTCACAGGTCACACAGGGATGATCCTCGACGTGGGTTGCGGGCCGGGGCACCTGGCGCACCATCTTTCTACGCTGAGCGCCGACGTACTCGGGATCGACTTGTTGCCCGAGTTCATCCATCACGCAACCGCAACCCATCCCGAAGGCCGGTACCTGCGCGGGTCGGCTGAGCAGCTACCGATCGCAGATCAATGTGCTGCCGGCATCCTCGCCTGGTTCTCGCTCATCCATCTGACTCCCGACGACCTCGACCCGGCGCTCGCCGAACTCGGGCGCGTGGTTGCCACCGGCGGCCCTCTGGTGATCGGGTGCTTCGACGCCGACGAGCTCGGCCCGTTCGATCACGCGGTCGCCACCGCGTACCGGTGGCCGGCGGGTGAGCTGTCCGCTCGGCTCCAGCGTGCGGGCTTCGAAGAAGTCGAACGTATCCAGCGGCCAGGCGTCGACCGAGCTGGCGCTCGTCCACACGCCGCCATCGCAGCGATTCGTGCCCGCCCAAGGGGCTGAGAGGGGGTTCGGCGATGTTCCAGAAGGCGGCGTCGTCGACATGGTCATCGGCGGAGGTCTTCATGAGAGGGACGTCGTGGTCGAGCGGTCGGAACCGCTGCCAGTATGGGCACATGTCGGGGCGCTCAGCTTCCCGCACCACGGAGAACTCAGCTGGCCCGGGGCCTGGAAGGGACATGATGTCGACATCAACAGCCGGAGACGCTGCGATGCGGAACTACGGGGCGACCCAAGCGGTGCCCGAGTTCGAGGGGCCGGCGTTCACACCCTTGACCAAACCCTTGTCCGAGGCTCGGGTGGCGATCGTGACCTCAGCGGCCCTTCACCGCCCGGACCAAGAGCGCTACACCCAGACCGACACCCGGTTCAGGGCATTCGACCGAGACGACCGAGACCTGATCATGGGGCACTGGAGCCCCAACTTCGACCACACCGGCTTCCAGCTCGACCTCAACGTGGTCTATCCCATCGACCGGCTCCGAGAGCTCGCTGCCGACGGCGTGATCGGCGACGCAGCTCCCCGTCACTTTGCCTTCGCAGGCAATCAGCCCGAGACGGTGTCGGAGCTTCGCCTCGACACCGGCCCGGCATGTGCACTCGAGCTGGTCGCCGATGCCGTCGATGTGGTGCTGCTCACCCCCGTCTGACCTGAGTGCACGCGTACCGTGAGTACGCTCGCCCACGTTTTCGAAGCTGCCGGGTTGTCGACGATCGTGCTCGCATCGATGCGCGAAGTCGCCGAGAAGATGCAGCCTCCCCGAGCGTTGTTCTGCGACTTCCCTCTGGGACGCCCGCTCGGCCGTCCGAGCGACGCCGCCTTCCAGCGGGGCGTCTTGGAGCAGGCGTTCGGCCTGTTGACGGCGTCAGCACCTGTTCTCGGGCGCCACCCCGAGACCATCGAGTCCGAGGAGATGCCGATCGCTTGCGCGATCCCGCCACGGGAGAACCCGTCGCTGCCACCCGCTGTCGACGAAGCGAAGGCACTGCGCAACGCCTACGACCGGGCGCTCCAACGACGAGGGGTGACCTCGGTGGGGCGAGCGATCGACGCCGATCAGGTGCCCGATGCGCTCGGGGTGTTCGACTCATGGGCTGCGGGCGCCTCGTGGAAAGAGGTCCCGCTTCCGGGCAAGAACACCGTTGCGGTCTCCCACGACATCCGCGCCTACTACTCCGAGGCCGCCCTCGAACTCGCCACCGGACCTGAGCCGGGTGGGCGAGCGGTGGAGGCCTGGTTCCACACCGAGACCGAAGCCGGCAAGACGGTCATGGCCGCACGAGCGGCCCTCCAAGCTCAGGAGGCCCCTTTCCCGTTCTGGTTCTACATGGCACCCGCCCATCGGTGACCGAAGCCGCGGCTCGCCCGCACGATGCGCCCGGTGATCTGTGTCTCGCTTGTCAGCCTCGACTGGGCGGCGGTCCTTCCGGCCGCTCGCCCGGCAGAGCGCCCTCGGGTGGTCCACCATCGGAGCCCACGCCGTCAGCTGGTCCGCCACCCGGCGGTCCACCTCCGGGTCGTTGCCCATCTGCGGGACCGCCTCCGGGACGCCCACCGCCTGCCGCTCCGCCGGTGTTGTCACCAGTAGCGGTCTGGCCGAGCAAACACTCGATCACGAGGTTCTCCGCGGCGTTGTTGGCGTGATAGTGGTAGCCGGCCGAGTCGGTCTCGTGTCCGTTGCACTCGTCGAGGTCGGCAGATTCGGGGTCCTCGAGCGGACTGTGGACACCGATGCCGTCCAAGGCGTAGGCAAACATCGGGGTCTCACCGTCGACGGCCTGTCCGAGCTCGGAGCAGCCGACGGCGCCGTGCAGGTGGTAGCCCTCGTTGGGGTTGTAGTGACCGCCGCAGTCGTCGAAGGCAGCGATGGTGTAGGCCCCGAGGATCGCATCGACGGGCGCCGACTGGGCGATGACCACCCCATCCAGGGTGACGCCGAGGTTGCCCCGGGTCGTTGCGGGACCCTCAGCGAGCACGGCTTGGGTCGGGAGCAACACTGTGGAGGTGATGGGCTCGCTGTTCTCGAGCCATTCGAGCCGGCCCTCGACGCAGTGATTCTGGAGCGAGGGGTCCACGTCGGGCCGGGCGGCTGCCTCGAACTCCTCGGCGGATTCGGTCCTCGAGACGTTGCCGTCACCGTCGTACATGAGCCAGTTGTCGTCGTCGTAGAGCTCAGCAAGGCCGGAGATGAACTCGCCGTCGATGTCATAGACACCGCTCCCGTCGAACCAGATCCCCCCGGCTTCGGCGCCGTCGGTGATCGTCTCTGGACAGAAGGGACCGGTCTCGTAGCTCACCGGGTGGCCGGCAACCGTGACCCGATGGCACGTGGCGTCCGCCCCGCCGCTGAGCGTGCAGTCCTCGGTGGTGGCATCGCCGATCAGGGCACCGTCGAAGAAGAGGCCGACGTCGACACCATCGCTGGCGCCGATTCCACCTGAGGCTTCTGGCGTCTCGGTTGTCGGCGTCGCTTGGGGCGGTGTGGCGGTGTTCGTCCCCGTGTCACCCGGCGCCACTGGGGCGTCCGAGGTCTCGGTGACCGCTGCGTCCTCGGTCGTTGCCGATGTTTCGTCGCCTGACGACCCACAGGCCGACAACGCCAACCACACAAGGAAGGCGAGCGCGAGCGGTCGAGGTCGATGCATGGACTGGTTCGGGGGATTCCTCATACACGCAACGGTAGAAAGTGCGCCTGTGAGTTGCCGGTGGCCGGGCCTTCGGCGCCGACCTGCCGCCGGGGTCAGCGGGGCGTGTTGCGGATCCACTCGGCGACGTTGCGGGCGAGTTCGGGTCCGACGTCTTCCTGGATGAAGTGCCCGGCGTCGGGGAAGTCGCGATGGGGTTGGCCCGCAGCTCCTGCGATCTGGACCCGGGTCGCGTCGATCGTCGCTTGGTCACCGAAGATCTGGTCGCGAAGGCCGAACATTCCGAGTACGGGTCGTTCGAAGGCGTCCAGGGCAGCTCGCGGGGCCTCGTTGGTCGGTGCTTCGCCGAGCGTGTTGACCAATGAAGGAAAGGCCCGCACCCCGGCCATGTGGAGTCGGGTGGGGTAGGGGGCGTCGTAGGCGGCGAGCTCTGCCTCGGTGATGTCTCGCTGGATCGCGGCGCCCATCACGACCGATGGCATGAAGTCCTTGCCAACCAGTGCATAGGCGATCCATTCACCGAACACAGCCATGCCACCCGATTCACTACCGCCGAGGACGAACGGGAAGTCGAGGTCTTGGGGCTCGAGGGACTCTGGCACGGGAAAGGGGGCGAACCCCTCGGGCATGACCGGCAGGTTGCCGTTGGCGACGACGACGCGAGCGAACCGGTCGGGGCTGTTGCCCACGCATCGCAGGCCGATGAGGGAGCCCCAGTCCTGCACCACGGGAGTGATGTCGTCCAGGCCCATGACGTCCAGGAACTCCTCGATCCAAGCCACGTGCTGGAGAAAGGTGTAGTCCTCGAGCTGCACGGGCTTGTCGGAGCGGCCAAAGCCGATGTGGTCGGGGGCGATCACCCGCATCCCGGCCTCGGCCAGGGTCGGAATCATTCGTCGATAGAGGTAGGACCAGTCCGGCTGGCCGTGGAGCAGGAGGACGATCTCTCCCTCGGGGTCGCCAGCTTCCACGTAGTGCATCCGCATGCCGTCGACCTCGGCATAGCGGGGCTCCCATCCGTAGTCGGGCAGGTCAGCGAAGGCTGCGTCGTCGGTGCGGACGAAGGGTCGTCCCGAGGTGGTCCATTGGATCTCGGCCTCATCTCCGGTCACGTCTGGCGGCAGGTTCGGCGTGGCGGTCATGGTCCGTCCTTCGTGGTTGATCAGGCCGACGAGGCAGTTCCCGCCGGCGGAATCCGAGTCATCCGGATGCCCCGGCTCGACTCGGCCACCATCTTGGCCGTGGTGGCGAGTGCCCGACGCCGCCGCCCTCCAGCAAGGTGCGTCAACGGCGCCCGGTGAGCAGTGCCCGGGGCAGCCAATGGGCAGCAGTCGGCGGTAGCGTCGGTCCCGAAACGAGCCAGCTACCCCGAGCGTGATGATCCGACGATGACCGAACCAGTGCCGCCCCCGGACCACTCGACACTTGAGTCTCGCAGGGCCTCAGCTCGATTCGAGCTGAGTGAAGACGCCCGGAGCTATGTGTGCGTCCGGGCCTTCGGGGCCCCGCCAGAGCGGGTGTTTCGCGCCTTCACCGAGCCGGTTGATCTCGGCATCTGGTTCCCCTCAGGAGCTCCTGAAGGTTCCGAGATGCCGGTATGTGAGTCCGTTCCGGTCGCCGGTGGCGCCTACCACTACGTCATGGTGGTCCCGGGCCACGGACAGATGTCCTGGCATGGCACCTACACCCGGGTGGAGCCGCCCAACCACCTCGACGCCGACGAGCGATTCGCGATGGGCGACGAGGTCCCGAACGGACCTCCGACCTCCCAGACCATCTCCCTCGACGCCGCCGACGGTGGCTCGACCGTCATGACGATGCGGGTGCACATGCCAGAACCGGAGGACCCCGCCACCTTCGCCGATCAGTCGGCTGCCGGCCTCGCAGCGTCCCTGGCCCAACTGGACCACCTCGTCTCGGCCTCACCGAAGTGAGAGCCCCCAGACGTCGGGGCCAGCCGGCTCGCGTCACCGGCGAGGGTCATTCGCCATCGTCGGTTGCGTTTGCGTTCGCATCGGCTTCCGCCTCATCGACGTCGACGCTTCCCGGGTCGATGTCCACATCGGGCGTGTCGAGGTCGACATCGGGGGCGTTGATGTCGGCGTCCACATCCGGGCTTTCGACGTCGACATCCGCGCTGCCCGGGTCGAGATCGACGTCGGCGTCACCGCCGAAGTAGAAGAACGCTCCGATGACGAGCGCTGCGATCACGAGCAGCGGGATCAACCACATGTACCAAGAGCTGTTGGAGCGCTCGGCCTCGAACGGCGAGGCGCCTCTGGGGGTGTTGCGGAGCGGGCCGCTGCCGTGCCGGTCGGCGCCCCTCAGGTCGGTGCCTCTCGGGGCGTCTGGGCCGAGCGGATCGGTGCCCTGCGGATCGTGTGTGAGCGGGTCGGAGCCTCTGTGGTCGGAGCCTCGTGGGTCGGTCATCGTCAGGTCCTTCGGTTGGCGGTGTTGAACAAATCCGTACCCGTCCATGTCCCGAGTGATTCGGGTGACCCGGCTCACTGGCCACTTCGGCGGGCGCGACGAGACACCTCTCGGCGTTCAGGCCAGCGATCGCCGGACCCCTGCCATGAGGTCGGGATCCAACGGCCCGTCGCCGTGCAGGACGCTGATGTCGCCGGTGGTCTCGAACACCACGGCGAGCACTCGGGACATGTCGGTCACGTTGGCCTCGCGGAGTTTCGCGATCACGTCGTGGCGGGTCACACGGGCAGCATCGAGGTGCTCCTCGATCATCGATGGCCCATCCATCAACAGGAGTGGCTCGTTGTCGATCAAGGCTCCCAAGCTTCCCCGACGGCGCAGCAGGGCGAGGGCCGACTGGACCCCGAGCAGCCCGGTGAAGGCAATGGCAGCGTTCCACAGTGAGGTCGACGTCGCAGCCGCGGTGGCCACGATCGAGCCGAGGGCGACCGTCACCACGAAATCGAAGCTCGACATCTTCGACAGCGACCTCAGCCCGACGATCCGGATCGCTGCGACCGCCATCATGAAGATGGCGATCGTGCTGGCCAGCACCAGCCACACCTGCTCCCACGTCGTACCCAACCACTGAGCTGTCACGGGTTCTCCTGTCATGGGCCGAGTGCCGACCGTTCGTCCGGCGTTCGCCGAGGCTACGCAGCCGCGAATCATGATCTGAGGTCTGACGCCCGAGTCGGCAACCTCGTTAGGCGTGCTGCCACGCTTTGCGACCATGATGGCGAGCAACTACGAAATTGATGAAGTGTTGTTCGAACGCTGCGATCACACAGTGGAGATACTGGGAGCGACCGGCGCCGGTGCGCGGGTCACGGCAGACGAAGGGAAGCTGCGCTCGGTGACGACCACCTGTTCAGGAGACACTCTCGCAACACCAACCAACCATCGTGCTCCCTTGCCGAGCGGGTGGTCGAGGACCGCTTCCAGATCCCTCGGGCTCCGGCGGATTGCATCGTGGGGGCGTGGGTCGACCCGGGATGAGTGAGCTGCTGATCCACTCGGAGTCCAGGGGTTCCGAGACGGTGATGACAGTGATCGGCGAGGTCCACGCAACGACGGCCGACCACCTCCGGAGAGCCTTTGCCGCGACCCCCAGCCCGGTCGAGGTACTCGATTGTCGGTTCGTCACCTTCATGTCTGCTGCGGGGCTGACCGCCTTGGTGGAATGGCACCGGGGGAGTCCGCTCCGAATCGTCACCTCGAAGAGGGTGGATCGGGTCTTGCGGGTGTGCGGCTTGATGGAAGAGTTCGCTGCTGCGTCGCCAGCTGGTGCTCCACAACTCACCAGCGCACCCTTCGGGCTCGCTGTGCACGACATGGACCTGCGGTTCGTGTACGTGAACCGCACTCTGGCGCAGATCAACGGGGTCGTGCGAGACAAACATCTGGGGCGCCGACCCGACGAGCTCTTCAACGCCTCGAGTGACCCGATCTCACCACTGCTGACTTCGGTGGTGGAGACCCGTCGCGAGCGCTCCGTCGTGATCGGTGGGAACACCGCCGGTCAGATCGGGGGCCTCTGGTCGTGCCGCTACCGGCCAGCGCATCATCGAGGCGAACCGGTCGTGGTGGCGACCGTTGAGCCGGTCGCTCGACACGAAGCCGAATCCGGGGCGGCGCATTTGGACTTCACGAGACTCTCGATCAAATGATGAGCTTCGCCTGAGCAGGTGATCGTCGCTGTGGGAGCATGCCTCGATGGTCGAGCCCTTGCTGACCGCCGCCTCGGTCTTCGGATTCGGCCTCGTGCCCGGAACGCTCAACATCTGCCCGACGTCCGAGCCGACCGTCGAATCCGCCATACGCTCGGGTTGCGGCACACCGATGAACCTGACTCGACAACGGAATGCATGCACGAGGACTGCAAGAACAGGCCGTCCAACTTGTCGGCCCACAGCGAGGAGCACATCAATGACTTCTACTGATCAGCTCCGAAAAACAAGCCGTATCCGCCGACTCGATCGACAGTCGCCGAAGTGCCTGGTTCTCCTGGTCTTTGCACTGCTTGCAGGCACAGCGGCAGCATGCGGGACGGCGTCAGAAGAAGCGGAGGGTCTCGGCCAGAATGGTCTGTCTACAACTGCCCCACCGGCGGTGAATGGGGCGCCCGTGACGGTGGCCTTGGACAACTCTTCTGAGGAGGTTGGGGGTCCGCCCGAGTCGTCGGGTGATCTTCGGGTCAACGAGGGTTCGTCGGAAGGCGCTCAGGCGGAAGCCGCTCCGTGTGAGGACGGGAACGAGTTCGCCCCCGATGTGGCCGACGCGCCCGTGGCAACCCAGCTTTCGGAGTTGGGGACGTGGCAAGCGGGCAGTGATTTCTTTTCCGCCGTGTCGCAGGCAGAGAAAGCCTGGTCTGCCGAAGAGCTTGCCGACAGCGCAGATGCGATCGTGCTCGGTCGGATCGGTGCCGAATGCTCGCGGGATGTGGCCAACCCTGACGCGGACGCTGTGGTCGACATGCCGGACGAGATCTCCATCCCGGGGTTCACCGTGCGCATCGACGAAGTCCTCCGGGCGAGGGGCGACTTGAGTGAGTTGGTGGCGGAAGGGGGCGACATCGTGGTCGAGCCGATGGCCAGTCCCGAGCACCATGTGGCAGGCACATCGGTGCTGCTCTACCTCCGTGACAAGGAGGTGTCGCCCACACGGTTCAGGCCGATCAGCAGCCAGGCCGTCCAACTCCTCGGCCCCGCTGGCGAACTGCTGCTGCCGCACACCGAGCCAAGCGACCCGGT
>ENA-ORXU01002605-ORXU01002605.1-marine-metagenome-genome-assembly--contig:-NODE-2605-length-12121-cov-3.106277_pt1 | contig 12121 bp, 13 predicted proteins | sample MGYA00237869_ERZ511484 | MGnify/ENA metagenome assembly ERZ511484 | reverse complement strand
GTCAGCCAGATTCTCGTCGATCTGGAAATCGAGGGCGGCCGGATCGCCGGCCTCATGGCCGGTGGCGGAGGACAGACGGCGCGAACTCTGCAAATCGAACCGTGCGCGCCTGCGTGAAACATACGCACATGCACGTCATACAAAAGAATGGAGCCTCAGATGGATTACAAGGAAAAGCTTGCGGAAGTCGGCTATGATTGGCCGAACGTGTTGCCGAACGATCTGCCGTTCGAACCGCTCGTTCGAGTTGGCGATATGGTTTATGTCTCGGGCCAGATCCCCGAACGTGGTGAGGATATTCTTTATACGGGAAGCGCCAAAAAAGGGTGTGGCCTTTGAATTCGGCGGAACGTCAGAATTAGCTCGCAGGTCAACGATACACATGTCTCGGCTCGAAGCCTTACGGATGACCGATTGCAAAGCGATGCACGATCACAAGTGCCTCGTCCCAGATCTGCGCGGCGCGACGGACACTCTGTCGGCCAATCTCGCGGCCTATTGAGGCACGGATGGGAGAGCCGTGAGCTCGCTGAGTCGGAGACGGCGTTCGCCCCAGCCCGGGCTCACCCAGGGTTTGTGCTGGCCTACAGGTTCTGGTCACCGGGCAGCAGCCCCAGATAGAGATCGCCGAGGCGCGCTCGGTATCGGCGGAGACCATCAAGACCCAGGTCGGGTCGCTGTTCGCGAAGACGGGCGCGAGGAAGAACAGCGTCGTCGCCGTGGCGAGCGGCAGATGCGCCAGCGCATAGAACCCGCTCGTCGTCGCCGTCGCGAACAGCAGTCCCCGCACCAGATGCAGCCAGGGTCGGGAAAAGCGCACCGGCATCCGCTCGTGCCGCGCGGCCGCGCGCAGGAAGACCGGCGCGAGCAGGAAGATGCCGAAGGCCGAGCGCAGGAAGGCCATCTGCACGGCGGGCATCGAATCGCCCAGCATCCGCACCGCCACGCTCATCGCCGTCGCCGCGATGCAGGACGCGATCATCCATCCGGCACCCGTCAGGTTGTCGTGATCGCTGGACCCGGCAGCACGCCGCAGGCCGATATCGGGAAAGACGGGCATGAGGGCAGGATCCGGCAGGAGAGCGTGGCCCCGATCCTGCCCCCGTCCCCGCCTCGCCCGCAAGGACTGAATGACGAAGACGGTTCTGATCGCTATGCATCCAGCACGGTCGTAATTCCGCCACGGCGGTGGTAGTAAAAGAACGAAGAGGGGCCGAATCGGCAGTTTGGAGTATGTGGTAATGAGAAAACGGCTGGTGGCGGCGATCTTCGCGCTTTCGACCGGTGCGGCATCCGCGCAGGTATCGACGCATGTGAAGCAGTGTCAGGCCGAGAGCGCGACGATCAACGAGTTGATCGTTCACTGCACGGCGGCGATCAAGAGCGGCAAGATGACTGCGATGCAGGAAGCGCGCGCCTTCCTCAATCGCGGCGTCGCCTTCTTCGAGCGTGAGCAATATACGCTGGCTTTGCGCGATTACGGCTTCGCAGCCCAGCGCGACCCACGCCTGCCCACGGTCTATGCGAACCGTGCGAACACCCATGTCCGCATGGGCAATCCGGCGGCGGCAGTGCAGGATTACGACCGCGCCCTGTCCCTGAAGCCCGACGATACCCAGTCCATGATCGGCAAGGGTACGGCCCTGATCCAGCTCTCGCGCGACCGCGAAGCGGTGCAGGCCTACGGTCAGGCGATCCAGATCGATCCCGAAGATGCGAATGCATGGTTCAACCGGGCCATCGCCTATATGCGCCTGAACGATCCGGCTTCCGCGATCCGCGATCTCGACCGCGTCGTGGCCCTCTCGCCCGAGGATGCCGAGGCCTATGTCAGCCGCTCGCGGGCGCAGCAGGCGCGCGGCGATCTGAACGCCGCCTATCAGGATCTCACCCGCGCCGTCGAGATCGACCCGGCCTATTCCTTCGCGTGGTACCGCCGGGGACGCATCCTCCATGACGATGGGCGCAAGGCTCAGGCGCAGGGCGATCTTGCACGGGCATACCAGCTCGGTCTCGACGATCCCTGGCTCGCCGAATACATCGCGACCCTCGCCCAGCGGTAGGACGGGATATCGCGTTCAGGCATTCCGACGCGCCGTCACCCAATAGATGACGAGCGACAGAACGCCGATCACGAGCGGGCTGGCCAGCAGGGCAAGTCCGCTCGCGTCGTCCGGCAGCCCCGCGCCCCCGGCATGATACCAGCCCCAGATCGCCAGAGTCAGTATCGCGGCGATCACGGCTGCCATGCGAACCGCGTGGGCCACGGCCCGGCTCGCCAGCGCGAAGATCGCCAGCGCGACAAGCGGCGCGGCGGCGAGGAAGAACTGCACCAGCAGAAGCATCGGATCCTCGAACATTCCGGCGGCGGCAGGTTCCCGGCGCGCCATGAACCATGGCCATCCGAGAACGGCGAGGAGGGGAACGACGAGGGCGATGATCCATGCGAAAAACATGGCCCTGCGATAGCGCGCCGTTAACCCTTTCGTCAAACCCTGGATATCATTTTCGCCACGCCGCGATCAGCGGGAAATTATCCTGCAAGCGCCGCTTTCTCATGGCACTGCCTTGCAGCTTCGCACGCCTCGCCTTGGGCATCCGTCACCGGCATGATCGCCCGGTCGCTGTAATCCCCGCGCACGGGACCACGAGGAAGAGCCGCATCGATGATGATCCCGGCCTCCTTCCACAGCGGGACCATGCGCCATATCGGTCGGGACGGTATCGATCGCTTCCGTCACGCGGCCTCCGTGTTGCGGCGCACGAGTTCCTTGTAGAGCGTCTGGATACGGGCCGTCACCGAACGGTCGCCGGTTCCGATCGGCTTTCCGTCGATGCTCGCGACCGGCGTTTGCGCGCCGAAGGTTCCGGTCAGGAACGCCTCGTCCGCGCCATAGGCTTCGTAGAGGGAAAAATTCTTCTCGCAGACGGTCATGCCTGCGTCGCGGCAGACATCGATCACCTTCTGCCGGGTGACGCCGTTCATGCAATAGTCGCCCGTCGAGGTCCAGACCTCGCCCCTGCGCACGATGAAGAAGTTGCAGGCATTCGTCGTGTTCACGAAACCATGCGGGTCGAGCATCAGGGCCTCGTCGGCACCCGCCTGCTCCGCCTGAAGGCAGGCGATGACGCAGTTCAGCTTGGAATGACTGTTGAGCTTGGCATCCTGGCTCATCGGCAGCCCCCGCACCTGCGGAACGGTCGCAAGCCTGATCCCTGCGGATTGAAGGCTGTCCACCGGTTTGGAGTGCTCCATGATGAGGACCAGCGTCGGACCCGAGCGGCTCAGCCCCGGATGCTGGAACGGCTTGATCTTGGTCCCGCGCGTCAGCATCAGCCGACAATGGACGTCATGTGTCATGCCGTTCGCGGCGGCGGTGTCGTTCAGGGCCTCGAGGATGCCCGCCTTGTCCATGCCGACATCGAGCGACACCGTCTTGCAGGAGTTGAAGAAGCGATCCATGTGCTCGTCGAAGAACGCCCACTTCCCGTTATAGAGGCGCAATCCTTCCCACATGCCGTCGCCCAGCAGGAAGCCACTGTCATAGACCGAGACCTTGGCGTCGTCGCGATGGACGATATCGCCGTCGATATAGATCCCGATATCCCGATTACGGTCATCCGCAGCGGCGTCGTGGGTCGTATGGCTGGCATCGGTCATGGGAACGAACACTTCGATTGCGACAGGGAGCATGGAGACTGCCACGGACATCGCGCAGGATCGAGGCGGCAATCTCCTTCGAGGATGCGAGCGGAGCCTACATCCAGCCCCGTTCCCTGTAATAGCGGGCCGCACCGTCATGCAGGGGCGCGATATTGCCGTTCGCGACCATGTCTTCCTCTTTCAGATTGGCGAAGGCCGGGTGCAGCTTCTTGAAACGCTTGAAGTTCTCGAAGACCGCTTTCACGAGCTGATAGACCGCCTCGTCATCCGTATCGGTCGAACTGACAAGCGTCGCCAGAGGACCGAAGCTGTCGATCGCGTCGGGCTGACCGCGATACAGCCCCGCCGGGATCGTCGCCTTCGAGTAATAGGGCGTTTCCGCCACCAGATCGTCGATTTCGGCACCATCGACCTGAAGGAAGACCGTGTCGCAGGCGACGGTCGCTTCCTGAATGTTGCCGACCGGATGACCGGCGGAGAACATGATCGCCTGGACCTTGTTGTCGCAGAGCGCGGATGACTGCTCCGACGATTTCAGTTCGGATGCGAGACCCAGCTCGGAGATTTCGATTCCGATCTTGTCGAGCAGGACTTCTGCCGTCGCGCGGGAACCCGATCCGGGATTGCCGATATTGACCCGCTTGCCCCTCAGTTCCTGCAGCGACCCGATATCGGCATCGGCACGGGTGAGAACCGTGACGATGTCCGAATGGGCAGAGAAGACCGACCGCAATCCTTCGTTCGGCCCTGCATCGGCGAACGTACTCGTACCGTTCATCGCGTGATATTGCCAATCGGACTGGACCGTACCGAAATTCAGATCGCCTGCGGCGATGGCGTTCAGGTTCGCAATCGACCCGCCTGTGGCCGGTGCGGTGCAACGATAGCCGTGTTCGTCGCTGTTGCGATTGATCAGCTTGCAGATCGACTGTCCGACGACATAGTAGACACCGGTCTGGCCGGCGGTTCCTATGGTGATGAATTCTTCCGCCTTGGCCCCGGATGCGACGACGCCGAGCATACCGGCAATGCCGATGGCACCGAACGATGGTAGCTTCTTCAAGATCGACATGACGATATCCTCTCATTCAGCCTGTATCGTCCCACGGTTTGCATGGACCGGCAATCATCGGGCAGGTGCCATACGTCGGTGGGTGATCCTAAGTATCGTCAGGTTGTAGTATTGTCAACAATCGACAATACCCCGTGTTTTCAATTCACGGTGACTTGCGGCATAAGCATTGCGCAAACCGGAGCGGGACAGAGATGAACACTGATGTGGAAACGTCCTCGATCGAACTGAGGCCGATCGACGATCTCACCGTTCGCGAACAGGTCTTCAACCGGCTGAAGGATCATATCGTCAGCGGCGAGATTTCACCCGGAACGCGGCTCACGGAACAAGGGTTGGCGGCGTCGCTCGGGGTGAGCCGGGGACCATTGCGCGAGGCCATCCGGGAACTCGTCGATATCGGCCTGATCGTCAGCATCCCATACAAGGGGATTTCCGTTCGCTCGATCACGCGAAAGGATCTCGAAGAGCTGTACTCGCTCAGAACCACGCTGGAGAGTTTTGCATTCCGGCTCTGCTGGGAAAGACGTACGCCCGAGACGCTGGACGATCTGCGCCGCCGGAACGCCGCGCTGGTCGCTACGGTGGATGACGGGGCGGACCCGGCTCTGTCGATCGACCAGGAATTGCATCTGCATAGCTGGTGCTATGAATTGAGCGATCACTCCCTGTTGTTGAAATCATGGAGGCGGATAGAGCCGAGCCTGAAATTCTACTTCTCGCTCCATCAGCTTGCCCATTCCCGCTCCGGTCCGCTTCGTCAGGCACATGACGTCTACGTGAGCCTCGCTGAAGGCCCGAGCCTGGATGCGATGCTGGAGCATCTGGCAACGCATATGCGTCAGGGCTTCGACGTCACGGCCTCCCTTCTTCGGGAAGATGCCTGAGCGCCCGTAACGAACGCGCCGATGCATGTTTGCCGATGCGCTGGCGGATGGCATCGCTATACTGCCGTCCATGACAGAGCGCGCTCCCTTCCCCCACCGGCATCTCCTCGGCATCGAGGAACTGTCGCCCGCCGATATCCGCATGATTCTCGACCGGGCCGACGACGCCGTAGTTCTCAACCGGGCCGCCCGCAAGAAGCGCGACGTGCTGAAGGGGCTGACCCAGATCAACATGTTCTTCGAATCCTCGACCCGTACGCTGGCCAGCTTCGAGCTGGCCGGAAAGCGTCTCGGAGCCGATGTGATGAACATGGCCGTCGCGAAATCCTCGGTGAACAAGGGCGAGACCCTGATCGATACGGCGATGACCCTCAACGCCATGCATCCCGATATCCTCGTGGTCCGGCATGACCAGTCGGGGGCCGTCAACCTGCTGGCGCAGAAGGTCAATTGCGCCGTCATCAATGCGGGCGATGGGCGGCGCGAGCATCCGACCCAGGCCCTGCTCGATGCCCTGACCATCCGCCGCCGCAAGGGCCGCCTCCACCGCCTCAACGTCGCGATCTGCGGCGATATCCTGCACAGCCGGGTCGCCCGCTCGAACATCCATCTGCTCAACAAGATGGAGAACCGCGTCCGCATCATCGCCCCGCCCACCCTCTGCCCCGCCGGAATCGACCGCCTCGGCGCGGAGGTCTTCCACGACATGCGCGAGGGGCTGGAGGGCTGCGACGTCGTGATGATGCTGCGTCTGCAACAGGAGCGCATGGCAGGCGGCTTCATCCCCTCCCACCGCGAATATTTCCACCGCTACGGTCTCGATGAAGACAAGCTGTCGGCGGCAGCCGACGACGTCATCGTCATGCATCCCGGCCCCATGAACCGGGGCGTGGAGATCGACAGCGATCTGGCCGACGACATCAACCGCTCGGTCATTCAGGAACAGGTCGAGATGGGCGTCGCCGTGCGCATGGCGGTGCTGGAACTGCTGGCGGAAGGGATGGAGGTGGCGGCGTGACGATCGACGAGACCCCGACCTTCGGCCAGCGCCGGAGCATGGCCTTCAACCGGGCCGTGGGGCGGCACAAGGGATGGATCGCCCTGTGCTGTGCCATCGCCTTCCTTCGATCCGCCCTCGCGTTCGATCCCGTCAGGCCCTTCACGGTCGTTCTTCAAGGTCTGGGATATGCCGCGCAGATCTTCCTGCTCTACAACGTGCACCGGACGACACTTCTGGATGCGGGGTCGCGCCGCCAACCGTCCCTCATCGACACGGTCACGTTCGCGGCTCTGTCGGCAGGATTGTTTCTTGGCACCTTCGCGCTCAGCTACGGCTTGCAGGCCGTGTTCCTCGACATGTCGGAACAATCGGACATGTCGTTGGGCGAGATGTTCTGGTCGAGCGCCCTCACGAGCGTGGGACCGGTCGTCGTCATGTATCTGATCGTGTTCCCCATGATCGCGCTCTGCTTTCCGTCGCTGGCCTATGACGGACGCCTGCGGCTGGCGGAGAATTTCCGGGCGGGCCTGAAGCTCTGGCCGAAGACCCTGTGGCGCATAATCGTCGCGGTCCTGTCGTGGATCGCGCTCGGCCTCATCGTCGGGATGGTCGCGCAGGGGACGATCGCGCCCGTCATGTTGGACGACTTCACCGAGTTGGCAGCGGGTAAGTTCACGCCCTCCCTTCTCGCGCTGGGCGCGGTGTCCGCGATCATGACATTCTTCGGTACTCTCGCCGTCATCGGCGTCGCCATGACGCTGTCCGAGATGTTCAGGGATCACGGGCCGATTGCCGGAGCGCGCGTATGACCGATCCGGCAAAGGCATGGGAAGGGCTTCCCGCCCCCGGCGAGCGGATCGTCTGGCAGGGTCGCCCCGTCTTCATCGCCACGGATATCTGCGGCTACCGCAGCCTCGAGGATTACGTCATCGAATCCGATGCCGAGATCGCGCTGACCCAGGAAGGCGACCAGCAGACCGTCGCTTTCGCGGAACGCTGGGTTCGCGGTTCGAAGGGCCGGAAACAGCGCAAGAGCATCGGCTTCGAACTTCTCCCCGACGGACGAGAGGTCTATGGTTTGCTGCGCGCGATCCGGGATGCGGCCCGCGATAACGAAACGGATCAATTCGCATGATACCGACCGTCTTCACCAATGCCCGCCTGATCGACCCCGCGAGTGGCACCGATGCCCCCGGCGACCTGTTGGTCCGGGATGGCCGGATCGAGGGCAGGGGACGCGGCAACGGCATCCCCGAGGGAGCGATAATCATCGACTGCGATGGTCATGTCCTCGCCCCCGGCCTCGTGGATTTCAACGCCACCATCGGCGAGCCGGGCGCGCGCCATCGCGAGAGCTTCAAGTCGGGCGGTCAGGCGGCGGCAGCGGGGGGCGTGACCACCATCGTCACCCAGCCCGATACCGATCCGCCCATCGACGACCCTGCCGTCCTCGAATTCGTCACCCGCCGCGCGCGCGAGGTCTGCGCCGTCCGCGTCCTCCCCAAGGCCACCCTGACCAAGGGCGCGCAAGGCCGCGAGATGACCGAATACCGATTCCTGCTCGATGCGGGGGCGGTCGCCTTCTCCGACGGCGAGCGGGCCGTGGCCGATCCGGTCGTCTTCCGCCGCTGTCTCGAATACGCGCGCTCGGTCGATGCCCTCGTCTGCCATTTTCCGCAGGAGCCGCATTTCTCGGCGCTGGGCTGCGCGACCGAAGGACTGTTCGCCACCCTGCGTGGCCTGCCCACGGTGCCCGTCGAGGCCGAGGCGATCATGCTGACCCGCGATATCCGCATCGCCGCGCTGACCGGCGCGCGCTACCATGCAAGCTGTATTTCCAGCGCCGAAAGCCTCGCCATCCTGGGCCGCGCGCGCGATAGTGGGCTGGACGTCACCTGCTCCGTCGCCGTGCCGCATGTCTCGATGAACGAGCTGGATATCGCCGATTTCCGCACCTTCTCGAAGATCTCCCCGCCCCTGCGCCACGAAGACGACCGCGAAGCCATGGAGGAAGGGCTGCGCACCGGCCTGATCGATGCCATCGTCTCGGCCCATCGCCCGTGGGACGAGGAATCCAAGCGCCTGCCCTTCGCGCAGGCATCCTCGGGCGGGGTCGGGCTGGAGACGATGCTCCCCGTCTCCCTCGCCCTGCATCACCGCGCGGGGCTGTCGCTGCCGACCCTCTTCGAGCGCCTGTCGCTCGCTCCGGCTCGGCTGGCCGGGCTGGACGCAGGCAGCCTGACCGAAGGCACCCTCGCCGATCTCGTCCTCTTCGACCTGAACGCCCCGTGGAAGATCGACCGCAAGGCACTGCTTTCCAAATCGAAGAATTCCCCGTTCCACGAACGGCTGGTGCAGGGCAAGGTCATCGGCACCTGGGTCGGTGGCAAGCGGGTCTTCGAGTGAAGCACGCCGCGCTTTCGGCGCTTTTTGCCTCGTCTCGATTGCGTCTCACTTAGGTTGACGTCGATCGTCTCGGGCTGGCACGGTCGGCGTGCATCGAAGGAAAACCCATGACCCTGCTTCTCGCGCTCATCGGCGGCTATCTCATCGGCTCGATTCCCTTCGGCGTGTTGCTGGCGCGGGTGTTCGGCCTCGGCGATCTGCGCAAGGTCGGTTCGGGCAATATCGGCGCGACCAACGTGCTGCGCACCGGCAACAAGGCGGCAGCGGCCCTGACCCTCCTGCTCGATGCGCTCAAGGGTGCCGTGCCGGTCTGGATCGCCTGGGCCTGGGGGCCGGAGGCAGCGGCGCTTGCGGGTCTGGGCGCGGTGATCGGCCATTGCTTCCCGGTCTGGCTGAGCTTCAGGGGCGGCAAGGGCGTCGCGACCTTCCTCGGCGCGCTGCTGGCCCTCGACTGGCTGGCCTTCCTCGCCTTTGCAATCGTCTGGCTGGCCGTGGCCTTCGTCTCGAAATATTCGTCGTTGGCGGCTCTGGTGGCCAGCCTCGTCGCCCTCGCCGTGACCCTCCTGACCGGCGCATGGCCCATCCTCGCGGCCCTTGCGCTGATCGGCCTCGTGGCTCTCGTCATCCAGCGTCACCACCAGAACATCGCCCGCCTGCGCGCGGGGACGGAGAGCCGGATTTCCTTCGGCTCGAAGAAGTGACGGCCTTCCCCGCGAACCGCGCCCCCACAGACGAGGCGGGCGAGCGGGACTGGCTGCGCCTCGCCCGGTCCGAGCGGATCGGTCCCGTCACCTTCGCGGAACTCCTGCGCCGCTATCCCGATGCGGCCACGGCCTTGGCGGCCATCCCCGATCTCGCCGCGCGGGGCGGGGCCAGGCGCAGCATCCGCCTCGCCGATGCGGACAGGGTCGCGCAGGAATACGATGCCGCGCGCGAGGCCGGAGCGCGGATGCTGGCCCTCGGCGGCCCGCACTATCCCCATAACCTCGCCCTGGTCGAGGCCGCCCCGCCCCTGCTCTGGTGTCTCGGCGATCCGGCCATCGCTCGCCCCGAAACCGTCGCCATCGTCGGCGCGCGCAATGCCTCGGCCCTGGCGCTCAAGTTCACCGAAAGCCTCGCCCGCGATCTCGGCGCGAAAGGCTATGCCGTCGCTTCCGGCCTCGCACGGGGCATCGATGCCGCCGCCCATCGCGGCGCGCTGGCCACCGGCACGATCGCCGTCCTCGCGGGCGGGGTGGACAGCCTCTGGCCCCCCCAGAATGCCGACCTCTACGACGCCATCCGCGCAAAAGGCGCGATCCTCTCCGAGCGTCCCATGGGCTATCAGGGCCGCGCGCAGGATTTCCCGCGCCGCAACCGCCTCGTCTCGGGCCTCGCGCGCGGCATCGTCGTCGCCGAAGGGGCCGAACGCTCCGGCTCGCTCATCACCGCGCGCTATGCGGGCGAGCAGGGCCGCGACGTGATGGCCGTCCCCGGCTCCCCGCTCGACCCGCGCGCAGGCGGCTGCAACCTGCTGATCCGCGAAGGCGCGACCCTCGTGCGCCATGCCGAGGATGTCCTCGAAGCCCTCTCCCGCCTGCCCGATTCCCCGCAGATGCTGGAGACCGGCGACGACCCGTGGGATGCCCCCATGACCGGCGACGACGTGGCCCTGCGCGCCACCGTCCTGAGCCTCCTCGGTCCCCATCCCGTCGATATCGACGAACTCATCCGCCGCTCCGGCGCATCCTCCGGCTTCGTCTCGCTCGTGCTGCTCGAGTTGGACCTCGCAGGCCGCCTGCACCGCGAGCCGGGGGGGATGGTGGCGATTTCAGGATAGCTGTCTGAAGCGCTCGCTGCCCCGGATGCGCTGCAACATGCAATGTTGCTGCGCTGGTCCGGGGCAGCGCTTTCGTCTGAAACTGACGCAATCACCCCTGCGTCGGAAAATAATCCTCGCAGTCTCCATCACGGTACACGTCCGCCGTGCAGCAATGCAGCCCCCCGCCGAACGCATAGGCATCGCGCAAATCCACCGGCACGACCTCGACCCCCAGCTTGTCGAGCTGATCGGCCTGATACACCTCCGACGCCTCCACGCACACCGTCTTGGGGTCGAGAACCAGCACGTTCATCGACAGCCATGTGGAGGAATAGCACAGCGGCGGCGGGGCGTTATGGGCGGGCTGGGCCGCATCCACGATCTCCCAGCCATTGCGCTCGAACATCGCCCGCTGCTCCTGCGGCAACCGCCTCTGGGGGTTGTTCATGATGAGGCCGGGCCGGATCGGCGTGAAGGTCGCGTCGATATGGATCGGATAGGGGTCGCCGGGGAAGTTCACGGTGTGAACCCGGTGTTCCGGGAAATGCCGCTGCAGCCAGTCGATCCCCTTCAGGTTCGTCGTGAACCCGTGCTGCACCACCAGATCGCGCCCGAAGCGCAGCACGTCGGCGGCATCGAACAGCGGCTCCTCCTCGGTGGTGACGAAATGCTTCGCCGCCGCCCATTCCAGCCGTTTCGCGTCGCCGATCTTCTCGCTCAGGTAATCGGGGTGGTAATCGGCATCGGTCAGGCGCGGCTTGGGGGCCGCTTCGTGGCGCATCTTCGGGTCGGCCTCGAAATATTCCTGGAGCAGGGGGCGGTAGCACAGGTATTCGAACCACCGGCAGCGATAGCTCATCGTCGCTTCCAGCATCTCGCGGCCCACGGTCAGCAGCACGTCGCGGGGCGGCATGCAGCCGAAATTCGACTCCGTCCGCCAGTCCGGCGTCCGGGCGGGCAGCGAGAAATCGAAGGGCGTCGGGCGGTCGACCCGCACCCCCCGCGCGGCCAGCTGACCGGCGAAGGTGTCGAGCAGCTCGTTGGCGCGGTCGATGCTCTCCTGCGGGCGGCGACCCCATTGGCCGCGCATGTCGCTGTCCTCCGGCACCTTGGCATCCAGCGCCGGTTCGGGCGGGGGGATATGGCCGTCATCGGCGCGGCCCACGATCACGTGGCGCAGCGTATCCCACTCGTTCCAGCTCTTGACCTCGGTGACATCCGGTGACCAGTTCATGCGCGTCTCTCCCCTGTTTTCCCCGGAGTACCCCGCGCCTGCCCCCGGCAACAGGCC
>ENA-ORXU01002604-ORXU01002604.1-marine-metagenome-genome-assembly--contig:-NODE-2604-length-12123-cov-2.845592_pt1 | contig 12123 bp, 7 predicted proteins | sample MGYA00237869_ERZ511484 | MGnify/ENA metagenome assembly ERZ511484 | reverse complement strand
ATTGTTTTGGTGATGGGATCAAAGCGTTTCTTTTTCCATCCGGAAACCAGGTCAAATCCATCAGTTGTGATTTTTTTGTATAGTTCGGGAATTTCTTCCGGGCTATCCTGTAAGTCAGCATCCATTGTTATGACTACATCTCCCATTGCTGCCTGAAAGCCGGTATTGAGTCCGGCAGACTTGCCATAGTTACGTCTAAATTTGATACCACGAACGGAAGTATTTGCTGCAACTAGCTTTTCAATTACAGCCCAGGAATCATCTTTGCTACCATCGTCAATAAAGATTATCTCGTAGGAAAAATTGTTGGCCTCCATGACCTTTCTAATCCAGCCTTCCAGTTCAGACAGCGATTCATCTTCATTATAAAGGGGAATAACAACAGAAATATCCATAAACGCGGTAATTATTTTACTTCTAAAAATACGAATTTCTCAGTGTGTAAGTTGCGTAAGCAGAATATTATATCGCTTATTTGTTCCTAGCTAGTCCTGCTACCAGTAAGGATAGAAAAAATCCACCGATTGCACTACCTGCATAACGGGTAAAAGCCTGTCCTATAGTAAACTCATTAGGAGCGTCTTGTATTGCGGCAATTTGTTCTTCAAACTGCTCTGCAAAGCCAGCTTCCTGGATTTGCTCAATACTTATTTCTTTTTGCAAGGCGGGTAATTCGGGATTTATATAATTGAAAAGTATAAAGATGAAAAGAAAGAAAAAAATATTGGCTACTAAATAGGTTACAAAAGCTACAGGGAGCGCTTCCCGAAAGGTGACAAATTCCCGATCTTTTCTTTCTTGTCGGGCAGCTAAAAACATTCCCATAAAGTACAGAAAAAAGGTACTCCAAAATACACTATGAGACAACATAGTCCGCGCATCATAAAAATAAAAGATCAACATATAAACGATTACACATCCTCCTACCATTATCCCATAACGAATACCATTTTTATATTTTCCTGAATTCATAGTAATTGTAATTTTTATATAGCAACAGACCTGACTCTTTCCGAATCAGGCCTGTTGTAAAAGTACTAATTTTTTCTTTTTCAGTTTATACGCGCGGTGGTTCTACTTTCATGATTAACCCAATAATAGCAGAAACAAATACACCAAAAAGAGCTGGAAACAATAATCCGGTAGTGAACATTTTGGATGGTGTAAAACCTTCTCTAGTTTGAGCAAGTACATCGTCCAATTGGTCCTCAGGTATCATCCCACTCATCATTTCCTCCATATTTACCATAATATCATCTACAAACCCAGGGTCAATAAAGTTCATATAGATATAGTTAAAAATATTAGAAATAAGTAGAGCGATAAAAAATGCTACTGAACCAATTAGGACAATACGTCCAAGGCTGATATATCCACCTAACTCTTTGTCACGGTGATGTTTTACAGCCACCACAATAATTCCAATGGCGATAGCAAATACCAGAAAAGAAGAAATCATGGAGGCAACCATTCCAAATGATCCAGAAGATAAGCCTGTTAAATTACCCACAAGGGTATAAATACAAAAAACGAGCGCGCCTATCAGTCCGTATCGAATAGCAGTTGGCCAAGGGGATACAGATGCAGGATTAATGATCGCTCTTTCGTCATCTAAAGTTGTCATAAGTTGAATGTTTTGATTTGAAAATTTAAAGATTATTTTTCTTTGCTAAAGATAGAAATTAATGTCATTTCTTAATTAAAATTTCGACGAGCACCCCGATTTTAACGATTACTTAAATAGTCCTATCTGTTTATTATTGATGACTGCGATGACTTTCCCTGTAAAATTTTGTCCTATTAACGGAGTATTCTGAGACTTACTTTTGATATCTGAACTATTATAAGTCCATTTTATATCTGGATGGAAGATGGTAAGATTTGCAGGTTTATTTTTTGCAATAACGGGAACATCAATACACAATACTTTGCGTGGATTAATAGCGAGCAATTCTACTATTTTGGATGGTGTAAATTTTTTATTTAGATGTGTATTTAATAATGCATACAATGTTTCTAATCCAATAGCTCCAAACTTAGCGTAAGGAAATTCGACCATTTTGGTTTCTTCTTCCAGTGGAATATGATTTGAGTTAATGTAGTCTAGGATACCATTCTGAAAACCTTTGATGAGTGCTTCACGATCTAATTTTTCCCGTAATGGGGGAAGTACTTTTAAGTTGGTATCAAATTGCAATAAATCTTTATCTTCAAAAATTAAGTTCATGATAGGTGTTGAACCTGTGATATTCAAACCTCGTGCTTTTGCTTTTTGTAATAACGCTACTCCTCTTGCCGTACTGATATTAGCTACATGTAAACGTGATCCAGAGTATTCCAGCAATTCGATATCACGTTGCAACATCAGTTCTTCCGCAATGGAAGGGAAACCCGGCATTCCAAGAGAGGTACTGACCATTCCTTCATGCAATTGCGCATTTTTACTAATACTATCTTCTTGAGGATGATTAATAATGAGTCCATTAAATGCTTTTACATACTGAAGCGAACGCAGCATTAACCCAGCATCTTGTATCGGATATTTACCATCCGAAAAAGCCAGCGCACCTGCGTGGTGCATATCATACATCTCCGTCATATCCACCCCTTTGCACTCGTGAGAAATAGCACCAATTGGCAATATGTCCACCAGATTATTTGAGGTACGATTTTTCAAATATAAAACTTCTGATTTAGATTGGATAACGGGAAGCGTGTTGGGTTGACAAACAATCCCAGTAAAACCACCTGCTGCTGCTGCTTTTGAAACTGTCTCTAAGTTCTCCCGATGTTCAAATCCAGGGTCACCGGTTTGTACACCGACATCCAGCCATCCGGGGGAGCAGTAACCTCCTTTGGCATCCAGTATTTTAATTTTTCCTGATGGAGAAATGTTAGCCCGGATATCTGAAATTTTTCCTTTGCGAATCAGTACATCGCGGATTTTTCCGTTTAGATCGGAAGCAGGATCAATAAGGGTTACTTTTTTGATGAGTAAATCGCTCATATTCAATGCCAATTAAAAATTAGTCATAATTATACTGTCAGGCAGGGCAATTATTGGATAGCGCAAATTCCCTTTCCATATCTCTCCTTCTTTTTCGTGGTAAAGATACGTATCTACGGGACGAATCATTAATTCATCCAACTGAATTTTTTTATTTGCCAATTTTGGATGCCCAATCGATATTTTTAGTTTATGATCTGGATTTTGCAAGGTGTAGGTTTGTTGGATTAATGCCCAATCTCCATCTATGTGTTTTATTTGATTTCCTACTCGATAGGCTGTGCCTTTAATCTTTTTTTCTGAGATAGGATTTACTTCGTCAATATATAGATTAAGTAATCCTCGCAGATCGGGCATGATCCGTAACCAAAAACTAATATCATAGGTACCTCCTGCTTGTCCATTCACCAGTGTGTCTTCAAAAAACACCGAAGTGGGATGTCCATTTTTTTCGTAAGCACCAGTGCCATTATAACTGTAGCTGGCAGGTGTTTCGTCAAAATCTTTGTAAATAAAATTCTTCACTGAGTCTGTAGAGAGGAAGTTCTCTAGTTTAATTAGGCTCGTATCCCGGCTTTCTTTGATGACGGCAATATGAGCAGCCTTTACACGATCTCGAACGGTTTGGATCGGTAGCCGATAAAGAATTAGTTGACCATCTTCATAAAAATGAGGTAGATTTTTCCATATATGCTTATAATCTTCGGGGACGTCCCGGATATTACCCTTTTCACCAAAGATCAAAATATCTTTTCCATTGGGAAAATCTTTAAGAATAGCAGGTTCCCGATAAGGAGGACTTACCAGTTCTATAAATTTATAAGTTTGAGAAATGGACGTACGTCCCATGAAATATCCGATAATCGGCAGTCCTGTATTAACAGAGGCCCATAATGACCGATGCATAATTGGCTTGTGTGCTGGTCGCCAGATGTTTTCTGAGCCTACCGCATAGATAGGTACCGGCAGCATCGCCTGAAAAGTATCAGAATCAAAATTGACCAGCCATCGATTATCCTGTTCCTTATAGTATTTTCTATCCCGTGGATGAGGAAAGTATTTAAAATTTTTATTTAAAAAATAAGATAGTCCATCTATATTTATAATAGCTACTAATAGAAATAATAAGACATTTCTAAGCCATTTCTTATTTATTGATTTAAACAAATGAAAACCATAAAATAAAGCTACAATGTTTATAATATAGTAAAATCCCCATGCAAATCTACCCACGCTCCTGAATTGACGAAATGGCCCGGTATACGCAAGATACTCGGATAGTGCAGGAATAATGAATGGTATACCAAGAGATAACATTAATAGTACCAACCCTGATGATAATAAATTTTTCAGGCTGCGATGATGTTGGTCTGAAATGGTCTCAATTGGTGGTTGACGCCGAAAAAACTTCCAACAAAATATCAGTAGCGTTATCGTGGCGATCATCGCTAAAAATCCGATATAGATAATATTTTCACCATTGGGCGGATGAGCGGGAGGAAAATTTTCATTGATAAAGCTACCCAAAATACCATGCTGCGGAAAAAGGATCGCCTGTACATATGCGCGATAGGCTAGATACCCATAGGGCCATTCGGAACGATCTGTAACTGGATCAAGTAGCGTACTACTTATCAAAACAATTAAAAATGGGATCAACACTTGAATACTAGCATGCAGTAATCCAGATTTTAATTCCTCTGTACTCCAGTTGGTCAATATTTTAAAGCCATGATAAAAGCCGACAATCATCAAGGGAATAATAAATAGATAGAAATGAAATAGTGTACAAAACCAAATTGAGCAACCAATACCTATACTTCGCCAGATGGTTGGGTTATCCTCAAATCGTAGCAAAAAATAAATAATCATGGGGATCAGAAAAGGATGTGCCAAGCCATAATGGGCTTCCATCCTCGCAATCTGAGGTGAAAATAAACTCAACCCTACTGCAATCGGGAGGGCATACCATAATGGCAAATCTAATTGACGGAAAATCAGATATAAAAATACGGCCGTAAGTAGCAGAGAAAGTAGCATGAAATAATTCCAAATACCAGTAAACCATGGAGTTATATCAACTATATTTTTACTGATAAACTTGACGGGGTTGACCACTATCGGGAGATTATCTGTATAATCGTTGCGATCACCATAAGGATAATTCATTCCCGTAAAATAATGATAAGTTGAATCGTGCTTCAGATGATACTCTGCTGCCATGTAGGATCTAAAACCATCTGAACTATCTCCAAACAACAAGCTATTGGGTGACAAGACTATCTCCTGACACTTAAATCCTATCAGAATGGCCATGATCAATATTACCAGTCCTAAACCTTTAGTCCGCCGTTTACGCTGCTGCATTTTAGGGTAATCTATTTTGGGGCGCAAAATAGGGATTATTGACGAAACCGGAGGAATGTCGGTAGCAGTGTTTTAGGATTGACCAGTAAAAATAAACTGGAATAATAAATAGTAAACAGAGATATGATGAATTAAAATTATACTTTCCAGAAACGGAGTAATAGGGATTCTATTAATAAAAATAACAAAGCTGCCATTAGCAACCATCGCCACAAAGTAACGCCTCGGCTACGATCTCCAATCAGCGGGGTTAGCGATGCAAGGGTCTGGGATTTGATAATATTTGCCAATGGACCAACCTGTTCAGTTAAGGTCTGATCATTCAGGTAGGATAAGGCAGATTCTCTTCGGTCAAAATTGAAACCATAATAGGCCAGTGGTTTAGCTGGATCGAGATAGAGTTGATAAAAACCTGCTTCTTTAATTTGATTATTCATACCTAATACAACGCCAGTACCGATGGTTTTTTGTTGAGGAATAAACTCCTCCTGCTTGCCTTTTAGCTTGTAGACCATTTCTGCTTCGGTGATCCGGTTTTCAGTTTCCAGTAATTCATCTTTACCGATAGTATAGGCAATTTGTTGATCCTTTGCACTGGAAATTGCCATTTTGTACATCATTGGAATAAATATCTCTCCACTTCGGACCAAATTGTTTACCTCCTCATTCAAGGGAGCAGCACATAGATAAAGATGTCCTTTATCCATTGTATATTTTCCTAAGTAACTGCTTCCATCCCGATAAGATAGCAGACGTTCTTCCTGTCGGCTACCGAAGCTGGATACTTTAAAATTTCCTTGTGTGCTGGGCAGTTTGATATTTCGGCTTATATTTTCAAAAACATCCTGAAAAACAAATTCATCTGTATTGATGTCGGCTACCTGTCTCGGTGTCGCATCATAAGATTGCAGTTCATTGGCTCGAAAGGCATTCAAAAAACTACGATAGCTATCTAAACTGGCATTGGCGGCTGGAAATACGAGTAGATTACCGCCTGCCTGAACGTACTGGCTCAATTCACTGGTAAGACCTGAGGAAACTGACTTTAAGTCATTTATAACGATCAACTGATAATTAGTTAGAGCAGCATAATCAATTTGATTGGCTGCCTGATTGATAATTTTGAAATAACCTATACCACCGAAAGCTGCGTTGAGATACTTACTATTCGCCCCTTCATTAATTACCAAAATATTGATCTCTTCTGCTACATTATAAGTGAAATAGTATTTATCATCAAACTGAATCGGATAATCGGTAATGCTCAGTTCAGCCTCTTGCCATCCGGTACGCAGAATCGTCAAATTGATGCTGTCGGTTAAGGAAGTACGAGGCGGAATAGATAAAGTGCCGACGGGTTTTACCTGTCCGTCCTGCTTGATGGTAAGTCGAATATTTTCTGCTGGTTCGTCACTGTGGTTTTTAACTTTAACCAAGAGCGTATTGGTTTGATTAATCATTTGTACTGGTGCATCAAACCATGCGGAATCAAGGCTAATATTTTTTTCCTGTACAGATTGTAGTGGAAGTAGATTGAGTTCGATAGTTGAATCCTGGTAGTTTTCAAGATCCATAATATTTTCTTGAAAATCGGAAATCAGGTAGCTGACGCGGTTGGGAGTGGTTGCGTTGTTGAGGGTTTGCGTTTGGCGGTTGAGTACCTTGGATAATTCTCTTACGGCAGGACTGATTTTTATTTCATCAATTAAGGATAAGGCGTCTTCTTTACTGACGAGTCGTTGATGTCTTCCTTCGAAATCACTGGTCAATATTTGAAAACGGTCTTCTACTGCGTAAGCTTCTACAATCTCTCTGGCGCGCTGCCTTGCTTTTTCGAGTAACGGCACATCTTCACTTAATGCGCTCATACTGAATGAATTATCAATGTAAACACTGACTGCCTTTTCTCCTTTTTTTACTTCTGTATCCTGTGGGATAAATGGTTGTGCAAAGGCCACAATCAATGCAATAAACGCCAGCAATCGCATAAGTAATACCAGAAAATTACGAAGTTTTCGACGCGCACTGGTTTCTTCTTTTATTTCTTTGAGAAATTTAACATTAGTAAAATATACCTTTTTGAATCTACGAAAGTAGAAAAGGTGAATGATGACCGGAATGGCCAGGGCTAGTAAAGCGTATAAGAATTGAGGATATAGGAATTGCATGGCCGCGAAATTAATCTTTTATCCTCATTGGGTACGATAAAATAATGGAAATGTTGTCTCTAGCGGACATAGCTGGTTTAAAATCAATAGTTGCTATTGATTTTGATTAGTATAACACAGAAGAAAAAATGCTTAAATGATATACAGCTATTGGCGGATCATCTACGCTTGATACCTCCGGCTGAAGTCTGATTTTATGGATTTTCTTCACCGCAATGATTATACCGCTCCACATAAAGAGGGATAGTATCAGGCCAAAGAAAAGTCCTTTGAAAAATTTCAGTTTTTGCATAAACGAGATTTACTTATTTATTATAAAATAAAGGTAAAAAGTAATTCAACTTGGGGTAAATCTCTTGGTCGTAAAGAATAAATTTTAGGGGTTGGAAGAATTGTATGAGCATACGATCAAATGACCGTCATCTTAAACAAATATACTTAAATTATTCTATTTGTTAATATTATTAACGTAAATACTATCAAGTTTATTTTATGAAGACCTTAATCAATGCTGGCTCTAAATATAGGTTTGGATGTCAATTGCCAGTAATAAATATCATCTCGTCCCTTTCCTCCGTCACGGCTACTGGTAAAAAGGCCACCAGTATTATCACCATTGATATAAAAACCAAAATCATCTCCTTCAGAATTAAAAGGTGCACCTAGATTTTGTTTTAGTTGCCAGGTTCTTTCACTATCTTCCATTAGTTTTTTACTTCGAAAAATATCCAATCTCCCCATTCCTCCCTGATCGCTGGAAGAAAAATATAAAATCTCATTCTCACTGATATAGGGAAATACTTCATTTCCTGTTGAATTGATGATTGGTCCCAGATTAATGGGTTCATTCCACTTATCATTACGATAAGTAGATACGTAAATGTCCATTCCTCCGTAGCCACCGGGTCTGTTAGAAGCAAAATACAATCGGGTTCCATCTGAAGAGATAGCAGGATGACAGGTAGAAAAATCATCACTATTAAAAGGTAATTCAATTATATTAACCCAACTATCTTCCACTTTTTTTGCCATGAATATCTTTAGCTGTCGTTTCCCTTTCCTGCTTTTATTAGCACTGCTTCTAGTAAAAAACATTAGATTTCCAGAATGGGAAAAGGTAGCAGAGCTTTCATGATATTGATCATTCACCTCTCCGGCTAATGGCTCAGGATCTGAAAGACGTCCGTCAGTGAGTTGGGAATAAAACAAGGTTGATAATTTTTTCTTCCACGCGTTTAGTTTTCCTCCTCCTGCGGTAGAGGCATGTTTAGATTCCTGCTGACGACGAGTAGAAGTAAAAATTACTCCATCGTTCACCAAAACAGCATTATAATCAATCTCTTCTGAATTAATGACTTGTAGGTTGCCCATATTGATATTACCAAAAACGGATCTTATCTCGTCTCGGTGAGTAGGTGCAATAGTTGAGACTTTCGTTGTCTCCTGAGCAAAAGATAGAGTAGCAATCAAATAGATAAATAGCAAGAGTCTAAATTTCATAGTCGAATGAGGGTAAATGTTTTCGTGAAATATTTGAATTTGGTTCACTGACTAAATAATCAGCACCATTGGCTAGTAGTTTCTGGATAAGAAAAATTAATTGGGATATAAACTTTGATGCAAAATATATTCCATGAATAGCGGCTTATTTATTTTTAACATCATAAAAAAGAATATCCCGAACGATTGTAGTTACAATGGTTCGGGATAACGCTCGCTAAATTTATTTTAAAAATATTATTTATTTTTTTCTAACAAAGCTGTCACATCAACATCACCAGGATTGGTTACCTGAATATCCGTTCTGCGATTTCGATTATAGTTACCACTTGGGCAATCAGCAGGATTAGTGCAGTCTGTAGCGAAATTTTCACCATATCCAATCATCTCAATTCGTCGTCCGCGAACACCTTGTGAGGTGATATAGTTGGCGATACGTTGAGCGCGCGTTTCAGATATGACTTGATTAAACATTTCATTTCCTACTGCATCGGTAAAAGAAGCAATCCGAATCGTCATACCATCGTGTTTTTTCATGGTATTAATAATGGATTTTAGTTCTTCCTTATCAGTTAAGGATAAATCAGTCTGGCCAGAATTATGAAAAATAGATTGTAGCACCGGTAACTTATCCGGGCCATTTCCATTATAGTCAAAAGTCAGTTTTTTAGGCTTGGAAGTATTAGATTTCAGGATGGTTTTTTCACCCATATTTTTAATAATAAACTCCGTACGCCGATTCATCTGGTGCTTGTCTTCTGTACATTTCATTGTGTTGAGACATTCATTAACAGGCTGACCCTCACCATATCCACGTGCCGTAACTCGCTGTCTTTCAATTCCTTGCGAAATAATGTAATTGACAGCAGATTGTGCACGCTCCTGAGATAACCATTCATTATAGTTCTCTGATCCACGGCTATCGGTGTGTGAATTGAGGTCAATCTCCATTTCAGGATATTGACGTAACAACGTAACTACCTTATCCAATTCTACCTTCGCACTTTCTTTAATATTATATTTATCAAACTCATAATAAATATGGTTAAGTTCGATTAGCTGTCCAGTTTCAAGGCTGGTATTTTCAGTTTTTTCACCTTTGGTATAGAAATTTTCAATATCCTCCTCGTGCGCTTCAACTTTTGAATTTTCATCAATTCTAGCGATCACTTTAGTAGGATTGGTATTAACTTTTGGAGCAGCTGCTACCGTCTCAATTGGATTAATGCGAATGACTACAATGTCATCTGCCATCTCCTCTACTTCATATACTTTGCTATAGTCAACATACCCGGATTTTTGGGTTTCGATAACATATTGGCTTTCTCTGTTCCAATCGAAACGCATCATCCCGTCTTTCGCTGTGGTGTGGCGGATAATACTGCCGGGACGATTTGCTTCTGATAAAATTATATTGGTTCGAGCCAGTTCCTTTCCGGTAATGGCATCGACTACTTTCACTCTTTTCTCTGCAATAGCTAACACTGGTTTTTCAGGTGCAGTTGGTTCGGATTTCCAGGCGTAAATATCATCTCCACCGCCACCTCCGACACGACCAGAGGTAAAAAATCCTTCATTTCCTGTACCATTTCCAATAAAACCGAAATCATCCTCAGTGGAATTAAAAGGTTCACCTAAATTGGTAATTTCCCAGTTGTCATCACCCGGATTATGAGGATTGACGACTTCCTCGGCCATAAACATATCCAGTCCACCCAGATTATTATGTCCTTCAGAAGAAAAGTAAAGTGTTCCATTGGCATCGGAGAAAGGGAAGATTTCGTTTTTGTCTGTGTTCACGTCTGGTCCCATATTAACGGGATCGGTCCATTTATCATTTTCAAAATAGGTAACGTAAATATCCATTCCACCCAGTCCACCTGGACGGTTAGATGCAAAGTACATCGTCTGACCATCCGCAGAGATAGCCGGATGACAGGTAGAATACTTTTCTACATTGAAAGAAATGGGTTGTGGGTCAGACCAGTTTCCTTCTGTATAGCTGGAAACATAAATCTTTAATCGCTTGGCTTTTTTGGTATTTAGTATCGTTCCTTTGCGATTACTACGCGTAAAATACAGTTTTTGGTCGGCCTCTGAATAGCTGGCAATACCGTCGTGGTATTTAGAGTTTAATTTTCCAATTGGTTTAGGAGCTTTGAAGCTCACCTCTCCCATTTGCTCTGAAAAGAACAGGTCAGTAAATTTTTTACCATTAGAAAAAACACCTTTCTTTTCATTGGTACCAAACCGATCAGACGTAAAAATCAACCCATTTTTAAAATAAATAGGACTGAATTCAAGACTAGCGGAATTGATACCTTCGACAGAAGATATTTTTACCTGACCAAAAAGGTCATTTGATACTGCATCTGATTGTGCTACCAGCCCACAAGAACCACTTAGCAATGCTGCCACGAATATGGAAGAGATATTATTCATACTTAATAAAGTTATCTTTGAATTTATTATATGATAATTATCAAAATTTGTTCCAATATTAGGCGGGTATATTAAAAAATAGTGGCATAAGTTATAGGATTGTTCAGAAAAGGGAAGGAATTACGGAGTATTGGCAAAAATCCCTATATTACCCTTTTATTTTGAGCTACAATCCTGAATTACTATGAAAAAATTAGCCCTTCACTGGCAAATTCTTATCGGTATGATAGCCGGCGTCTTATTCGGCTGGTTTATCGCTGGCTTTGAATTTGGTCCAGATTTCGTAAAAAACTGGATCAAACCTATCGGCACCATCTTTATCAACCTACTCAAGCTGATCGCCATTCCTCTCATTATTGCTTCGCTTATCAAGGGAATTTCAGATTTAAAGGATATTTCCAAGTTTTCCGCTATTGGTGGTCGAACTATCATTATATATATTATGACAACGGTTATTGCCATTACGATTGGATTATTAATTGTCAATATCATTCAACCTGGGAATAGTATCAGTCCTGAAACGCTGGAGCAACTTACCTCTGCTTATGCCTCTGAGGCAGGTAATCGAGTGACGGCAGCGCAAGCTCAAAAATCTAGTGGTCCCCTACAGTTTGTGGTAGATATGGTTCCCTCTAATAT
>ENA-ORXU01002601-ORXU01002601.1-marine-metagenome-genome-assembly--contig:-NODE-2601-length-12139-cov-5.345631_pt1 | contig 12139 bp, 16 predicted proteins | sample MGYA00237869_ERZ511484 | MGnify/ENA metagenome assembly ERZ511484 | reverse complement strand
GCGACGTCCCCAGTTTTTCATGCCGCGATCTCCACAGGGATGTGACCGGAGCGGCACGCGCAAAAACGTCACTCGAGCTCGCGCACAGAGAACCGGCGACGTCTTGCTTGCGATCCCGAGCGAGGCTGTTCCTCCAAATTCTTGAAGTCCTGTGGTGGTAGCTTCGAGTTCCATAAATGTCTCGTGAAATATAGTTTGAACACGCCGTCTAGCGCCGCCACGGGTGATCACGTTCGAAAACGTGTCTCGAATGCGCAAGAATGGCCGCGAGGTACCCCCGTGCACCTATGACAGGACTGCCAAAGAGCACCTCTCACATTTACCGCAAGAAGCCTCGGAGCGACCGCGGCGCTTGCAGCAGGAGCAACGAGGGCGGCGCTATTCTCGTCGACCGTGTTGACGTCGGCAGATTTGGTGATGCCAGCCTGAGCCGCACTCACCGCCCCAGGGGCCGTTGCCGTGGCACGAGTTACAGGGTCGTGCAGCCGCGCATCGAGGCCGTTTAAGGTTGAGTGCGGCCTCCCACAACCGCCACTCACGTTGGAGGAGGCCAACTGTCCACCTCCGAAGCCTGCGGCAGAGTCGAAGACCGACGAGGCGGCTGTACGAGCTCTGGCAGCGGCCTGGTAGTCCGAGGGTTATTCGGCCATACCAGTTAGCGACGGTACGTCCTCCGGGCTGGAGACGCGTCCAGTGTCACGTGATACGTCAGTATACTGTTCGTCTGACCTCGCCGTGACACTGAGAAATTCGCAACTAAAATCGGCGCGGCCGTCGTTCGACGGCGACGACCGGTTGTTTGAGTCGTAGGTCTCGGCCCCCTTCTTCTCACAGAATCCCTTGACGATAGCGTCGCCTCGCAAGTGCGCCACCGCAGCAGCACGAATCCCTACCAGCTTCAGCTAACCTTGAGAATTTTTCGGCTCGAAAGTACTCACGTTGGCAGCCGTGAGCGACTCTGTTAGTGCTGCGTGCTGGTGAGCGCTGGACGACGGTGCGCCGGATGACCACGTGTTCTTGAGACTTATACCCTAAATGTGGGCGCTTACCGTGGAGGCCGTGTTGCCTTTCGTTGACGGCGCCCCGCATGCCGACGGCGCCCCGCCCGCCGACGTCGGCGGGCCCACCGACCACGCCCCGCCCGCGGACGTGCCCCGCGGCCCGGCCCCAGAAGTGGTGAGGACAGACGAGGGGCGGGCAGTCCCGCTTCTCCGGGGAGGGAGGCGCAGACGGCTTGCTGGAGCCGCCCCGCCCTCCGGCGCCGCCCCGTCCGCCGGCGCCGCCCCGCCCGCCGGCGTCGCCCCGCCGCTGGGCCATACGAAGCATCGCAGCCCCCCTTTTCCCCCAGAAGGAGTGCGAGGGGCTCTTGACCTGCGGCCTCTGCCAGGCGGCGGTGAACGCGCCCCCCCCGAGGGCGTCGCAGAGGCGTCACTGAACCGCGTCATCGTGGGCGCGAGCGCGTTTCAGCATGCGCGCTGACAAGTGATCGGGAAATTGCTGCGACAAATAAGCGGAGCCTTCTTGCGAACGGGTCCCACAGTATTACACTGCCCGCAGTGTCCCGCAGTTGGTGGCCGCCGGAGAGACCCGGGGGAGGGTTGCTCGCACGGTGCGTGACCAATGAAAACGGAGAAAACCCAACCAATTCGCCGTGTGCCGCGTACTGAGGGGGACAGTACAGTACGCCCTCTCCGAAAGAGCAGTCTCCGACACTCCCGCCCCCGGCTCAGGCGAGTGAGCGCTCCACCTGGAAGGGACAGGGCGGGCGTGGGCAAAGAACGTTGAATGCAGAGAGAGAAAAACACAATGCGATGAGAATGCAACGAGTGCGTTCTTGCCGTCGGTGCCCTGACATTTCTCCACAATGCCGATCGGCATACCGATGACGAGTGTGTACTTGCCTTCCATGCCCTGTAAAAACATCCATAAGGCCGATAGGCATACCGATGACGAGTGCGTACTTGCCGTCGGTGCCCTGGAAAAGATTCACAGTTTGTCCTCGTCCAGACCCGTTGTCAGGCTTCTTGAGTTCTGCGTTGCAATTCTCATGAGCAGGCTGAGACCTTTCGTGAGCGCAGCCACAGGGTGGACAGCTGCATCAAAATAGTCCCGTGCTCCAAATCGCAGGCGAGAAGCGAGATCATCTTTGTGCACTCGCGCGCAGAGAGTGAGACGCTGACAGGCGACTTGCGTTCACTTGCTTCGTCCGGTTCTGTGCCATTTGCCAATAAAACGGCTATGCGTCTGCGCCTACGACGCCAAGCTGGTCGACCGCCGAGGCATAGAGCGGCTGCTTTTGGTGAGAACTGGTGCAGTAGTGATCGCCACTGTCACTTTCGGTCACTGAAGTGACTGCTGGAGCATGCCGGCAGTAGTGTATTTTGTACATTATCTCTGTTTCTGCTACGAGGGGTACGCATCCCCTCTTGAGGTGACCAGGTGCAAACACTTGTGTATTTGCTGTTGGTGTGTATCGCAATTGTTGCCCTTGTTAGGTAGCTGGATCAACTCTCATTCTGCTTCGTTCACAACTGGACTTGCGATACTATGCTCCATGGTGATTATCGAGACTTTCTTCAGCAAGCTGAAGCCGATAACGTCGCCCGGCAGGCACAGCAGGTTGGTCGCGGAGACCAGAATGGCTTCCCGACCGAATGCTTCCGCTTCTTTTGCCCGAGAGACTCAAAGAGCATCCGCGACTACATGAACAAGGCGAACATTGTGAAACGCGCTGCGCCCAAGATGCTCAGTATCATCCGGGAGAGATCAACCTTAAGCACTACTGCCTTCCTGCACCGGAGTGATTTCACAGCGAGCGGTATTGACGACCACCAGAATAGCGGGGTGCTGGCCGCTGCGATTGGGATGCGAGTACACCCACTTGGTCACATGTCCTTGGCGACGTTCATGGTTCTCTGAGGCTCCTTAAGTGACGTGTTGAGCGACACGCCCATCTACTTGCTTGCCCAATCCCTACGGAGCAACCACATCTCTCCTGGTCGTACGCGCTAGGATGCTCTGAGCCTCAAGTAGGACAAGCCCGCCCGCTCTCGCTGGTACGCTCGTAACGCTTGCGGCTACCCCTCTTTCTTGAGAATCGGGGCTGCCTGTCCTGAAAAAGGTTTTCATGGAGTTGCTGACCTTCGTTGATTCAGTCTTTTGAACTCTACGATGGAGGAGACCCGGCTGCTGTACATCCGAGTTGTAATGCAGCCCGTTGACTCAGTCACCACGGCGTTCTCACTTTGGCGAGCAGTCGATGCAGTTGGCGACGCAGAGGAGGCCGACTTGGACAAAGCCGAGCGCTCATTTAGTCGCCGCAAATGTCTCAATAGGCCCCTTTTCAATCGCTTCAAAGCTCTGTCAAAGCAGGGTCGTGACGTGCGCAGCTGCGGTTGCTCTTTCTGCTTGCCTGGTGACATGCAGCTGCAGTCATTCTGCCGACAGATCGAAAGTGCGCGTTCTTTGGTTGCTTTCCTCTTCTATTGCAGTCTGCTCAATTCTGCCAGAACGCAACGAGAAGGGGACAAGAAGAACTGTGGTAAATTCAGACTACGGCCATGGAACGACACTTTCCAACTATGTGTGGGCCTCAAATGTTGGCAGCAATCAAATGAAGCAGCAGCCTTCAAAGCATTGAAACAAGGGGGGTGCATCCATGCCTTCGCGATCAGCGATTTGGTTCGCCACGGTCACGAAAGGATTCGGCAGCGGGCAAGATTGTGCGCCGCATCCGTCCCAATCCATGCTTTTGATGCGGATCGGTGGAAAACGGAAGAGAGCCGATAGAAAACGTCTTCCCTTGAAGGATCTGTGGACCCGAGATCCTATAACTGCTGACGAATCGATAGTAAACCACCGAAAGCGACGAGAACCGACGGGGCCCGACCGACCTGACGCTCCTCCCACAAGGCGACGTGACTGTCCGTCATACACTTCATTAAAGCAAATAAGCTTCTGAGTGGCTGCAAGGGGAGTTCCTGGCGAGAAGAAAAAGATTGCTGATCGGATGCGACATGCTGCGTGTCGCTCCTCGTGTGCTCCGTCCCCTACCCTGTTGCAAGTTGCAAAAAAGCAGGGTTTTGCCCGTGCATTTAGAGAACGCGCAGACACTGCAAACACAGGGCAGATCTGGCTTCTTTGCGGGGAACAAGAAGACGCGTAGAGAAATGGATTTCATGCACGCTGATACAGTGCACAAGCCATACAGTCTCACCAGTCCCAGCTTCTCAGTCCGCCATTCCTCCATTGCTTACCTACAGGACACGACAGCCGTCTGTCGAGCGCACGGAACTAGCAGCAAGAACAAAAGTAGAACAAAAAGATCAGGTATTTTCCTAGGATAGCTCACACCATCGCCCTTTGTCACCAGACCCGCCCCAACGACGCGCGTATCCCGCCCCAGAACCCCCCCTCCCCCTCCCAGTGCCATACCGGCCCGTGAGCTACCCTCTCCTGATCAGGCACTGCGCTCAACCTACCGGATTTCAAGGAGGAAGAGGAAGGGCTCAGCCTGGACCATCCCCGATGCAAGCCATTTCATGCGTTTTTTGCTGTCGATGCGCCCGCTGCAGCTGTGCCTACTTTCGTACCTTCCCCCCCCTGCATACGTGGATGGCTTCCTCGCCCTGCCCCCCGCCGACAGGAAAAGAAAGGCGCTTCGTGGGCCGTCGTCATCACGCCCTCCAGGGAAAGCGTGTGCGTTAAGCGCCACCTCTCCGACCCTCGGCCAGCTAAGACAAAGTGACGTTATCGAAGCAGAAGCGGACGTTTTACTTCGAACCTCCAAAACAATGGCGGATGCAGATAGAAGGGATGCAGAGCAGACGACGTGGCGTAGAAAAGAAGTCGGATTGCTGTTCGATAACTCGCGATCGAACCATTGGCTGAGAGTGCCGCCAGTAACCTTGCAAGCCAATCACCGTGACTCGAAAAAATCACGCAGAGCCATGGCAGCCCACAATGAGACGTCGCGAAAAACTTTTGGGGCTCTGAATTGCGCCGGAAGAGGGCTTGGAGATGATTCTGCGCCAGCCTTGTGATTTCTCATGGGATCAATGAACTTCTTGAGACTTCTTGAGATCCAGATGTGCGTTTCCAGTGCGGGTGAACAATCGGTTGTGTGAGCGAGATTGATACTTTGGGAATCCGTCTCAACCGATGATCGATTTTACATCGAAGTTTTCACATGACGCCAGCAAGCATGTGCATGCAGCCGAAATCAGGTGGATACAGGTGACACTGCAAGCACCTCTCTCTGGCTGTTGCTCCCGTATTTATCGATGATGCGCATAATCATGCAATCATCCATGCCAGTGCAGAGGCACCCTCGCGCTGGTCCCGGTCGTTCTTTTCTGCGCCTCCCCCACTTTCTGCCTTGCATTTCGGCGTCTCCCCCGGGGGAGCGGGGTCCCACGTACCGGCTGGATTTTGTGCGTCTCCCCCGCTCCTCGCATTGATCTTCGGCGCCTCCTCCACTCCCCGCCTTGCTTTTCGGCGTCTCGTTCGCTCGCAGCCTTGCCGTTCTGATCCCAACGCAGTGACTATGTACGAATGAGCGACAGCCACGAGCGAGTGCCAAGTTTCAGCTCTGCGAGCCACCCGCTGAGGTCACCGATGAGGTCTCAGTGTCGTGGTCTAACTGTCAAACAGTTTCAGTTACAAGTGCCGGTCACATTTGGATTCATAATTCAGAACAACAGTGGCTGCCGCAAGTTTTCGACTCGTAAATCCATTTCTTGTCGATCTTTTTTTGGCACGACATGCACGCTGTCAGCCTTTTCAGGACGAGACATCTTGAGCCACCTGCCGCCAAGGGCGATTCAAGATCCGACGCTACGCCGGGTCGACTCAGTCCAGGTTCATATGAGGAAACGGTTGGAAGCCACATGTCGTCTAACGATGGGGTACAGTCTGCGACGCTCCTTCCAGGTGTCCCAGATCCTAAGTCTAGACCCCCTCAAGCGATTCATGAAATTCTCGACTTGCCTCGAGTGATGGGGCCGCGCAGGAACGGAATCGCAGGGGGACCGCGCGCGCGTTCCACCAACACGGCGGGCCAGGTTCTCAAAGCGAGAAGACGCCCACCCTTGTCACCCACCACTCGAGCTCACCTCAGCGCTGTCGCGTACCCGCTGCCGCCTCTCTCTGACGGCAGGTGTTGACCGTACCATGATCAAGCGGTCGCTGGGCGCCCCCACTCGCCCTCTGCCCACGTTTGACTCGGTCAACTGCGCGCCCTTTCTTCATGGCAGCGCTACCACGCGACGTCGTGGATGCTTTTGGCGTCGCAGGGGAACTTTAGCCGGAACTCCCGGAGGTTTCTAAGGCGCTGGCATTACAAGAGGCCGCGGCTCAACTATGCGAGGGTGCGGTTGAGGAGGCGCTGGGTGACTGGTTGGCTCGGATCGTAATACTGGTACGGGCCATGGGGTCTTGTGAGGGGAGCCACTGGGATGCACTCGAGAGCTCTGTTCTCAAGTTCTCGTCTGTTTTTGGGCCAGCAGGAGTGGGGGCGGAGAATGCGAGAGAACTCGTACAGATAGCTGAGTTGGCCGACCTGGTAGAGATATGCGGTCAGGGTAACAGGGCTGCTCCTTACTCCCGTGACTTCGTCGGGCGCTTTTTCCTGAAAAGCATCGCGACTGGGTCCTTTTTCCGCAACATGCGGATGACCCCGGTCCTTTTTTATGAGGTCGTCAACTTGACCCCGTACCTCCCGTGCGGTCAAAATGGACCGGCGGCTCCCCCTCCTTCCTGGCGTGTGTTTGTCGTGCATTTCTGGCTTGCACAGGGAGGGCGTCAGCGCGTCGTTGCTCGGGCGGTGGATGTGGCCGATTCCACGTTCGGCACGTTCTGCGCACATGTCGTGCGGGCACTCTGCGTCAGCCTGCCGGCACCTACGTGGTCAGGTCGTGACGAGCGTCGGCAGATTGAGCTCTTTTTCTGCCAGCTATCTGGTGGAAGCCATGCTGGGTGGAAAGGACTGTACTGTGCACGTTGACTCCTCTTCTGGGCGAGGAGAGTAGGGTGTCCGGGGTCGCGTAGGGGTGGAGAGAGAACCAAAGGCGTCTGTGCACTTGCCGCTCGTGACTGAATATCAGTCCCGCTGCTTATAACAGTCCAGCACCCTTTTCTTTCTGGCCTCCATTTCTTGTTTTCCCAGGTGCGGAGCTGTGGACGGCTGCCACACGAGACTGCTCACCCCCTTTGGCCAGCACAAGAAAGATTACACCAACAAGAACGCGACGTCGTCGCTTCTACTTCTGGCAATCACGGACACATGCCGCATCCGGCACTTGGTGGGCGGGTTTCCGGGCTCGTGTGGGGACTCAACTGCACTGAAGGGGCGCTCGTGGTACAGGGCAATGTTGCTGACGACGCTACCCTCCGGCCACTCTCTGCCGGCGAGTTCATCTGAGGTGATGCCGGCTTTGGTTTAACTCCCTTTTTGGTATGTTACGTATCGGTTTCCACGCATACGAGAGGCAAAACCGCATTCTATCCACGACGTGAGAACCGGCGGAGCGGACGAACAAGGTAGGCCATGACGACGGATACGACAGCGTTCCGTGCGGGGCGGTGGGAAGGATTGCTCAAAAATCTATGTCGTCCAGTCCCGAATGCAATGCCGTCATGAGCTAACGCGACAGCCGCTGCTCGCTCTGTACGTCGTCGAGCGCCGCCGTTTGGAGTCAACCTGCTGTTTTTTTTGGCACGCTCGTTGTCGCATCCAATCTCCGCCCCCTTTTCTGTATTTTTTCTATGCACAGATTACTCCATTCAGGGAGGTGGAAATGCATCGTCCCAATGCGGCTAAAATGCGGCAATTCAACCACTATCACGCAAAAATGCGAGTGGTGGTGGAGAACGTCTTTGGGAGACTAAAAGGGCGGTGGCATGTGATGAGGATGACCCACGCACACCCATGTCTGTCTGCATCCGTACAGGAGGCCTGCACAGCACTTCACAATGTTTTTGAGAAGCGCGGCGGCGAATACGACGCCGACCTGGAGGAGACGGACAAGCAGCCCGAGAGCAGCGCGATGGCTGTTGTGCGAGATGCCTCTCTGCTCTCGGCGAAGCAAGTACGGCGGCTGAAGATCATCAAGGCTCTTAGGCTGCCGTGAATGGAGGTGAAGAGTTGCACGAAAGCAACTTGTAGCCGAGGGCGGGGCGGGGAGGGGGGGGGGGGGGGGGGGGGGGTGGCGCGGATTCGTAGCATGGTCAGAAACGGGGCTGCCCTGGACGCTATTGTGGATTGCCATTCACAAAAATAATGAAACAAAAACGAAGCTGTGACAGGAAAGAAACAGAAGATGAGGCAACCAAGAACTGCAAGACAAAAGTCCAAGATCACAAGCTTGAGTCGATTCTGCTACATCCTGCATGTTTGGGAAAGCAATGCACGCCCTACTGCCCACGGGCTTTGTCCGCGTACGTATTCAACTAGTTGATAATCGCCAGATGCACGTCGCCAACACTCGCTCCGTCGGACGCAGTGGCCCTGACAATCCGGCCCTTCGCACTCCGACCGCAAGCACTACAAGTGGAAGTCGCAGTGCCAGCTAACTTGACCTGCTGGTAGTTACGCAAAACATTGACAGCCAAGTCTTTCTTCACGGTCTTGGCCTTCTTGCTCTGCACATTATTCTCAATTTCAACAGCCGTCTGGTTCTTTCTCGGGGACGCCGTCACGGATGCGGCCAGTCGTGCGCCCGACGGCGGCCTCCCGTCGCTTTCGCCATCCGAGTAGTCGTTATCGATGGCTTCCCCGCCGTCGCACTTGCCGAACTCCTTGTCGCGTGAGCCGCCGCGGACCGTACAGGTGCTGTCCGCCGGCGGCACTACGCCGCCGTCCGACACGTCGCCCCAAGCGACGACGGCCCCCCCGCCATGCCCGGCGGTGTCGTCATCTGCACCTTGCAGGAAGTCCACCGGCTCGAGGACTGTATGCTCATGAGACACGGGGCAGTCCTCGAAAACGACCTTAGCAATCTCGAAACGGGCAGCCCCTCCAAACTTGATAATTGCATCCTCCTTGTCAGCCTTGCTGGCCCCCGTTCGCCGACTTCCCTTCGCGGCAGTGCTGTAGCTAGAGCGCATGTTCTTGAGCTTCTTGTCTTGAGCATTCGGGTCGCGCGCCGCAGCAGCGGCCTTTTCCGCCGCCGGCACGAGGCTGACGAACGCGTACGAGAGCTCAGTCCATGTGCGGCAGGTCTTGTCTTTCGTACGGCGACGACGGTACTCCGACCAGTGGTTGCGCGCGGCAGCCAGCAGGGTCTTGCGCTCCCCAAAAGTAAGTTTCTTGGCGCTGGGCTCGGGCGGACTCGCCACACCCGCCGCCGCACGCTTGTGGGCACGAGAAGTAACAGCAGTTGACGCGCCCTCCGTCGAGCTCGGGTAGATGTGCGAAGTGGTAGTAGGTGGGTGTGATGACAATAGTTCGGTAAAGAGAGGGGTATGTGCGGATGTGGAGAAGTCGGTTAGAGATAAACAAAAACACACCGCCACCGACGGTGCACGGCCTTGATATGCCTCAGGACACCCACCGGCGCGGACTGGCTCCGCCACGCTCCGCCGAGTAAGCATTAATGGGGCACGACCGCGCAAAGGCGAGCGCGCACTGTTCAAAAAAGGCGCGACCGCACAAACCGAGAAAGCGGGTGCACCAGTGATCCAGTTCAAGTGCGCCCGTTCAAAACAGTTAATATGCTGTCAACTCTTTTCTGAGGGGTGTCTTTGATCTTGAGATCCTACTTAAGCAGCAGCAAACGGTGAATCGTCCTCAGCAGTGCCGTCAGAAGAATCCCCCCCAGCCGGCCCCTCATGTTTGCTAGCAGAGACTGAATCGACCTCCGAACATGCATGACTTTTGAGAAGTTCTTGCAATTCTCTTCTGTCCGTTCGGGCCGTTCATTGGCCCTCCAAACACGTGAGCTCCGTGATCAGTAGATCGCCACTGCTCATTGACATCAAATCGGGTCACTGACATTCTATTGACCAATGAACATTAATGAAGGGTACAGCAGTGACTGGATCCAGACCATCTGCGTTTTCTGGGGCACCAGATGGCACAGGTCCGCAGTCTCTGTATTGTGGACGATAGAGAGCCGGCTCAAATAATGTGACACTAGGGCACCTGACGTAGCCAAGGGCACGTCATCACATTCGTTGAACCGGTGCTGTCCTTGACGCAATTCTGGATCAAGAACACCCCTCTAGAGGATAGGGTCCGTGAATCTTAACGGAGAAAATAACTGAAGACAGATCTGAGGCCCGTTCGCAGTTGCAGACCGTGTGACGGTATACCGACGTAACGTTAATTTGATTGGCCAAGCCCGTCACGTGACGGTATCCCGGTACAGACATACGCGGGATACTCGCGTATGTTTATACCGCGGTATCGTCTGAGAACAGGGAGTTTCACGTCTCGAGTGTTTACAATTCCTCTTTTGCAAGAACTGTCAAACGAATTGTCGACAATCTGGAAGCTCCTCGACGGTGTGGCGACACACGCCGCTGCGAACATGCCTGAGAAGTCGACCCCGAAGCCTACTCAAGACGCAACGCGCTGGATGACACTGTTTGCTGCAACCCTTCCCACCCAAACTGCACACCGTTCCCCCCCAGTCCCCCTCCGTTGGCCACGATTCGCATGTCAACGTAGCTGCCGCCACTCATGTAGCGCAGGGCCAAAGCTGTGCGGACCTCGGCGAAGAGACCGGGGCGAGGTAAGCGAGGACGCAAAATGCCCAGAAAGGCATGAAACGCGCCGTCAGACATGCGCAGTGCGCGCTCGTAGTGGGAACGTAACGAGCCCGCTCATGGGAAAAAGAAACGCGAGTGGTTGTGTATTGAGTGGGTGATAAAAAGATACTCGTACTAGAGTGCACTTCCCCCGCCAGCGACGTCACGAAGGCGCCCGCGCGTAGGATATGGAAAGGGTTCATGTCGGTTGTCGCTGTGCGTTGACAAGCTGCATGGCGGTCATGGCTGGTTCGACGGTCGGTCTTGTTCGCGCCTGATGGCGATGAAAATCCTGCGTCTCTGATGAAAATAATTGTGCACTTGATTTCATGTGCGAGACGGTACGCTAAGGGTCTTTAGCAGATATACCGCCGTCACGTCGGTATACCTTCACGCGGTTTGCACCTGCGAACGGGCCTGAGAAGGCGCTGAGGAGAGATTTCTTTTGTCTCCGGCATGTGGTCCCTTTGTTCGTTCTTCTTGTCGTTCTTGTAGCTTGAAGCTGTGTTTCATTTACGAACTCTCGTGACACGGGCGACGCAATTGTATATCACGGCCAATCGGATTGATTTTGCAGGATACTTCGGAACTGTGGCCGATGATGAATGGAAGCAGGCGATCGTGTGCAATGCGTTGGTCGGTCGTGCTCGCCTCGCCATGCCTCAGCAGACAGGACGCGTTGCGGGGTGGAAGAAAAAGTGATCAGGGGGCAAGGGCGGGTCGTCGTGGTGCAGTGGTGACGAGATTGTGGGTGACAGATGAGTCGTGGCCGTCGAGCGACGTTGCTACCGGTTATGAAGGGCATAAATAGGCCCTTGGCAGCAAAAGATGCGCCTTCCTCGGGACTTTCTAGTGATATGTTTTCTCCACTTCCGCTGTTGTACGTTTGTGGCAGCGCCGAAATGGAGAGAGAAAGCCATAAAAAGACAGGTAAGTGAGCTGGAATCGACGATTCCGGTGATCCAGCTTTGCGTCGCTGATCCAGAACTGCCTCAGGGACAGTATTCTGACAGGGTTTGGGCAACGTTTTTCACGTTGGCCTAGCTGACGTCAAAACCAAATTCAGGCCCTCCCGTTTTTAGACTGTTGGCCCGGGCCCAGGTCAGGGCCCAGGCCTCGCTCGAGGGTCATATGACAGTCCTCTGATCATTTTACAGATAGGCGTTTCGCCACTGAGACACCTCGAGGTCCTGGCCGGTAGTGGACTTGTCGCATGACGTCCGGTCCTTGACCTAGCTCTTCCATGATCCGTTCCCTAATCCGCACATGTACTGTTACAATATTAACTAGCCACGAGCGCCCCCATTCGAGGCAGGCCCGCCTGGCCGACGCCGCGCCGCCTGTGCCATTCACCGCCGCTGGCCGCAGCCCCCCCCCCCCCCCCCCCCCC
>ENA-ORXU01002597-ORXU01002597.1-marine-metagenome-genome-assembly--contig:-NODE-2597-length-12145-cov-3.366341_pt1 | contig 12145 bp, 14 predicted proteins | sample MGYA00237869_ERZ511484 | MGnify/ENA metagenome assembly ERZ511484 | reverse complement strand
CGAGCAGCAGTTCTTTGCCGATTTCGACGGTGACGGTGTATCGCAGTGCGAACCGCTGCTGGCCGGACGGTATTTGTGCGATGCGCTGGGTGATCGGCTCCAGTCCATTCTTGGCGCTTCGCTGTCTTACAACACGCTCAACAGCCGCGTTCGACCGACGAGCGGTACAAGCGCGTCGGCCTCGCTCGATTGGGCAGGTCTTGGCGGTGACACGCAATATATTCGCGCCCGTGTGAACGCGGCGCGTTACTGGGACATTGGCAGCGGCTTTATCGGCTCGCTCAGTCTCGAAGGCGGGTACATCTACGGTTACGGCGATGAAGGTGTGTTGCTGACAGAACGTAGCTTCCTTGGCGAAGGCCAGTTCCGCGGCTTTGATATTCGCGGTGTTGGACCGCGCGTTGTGCGGCGCTTCTATGTCGATGAAAACGGCGACGGCGTTCTGGATGAGGACGATTTGCTCGCTTTGGGTGATGAGCGGAATCAGGACGATGCGCTGGGTGGCAACGCCTATTATCTCGCCCGTGCAGAGGTCGAAATTCCGCTGGGATCCGGTGCGCGTGAACTTGGCCTACGCCCTTCGATCTTTGTCGATGTAGGCTCTGTGTTCGATGTGGACACGCCGCAGCTGACGCAAAGCCCGCTCCCGACGGGGCTGTTCATTCCGCAGCGCGATGGCGAAGGCAATGCGCTGTTCTCTCAATTCACACGTGACGGGACCGGAGCAATTGTCGCATCGGAAATCGTTACCAACGCAATCGGGCCGGATGGTTTGAACAATCAGCCTATCGGTTCGCAATTGCCGCCATTCGTCGAGGAATTCGTGGGCGATACCCCGTCACCCCGCCTTTCTGTCGGTATCGGCGTAAACTGGAACTCTCCTTTTGGTCCGTTCAGGATCGATCTCGCCACGACTCTGCTAAGAGAGCGTGGGGACGAAACCAAACTCTTCTCGTTCAACGTAGGAACACAATTCTAATGACTAAACTTCACAAGCTGGCGCTTGCCGCCGCTTTCACCACGACTGCACTTGCCGCACCCGCAATGAGCACCACCGCCATGGCGCAGGTCAATGGCATCGCCACGGCAGAACTGCCGATTGCTGTCGCGCAGTCGCAGGCATTCCAGACGGGTTACCAGCAGATCGCCACGCAGTATCAGGCGCAGCGCACCACTATCGAGCAGCGCCAGCAGCAGCGTCAGCAGCTGATCCAGACCTTTGATGCCAATGGCGACGGTCAGCTTGACGCGACAGAGCAGGCAGTATTGCAGGACCCGAACAATGTGACTGTTCAGCAAGTTCAGGCAATCGATCAGGAAGTTGCGACGTTGCAGCAGCCCATCAATCTGGCCCGCGTTTATGTGGTGTCACAGGTTGCCGCACAATATTCGGCTGCGCTTCAGCAGGTCGCCACGACCAGCAACATTCAAATCGTTCTGCAGCCTGATGCGATTATCTACGCACCGGATGCTGTCAATATTACCGCGCAAGTGGTGACAGCGCTCAATACGCGTGTTCCAGCCGTGCAGATCGTCCCGCCGGCTGATTATCAGCCGACCGATGCAGCGGTTCAGCTGTTCCAGCAGATCCAGCAGATTCTGATGATTTCGGCCATGCAGCAGCAACAAGCCGCGGCTGCCGCTCAGCCTGCTGCACCCGCCGCAAGCGGCCGCTAAGAACACCACGATAAAGGGCAGGGCCATGAGCGACGCTTATGATATTCCGCGTATTCTCAAGGCCCTGCCGCATCGTTACCCGATGCTGCTGGTCGACCGGGTCACCAATCTGGTGAAAGGTGAAAGCATCAGCGCGGTAAAGGGCGTGACCTTCAACGAAGGCTTTTTTCAGGGACATTTCCCCGGCCGCCCGATTATGCCCGGCGTGCTTCAGATAGAGGCGCTGGCCCAGACTGCGGGCATCCTTGGTATTGAAACGCTTGATCTCGCTGCAAGCGGGAAGCTGGTGTATTTCATGGCGATTGAGAACGCGAAGTTCCGCGCTCCGGTAGAGCCGGGCTGTCTGCTTGCACTCGACGTGGAATTTGTTCAGCAACGCCGGAATATCTGCAAATTCGCAGGCAAGGCAAGCGTTGACGGCAAGGTAACTTGCGACGTGAGCTTCACTGCGATGATCGCAGACCCGCCCGAATAAGGTTGATTTCTGCGCAGGACGACTTTATCCGCGCGCCTTTCCGATATTCCTATCCTTCAAGCCGGTCGGAACCGGCTATATTCACAAGGACACTACGCCATGAAGGCCGATACACACCCCGAATACCACATCATCAATGTCAAGATGACGGATGGTACAGAGTTTCAGACCAAGAGCACTTGGGGCAAAGAGGGCGATACGATGAACCTCGAAATCGACCCGAGCAGCCACCCGGCATGGACTGGCGGCCCGACGCGTCTTCAGGACGGTGGCCGTGTTGCCAAGTTCAACCAGCGTTTCGGCGGCATCAAGATCGGCGGCAAGAAGGAAGGCTAATCGCCTTTCCTCGAAAATTTCAAAAGGGCGGCCTGAACGGGTCGCCCTTTTTGATTCAGTCGACCAGCTTTTCGAATTTCATGACGCCAGCATAGTTATAGTCGCCCGTGTCGGCGGGATGGTTTTGCCCATCGAAGACTTTTGTCTCCGGCAGATCATAGATCGACATGCCATCAACGCAGGCAACGCTCACCGCGACATTGTCCGGCTCTGACCGCAGTTTTTGCAAAACATGGATGCCGCATTTGGCACAGAAGTGATGCTTCGCGATGCCCGAACCGAAGGCGTAGAGCGAAAGTGCATCCTTGCCCGAAGTTATCTCCACATCCGCCTTCGGCACGTCGAGCATAACAATGCCCTTCATCGCGCAGATCGAGCAATTGCAGCGCCGGATCAGCGGCTCCTCAGGCATTGCGAAGCGGAACCGCACTGTGCCGCAGTGGCAGCCGCCTTGGTGTTGCTTCGTTAAACTGTTCACGCCCACGGCCTTTCCCGGTACCACTTTGTGATCACATACTTCACGCCTTTGCGCACCTTCATCCCGTGGTGCAACGTGGCGGGGTTCAGCGTGCCGTCTTCGCGGTGGTTGTCCCAGCATACCAGCTTACCGGTTTCTGGCTGGAAGGTCTTCTTCACCACTTTGAAGCGCGTTGCGCCGCCAGCTTCCACGTCGTTCAGATAGATCATGAAGGTCCAGGTGCGATTGCCTGACGTGTCGCAGAATTTGTGGAAGTCCGCGCCATTAGGCTCAAAAAAATCAGTATGCGCCTTGAACTCCTGCCCCTCGGCATAACGTTGGCCCTGAACTGGCTCTCCATGCGCGGGATCAATGCCGTTCAGCGCAAGCAGGCGCGCTTCCAGATCTTGCACGGCAGGCTCGCTTGCCTCCAGGTCGCAGGTTTCGCTGGTACGGAAGTAATTGTCGCCATCGCTATCGGCGATGGTGGAGGGGCGGCGGTCTTTATCGATCAGGGTGATCAGATCCGCGCACAGTTCGGGCGGAAGGAAGCGCGGGCAATCGAGCAGCGTCAAACGCGGGGAAGGGACTTGGCGCACCCCCTTGTGCTGCAAGAGGATCGCGGCGCGGGTTTCGCCCGGATTCGGAATGCGCGTTTGCATGGCACTTTTGATAGAACGCGCGCGCCATCAAAAAAAGCCCCACGTAACAATCTTTCGCCAATCGCGCGGGCGCGCACTTTTTACTTTGCAACGCGGCTCGCTTGTGCAATTGGCTCGCGCCCACGCAGTAAGCCGCTTGACCGGCTGGCGTAGGTCCCTAAAGCCGCGCATCTTGGCATGCGTGCTGGGGTTGTGGCGATCGTAGCTCAGTTGGTTAGAGCGCCGGTTTGTGGTACCGGAGGTCGGGGGTTCGAGACCCCTCGGTCGCCCCATTTTCTCCAGCAACCCTGCCGCTGATTGTATAAGGGCAGGGCAGATATGTCGGCATTTTGGACAGAGCCGGATTGGGACGAGCATGAACGCGTGGAGGTGGTGCACCACCGCGCATCGGGCCTGACCGCGATTATTGCCCTGCATTCAACTCACCTTGGCCCCGCTGCTGGCGGGACACGCTTCTGGCATTATGCCGAAGCATCCGGCGCGATGCGCGATGCGCTGCGCCTGTCACGCGGGATGAGCTTCAAAAACGCGATGGCGGGCCTTCCTGTCGGCGGAGGCAAGGCTGTGGTCTTGCTCGACAAGGATGGCACCAAGACGCCCGCAATGCTTGAAGCTTTCGGCGATGCGGTGGAGGCCTTGGCTGGTCGTTATGTCACTGCAGAAGATGTTGGCGCAACAGAGGCGGACATGGTCGCCATTGCCCAGCGGACGGCGCATGTATGCGGCTTACCTGCCCAGGCAGGTGATGCAGGCGGCGATCCCGGCCCTTTCACTGCGATGGGTATCTATCTCGGCATAAAGGCGGCTGTGGCGCACAAGCTGGGCAAGGAAAGCATGCAGGGCGTGCGCGTGGCAGTGCAGGGCTGCGGCTCTGTCGGCGGCGGCGTGGCGCGTCTGCTTGCGAAAGACGGCGCTGACCTGATCGTTTCCGATATTGACGGGCGCCGCGCGCAGGAACTGGCCCGCGAGGTTGGCGGCGAAGCTGTCGAATCGGACATAGTTGTCGGCACGTCTTGCGATGTGTTCAGTCCGAATGCGCTTGGGGCGATTTTGCATGATGAGAGCATTGCCCAGCTGAACTGCGCGATCGTTGCTGGCGGAGCGAACAATCAACTTGCGCGGCCTGAACATGGGCAGCAATTGCATGCCCGCGATATTCTGTATGCGCCGGATTATGTGATCAATGCAGGCGGGATCATCAATGTCAGCTGGGAATATCTCTGCCGTCAGGACGGCAAGGCCTGCGATATCAATGAAGTGCGCCAGCGCATCGCGCAAATTCCCAGCCGTTTGCAGACGATTTGGGATGCCAGTTCGGCACAAGGCAAGCCATCCAATGAAGTGGCTGATGCGATGGCGATGGAACTGATCGGGCGCGGGTGATCGCAGGGGGCATTTTCGAGATGCTAGACCTAAGGGAAGGCTTGTCGCCTGCCCCTCCACCTGCCAAAGGTAGTGGCGAGAGTTTGCAGTAGCCTGACGATGCATATTTACGCCAATCCCGCCCGATTCTTGCGGATCGCGAAGTGGCTCACCCCGCTGCTGCTGGTGAGCGGACTGGTCTTGACCGGCGGTGCCTTGCTGTGGGGCTTTACACAGGTCCCCCCTGATCGGCTGATGGGCGATACCGTGCGCATTCTTTTCGTGCATGTGCCAGCCGCCTGGCTGGGCATGGGTGGCTGGACCGCGATTGCTGTTGCCAGTCTGGTCGAACTGGTCTGGCGCCATCCGCTGGCCGCTATCGCGGCGCGCGCCACTGCTGTTCCGGGTGCTGCTTTCGCTGCGATTTGTCTTGCCACCGGCTCTATTTGGGGCCGCCCCACATGGGGGACATGGTGGGTGTGGGACGGGCGGCTGACAAGCATGCTGGTCCTGCTGTTCCTATATCTCGGCTATATCGCACTGTCTTCCTCGCTTGCGCGCGAAGGGCAGGCCAGCCGTATCGCGGCGATCTTCGGGCTTGTGGGCGCGATCAACGTGCCGATCATCAACCGCTCGGTCGTGTGGTGGAATTCGCTGCACCAGCCACCCAGCATCACCACTGGTGGCAGCTCTATCGACGCTGTTTTCCTGTGGCCGCTGCTGGCCGCCACTATCGGGTTCTCACTGTTGTTTGGCGGCGTGGTACTTGCCCGGATGCGCACGATCCTCGCTGATATTCAGGCAGAGGCGCGGTTGCGGCGGAAGGCCCAGAAGGCAGATATGAAAGCCGATATGCAAAGCGATGGAGCCATAGCGTGAGAGAAGCGCTCGACCAGATGCTGTTCGTTTACGCGTCTTACGGCGTGACGGTGGTCGGAACACTTGCGATCGTGGCGCAGAGCTGGTTCGCAATGAAGGCCGCAGAGGCGCGGCGTGACAGGGCAAAAAGCAAATGAGTACCGGATTGAAGCCGAAGCATCAGCGTCTTGCGTTGCTGGTAGTGGCACTGGTCGCGCTGATCGGGGCCACCTTGCTGGCGATCTACGCATTGCGCGATCAGGCGAGCTATTTCTATGTCCCCGCAGACATCGCCGCCAGCCCGCCAGAACCGGGTCAGGCTATTCGCCTTGGCGGCATGGTTGAAACGGGTTCCATTGCCACGCAGCCTGACGGGATCACGGTGCAGTTCGTTGTCGAAGATGGCGAGGGCCGTGTGCCCGTGACATACACCGGCATTCTGCCCGACCTGTTCGTTGAAGGCTCCGGCGTTGTGGCCGATGGCCGGATGGACGCGGACGGCACATTCGTGGCAGATAATCTCCTCGCCAAACATGATGAGAATTATATGCCGAAAGAACTGGAAGGCATGACCACCGCAGAAATGCGGGAGGAAATGCAGAGCACGGTAACAGGCTCCAGCCAGTGATCGCTGAAATTGGATTAGCCGCCCTGTGGCTTTCTGCGGCCTTGGCTGTGCTGCAATTGCTTGGCGGTTTTGCCGGTGCGCGCGCCGCCGATGGCATCGCGCCGCTTTCCGCGCTTGTCCGGCCCGCCGCGACTTTGCAGGCTTTCCTGTGCACAGTTGCGTTTTTCTCGCTGGTCTATCTGTTCGCCGTCACAGATCTTTCGGTGAGGCTGGTCGCGATCAATTCGCATTCGATGAAGCCGATGATCTTCAAGCTTTCGGGCACCTGGGGCAATCACGAAGGTTCGATGCTGCTGTGGGTCACCGTGATGGCCATGGCTGGCGGACTGATCGCCATGATCGAGCGGCGGCTGGCGGAGCGCACCATGATGGCGACACTGGCCGCGCAGGCCTTTGTCGCGCTTGGCTTTTACGCTTTCCTGATCCTGTCTTCCAATCCGTTTGAGCGGCTGACGGAAGTGCCATTGGAGGGCAATGGGCTTAACCCGTTGCTCCAAGACATCGGTCTCGCCTTCCATCCGCCCACGCTTTATATCGGTTACGTCGGGCTGTCGGTGGCGTTCAGCTTTGCCGTTGGCGCGCTGCTGACCCGCGCTGTGACGCCTGATTTTGCGCGCGTGATGCGCCCATGGGTGCTGGCGGCATGGATATTCCTGACAATCGGGATCACCGCCGGATCTTACTGGGCTTACTATGAACTCGGCTGGGGTGGCTGGTGGTTTTGGGACCCGGTTGAAAACGCCAGCCTGATGCCGTGGCTCGCGGCCACTGCGCTGTTGCACTCTGCCAGCGTTCTGGCTGCACGCGATGCCTTGCGAACATGGACGATCATGCTGGGCGTTATTGCCTTTTCGATGAGTATGCTGGGCACATTCCTTGTGCGGTCAGGTATTCTGACAAGTGTTCACGCCTTTGCCGTCGATCCGGAACGCGGCAGCTTCATCCTGGCGCTGCTAATCCTGTATATTGGCGGTGCGCTGGTGATCTTCGCCTTGCGCGCCAACACGATTGCCGAAGGTGAGAGGTTTAGTCTGGTGAGCCGTGAAGGCGCGCTGGTCGTCAACAATATCGCCCTGTCTGCGATCCTTGGGATTGTGCTTTTGGGGACACTTTATCCGCTTTTGACGGAAGCTTTTGATGTGCGTGTTTCCGTGGGGCCGCCATACTTCAACCCGGTTGGGGCGATCTTCTTCCTGCCGATGATTGTCATCTTGATGGTCGGCCCGCTGCTGCGCTGGCGCAAGGATCAGTTCCGGCGAATTGCGAAGCCTGTGGCGCTGGTTGGGACCATTGGCACTGCCGTGCTGATCGGAGTTGCCATGATTACCGATATTGGCATCCTGCCTTTGCTCGGGCTGGCTCTGGCGGCTGGTCTGGCAATTGCCAGCTTTGCCCCGATGTACAAACGCGCGCTTCGCCGCACGCCGCTGGCCGTCTGGGGCATGTGCGTTGCGCATTTCGGAGTGGCGGTGGCGCTGTTCGGCATGGCGGCAGACAGCGCATTTCAGCAAGAGCGGCTTGTTGCAGCCAGCGTTGGCGATGTTGTTGAGGTGGGGCCATGGGCCGGGCGACTGGATAGCGTGAATGCGCTGGCCGGGCAGAACTGGACCGCGATGCAGGCCAACATGATGCTCTCCTATGAAGGTGGTGCGGAACATCAGGCACGCCCGCAATCGCGCAATTTCTGGACGCCAGAGATGGAGACGAGCGAGGTTGCTTTGCTCACCCGCTGGAACGGCCAGCTATATGTCGCGGTGGGCAATCAGGGCGTAGACGGCCGCTGGCAGCTGCGCCTGTGGTGGAAGCCGTTTGTGACCTTCATCTGGTATGGCGGCCTGTTGATCGCGTTTGGCGGCGCATTGGCGCTGGTTGGGCGCGTGATCGGTGATCTGCGGCGCCGGCGGTATGGCACCGATGCCGATGACCACGATGAAATTCCGATAGATCCAGAAGCTCAACCCGCATCATGAAGACGCTGCGTATCCTGCTTTGGGGCGCTGTCCTGATCGCGTGCGGCCTGTTTGGTCTGTTCGGCTATCAATTGACCCAGCCGCGCGACGAATTTGTGCAAAGCGCGCTGGTCGGGCAGGAAATCCCTCCGTTCGATTTGCCACCAGCTACAGAAGCACGGCCCGGCCTTTCCAGCGCCGATCTTGCCGATGGTTCACCCAAATTGCTGAATGTTTTTGCCAGCTGGTGCGTGCCTTGTGCAGCGGAAGCCCCACAGCTTGAAGCGCTTGAGCGCAGCGGCGCGCAAATTGTGGCCGTGGCCATCCGTGACCGCCCTGAAGACGTCGATCGTTTTCTGGAGCTTTATGGCAATCCCTTCACCCGCATCGGCAAGGACGACATCTCCGAAGTGCAGCTGGCGATTGGTTCGTCCGGCGTGCCAGAGACATTTGTGATCGCCGGTGATGGCACGATTACCTATCAGCATATTGGCGATATCCGGCCTGAACATGTGCCGCAGTTGCTTGAAGAATTGCGGAAGGCGGGAGCATGAGACTTTTCTGGACCGCGTTGCTGATTACGCTGTGCGCCATGCCCGTCGCCGCGCAAGACACACTGCCGCCTGCGCCATACGCCTATCAGCAGTTGGAGGATCCGGCACAGGAAGAATCCGCCCGCGTTCTGATGGAAACGCTGCGCTGCCTGAAGTGCCAGAGCCAGTCGATTGCCGATAGCGATGCGCCCATGGCGGGCGATATGCGTCATCAGGTTCGCAGCCGTATTCAAGCGGGCGAATCGCCTGATCAGGTGCGCGACTGGCTGGTTGAACGGTATGGCGATTATGTCAGCTATGATCCGAAAGTCAGCGCGACGACGTGGCCGCTGTTTGCCGTGCCCGTTATCCTGCTGCTTTTCGGCGGCTTGATGTTCTGGCGCCGTGTGGGCCGCAAGGGTGACAAGGTATGACTTGGCTTTCCGTTATTCTGCTGGCCTTGGCGGCCTTCGCGATTGCGGTGCTTATTTTTCGCCTTGAGCGCGCGCTTTGGACCAGCCTTGCTGCGGCGTTGATGTTCGGTCTTGCCGGCTATGCGTGGCAGGCCAATCCTGACCTGGCTGCTGCACCCAAATCTGCCGAGACTGGAGACAACCAAAGCGAATTCGACATTGTTGAACAGCGGCAGGAATTTATCGGCGAGAACGAACGTAGCCGTTCCAACGGGTTGATCACCGCAGACGCGATGGCGCGGCGCGGGCGGTATATCGAGGCGTCGCAATTCCTATCCGGCGTTACGAACGAAAATCCGCGCGATCTTGAAGCGTGGTTGGCGCTAGGCAATGTGCTGGTCGAACATGCCGATGGCGCGCTGACGGCGCCTGCTCTTTATGCCTATCGTCAGGCTGCTACCTTGGCTCCTGCACATCCCGGGGCCGGATATTTCCTTGGTGTGTCGCTGATCCGCCAAGGGCGCTTCATGGAAGCACGCGGAATTTGGGCCGAGGCGTTGGCCAATGCGCCGGAGGATGCGGCGGGCAGGCCGGGCCTTGAAGAACGGCTTAGCAGGCTCGACGGGATGCTGGGCGCAATGGGTGAAATGCAAGCAACCCAGGGACCGCCTGCTGCGGCCGCGCCAAGCGAATAGGCGCTTGTGCACCGCACAATGTTGCTAGGCTGCGGTCACGCTGCTATCGCGCGCGCTTCGCCAGAGAGCGAATAAGCGAAATGGGCCGTAAATCCATATGAGCGCAGCCACACAGGACCGCGATTCTGCCAAAGTGAAACTCGCCGCCGGTGCCATTGGCATCGTTTTCGGCGATATCGGCACGTCGCCGCTCTACGCCTTTCGCGAGACGTTTCGCGGTGCGCACTCCATGCCGATTGATGATTTGCATATTCTGGGCGTGGTCAGCCTGATCTTCTGGTCGATGACGCTGGTGGTGGCGATCCAATATGTCACCATTCTGATGCGCGCAGACAACAATGGACAAGGCGGCAGCCTCGCGCTGGTGGCGCTGCTTTCGCGAAATATCGGCAAAAGCAATTATGGCTGGCTGATTGTGCTACTGGGCGTCTTTGCCACTGCGCTGTTCTACGGCGATTCCATGATCACGCCGGCGATTTCGGTGCTGTCAGCCGTCGAGGGTTTAACGGTAGTCGATCACCGTCTGGACAAATACGTCATTCCCATTGCGCTGGTTTTGCTAGTCTGCCTGTTTGTGCTGCAAAAGAGCGGTACCGAGAAAGTGGGCAGGCTGTTTGCTCCGGTAATGATGATCTACTTCATCACCATCGCCATTCTGGGCAGCATCCAGATTTTTGGTTCTCCTGAAATTCTGAAAGCGCTCAATCCGTATTACGCGGTGCAATTCTTCATTACGGACAAGTGGTTCGCTTTTCTTGCGCTCGGCTCCGTGGTGCTCGCGGTGACCGGGGCAGAGGCGCTGTATTCCGACATGGGCCATTTTGGCCGCGGCCCCATGAAAATGTCGTGGTTCGGCTTCGTGATGCCATGCCTGCTGCTCAACTACTTTGGGCAGGGCGCGATGATCATGGGCCTGCCGCAGGGTGCCGCTGAGGAAGCGATTTTAAACCCGTTCTTCTTCATGGCAGATGAGGCGTATCGTCTGCCGCTGGTCATCCTTGCGACCTGCGCAACATTCATTGCCAGCCAAGCGGTGATTTCCGGCGCGTTCTCGATCACGCATCAGGCGATGCAGCTGGGCTTCATCCCCCGCCTCTCGATCCGCCATACGAGCGAGACCGAGGCGGGGCAGATTTACATTCCGGTGGTGAACTGGGCGCTGATGATTGCCGTCATCATTCTGGTGCTGACCTTCCAGAACTCGTCCAACCTCGCCAGCGCCTACGGCATCGCGGTGACCGGCGCTGTCACCATCGACACGCTACTGATGGGCGTGCTGTTCGTCGGCGTGTGGAAATGGAAGTGGTGGTATGCTGCGCCGGTGGTGGTCTTCTTCCTGATCATCGACGGGGCGTATTTCGCCGCCAATCTGACCAAGGTGCCCGATGGCGGCTGGTTCCCGCTGGTGGTCGGCCTGATCGTCTTCACATTGCTCACCACGTGGGCGCGCGGGCGCAAGCTGATGCGCGAAAGGATGAGCGAAGTTGCGCTGCCGATCGAGATTTTCGCCAAGTCCGCGCATAACAGCGCCACCCGCGTGCCGGGTACGGCGATCTTCATGGCCTCCAGCACGGCGGGCGTACCCTCGGCGCTGCTGCACAATATCAAGCACAACAAGGTGCTGCACGAACGGGTGGTGATCCTGACGGTGGAGATCGGCGACATTCCCTATGTCGATCCGGCCAAACGGTGCGAATACACCCAGATCGGGGACGGCTTCTATCGCGCCGTGCTGCATTACGGGTTTATGGAAGAGACCAACGTGCCTGAAGGGCTTAAGACGATGCAGCAATGCGGCGGCGAGTTCGACATGATGCAGACCAGCTTCTTCCTCAGCCGCCAGACCCTGCTGCCGAGCGACAAGCCCGCCATGCCGATCTGGCGCGAGAAGATATTCGCATGGATGCTGCGCAATGCAGCGACGGCGATGGAGTTCTTCAACCTGCCGACCAACCGCGTGGTGGAGCTGGGCAGTCAGGTGCGGATTTAGGGCTTAGCCGCCCGTCGGCGGGTCCTCGTCGACCGCTTCGTCCTTCGCCTCCGGGTCCAGCCCGTGCTTCAACAGCATCGGGATCTGGGTGAAGGTGAAGAGGAAAGTCA